>Ga0315274_10003554_pt1 | contig 23180 bp, 15 predicted proteins | sample YL17G02_20_MG_FD_203700 | JGI IMG/M metagenome (GOLD analysis project Ga0315274, IMG submission 203700) | Sediment microbial communities from Yellowstone Lake, YNP, Wyoming, USA - YL17G02_20 | ecosystem: Environmental > Aquatic > Freshwater > Lake > Sediment | place: USA: Wyoming | collected...
CCGACCTCCACCAGCGAGCCGCCCGTGCCGACTTTGCCGCGCAGTTCGTGCCCGCCGACTTTTCCCGTCACGGTAATCGGTAGGTTGGTGTTGACACTGCCCGAGCCGGTGTGCGCGTAGAGGCTGAAACTCGCTGACGACGGCACGCGCATCGTGACATTGCCCGAGCCGGTGTCAAGTTTCCAGTCGCCGCGTGGCTCGCCCTGGGCCGTGATGTTGCCGCTGCCCGTGGAAGCGTGCAGGGAGCCGCGCACGCCGCTGACTTCCACGTTGCCCGAGCCGGTTTCCGCTTTCACGGGGTCGTCCGAGGTCTGCTCAAACTTCACGTCTCCGCTGCCGGTGTGGGCGCGAACGGCGCCCGCGACGGCCATGGCACGGATGTTCCCGCTGCCGGTTTCAGCAAAGACGCCACCCTTGACGGAATTGATCTCGATGTCGCCGGAACCGGTATCGACCCGCGTCTCATCGCCGGCGCCTGACACCTTGAGGTTGCCGGAGCCGGTCGAAGCTTTCACCGGCCCGCGCACGCCCGCGACCGTCTGGTCGCCGGAGCCCGTCTCAGAGTGGACGCGCGTCTCCACCGGAACTTCGAATTCGTAATTGATGGAGACGTGGCGGCGGAGTTCGGGGTCCTCGATGCGACCCACGCGGATCAGGTTGCCGTTCTGCAGGATGGGTGGGTTGTCTTCCAGGTAGCGAATCTTTTTCTCCACCCCTTCGCGGCCCATGCCCCAGCGGTCATGGATGTGAATGATTCCATGCACGCGGACACTCGTGGCCTCGCCCGCGCGGATGTCGATGTTGCCGGAGCCCGTCGTGACGTCAAGGTCGACCGGGCCGGTGACTTTCAAGTTGCGCTCGAACGAGCCTTCGGCGCCGCGCGCCGTCAGCATGTTGGCCGTCGTCAACAGCACGGCGAAAACGAACCAAGAGATATGCCGAATCCTGAGCTTCATTTGATTCTTCCTCCTTGCCAAATTCACTCGTACCGAAGCGCCTCCACGGGATGCAGTCGCGAGGCGCGCAGGGCGGGCACCATGCCGCTCATCAGGCCCACGAGCACAAGAACCAGAGTTGACCAGACCACCGTCGATGCGGAAATGATGAGGCGGATGTCACCTTTCCCCGAAGTGTCGTTGTAGAGAGGGCCGTAGAAAGGCAGAGTGCCGATGAGCGCCGAGACGGCGTACGCGAGCCCTATACCCAACACACCCCCGAGGAGCGTGAGCGCCAGCGCCTCGGACATAAACTGGGCCCGAATATGCCACCGCCGCGCCCCCAGGGCGCGGCGCAGGCCGATTTCTCGAATCCGCTCCTCGACGGAAACCAGCATGATGTTCATGACGCCCACGCCCCCGATGCCGAGCGTCAGCGCGCCGACGAATGCGAACAGCGTCTGCAACCCGATCGTGATCGCGTCGATAATGGGACGGAACTGTTCCCGGCCGAACATCATGATGGCGCGCTCGTCACTCGGCGAGAATCGTTGACGCTTGGCCACCGCCGCGCGCACTTGCTGCATGGACTCCTTCTCAAACTGCGGCGCGATCGGCTCGTAAACCAGCACGGAGGCGTACCGCGTATTCCAAATGTCTCCGGCGGAAGAATAGGGAATCCATACGCTCTCATCATCACTATTGAAGTAGTTGCTGTCCTGGATCTTAAGGTCCATGGTGCCGATCACGGTAAAGCGCACGCCCGCGATGCGGACGGTCTCCCCCACGGCGGGGCGGCCGGCGAACAGTTTCTGGTGCAGGCGATAACCCAGAAAGGCCACACGACGGCGCTCGACGGCATCCTCCCCACTGATCCAGCGCCCCTGGCTGGGAACTTCGTTGCGCATTTCACCGTACTCGGGGCAGACGCCCCGGATGGCGGTATTGGCCATGCGGTCGCCATAGGAAATGGGAAGCCAGCGGACCGTCTCCATGCAGATGGTCTTCACCAGCGTGGCATCCTGGCGGATCTGGTCAACATCTTCCTTCTCAAAGTGGACCTGTTTGCCGGCGCGCTGACCGCCCGCCTGCTCACTGGTTTGGGCCGGCCAACAGATCACCGCTCCTTTGCCGAAGGCGTCAAATGCCATCACGATCACCGAACGCATGCCACGCCCATAGGCCATCAGCAGCGCCACTGCGGCAATGCCCCAGATGATGCCCAGCATGGTAAGAAAGCTGCGCAGCTTGTTGCGCTTGAGCGCCGCCAGAGCTTGAATGAGAACTTCTTTAAGCATTGCCCTTAGTCCTTGGTTCTTGGTCCGCCGCCCATTGTCAGTTGTCCGTTGTTAGAGACGTACGGTCCGCAACTAACAACGGACCACGAACAACGGACTCCTTATCCTCCCGGCTCGTATCTCAGTGCCTCAATGGGGTCGACAGAGGCCGCCCGGCGCGCGGGGTAGAGTCCAGAAAGCACGGCGATGGTTCCGAGCAGTACAAACGAGAACACCGCCACCTGCCACGTGGGGAGCAACCCGGCAAAGAACGGCGGCATGGGAATCAGATTGACCAGCGTACACAACCCATACGCGATGGCGAGCCCAACGCCCCCGCTGAGCAAAGCCACAATCATGGTCTCCACGAAGAACTGGCGAAGGATAGACTTTGCGCTTGCTCCCACCGCCTTGCGGACCCCGATTTCGCGCGTCCGCTCGCGCACGGCCACCAGCATGACGTTCATGATTCCTATCCCACCCAGGAACAGAGACGTCAGTCCCACTGCCCCGAGGAAGTACTTCATGCTGTCGATCAGCAGGTTGAAGGACTTGGCATTTTCGACTGTGTCCCAAATAGGAGCAGCTTCTTCGTCTTTCGGATCGAAGCTGTGAATGCGACCCAGCGCCCGGCGCACCTGGCTCTTGCACTCCTCGTGCTGGAGGAGAGATTTGGGCGACACGATGAGGCGTTCGATAGTGTCGGCATTAGCGGGCGGCTTATTTGGAAAATCGCGCATCATGGCGCTGAAGGGAATGAAGACCTTGTCCACGTCCCAGCCGTCGTAGCTCGAATTCTGGTCCTTGCTCTCCAGCACCCCGATCACGGTGTAAGGGATTTCGTGGATGTGAATAGTTTCTCCTACGGCGGATCGGCTGGCGAACAGTTGCTTCTTGATGTTCGTGCCGAGGAAGGCTACGCGGCGGCCCTGTGCCTGGTCGTCCCAGTTGTAGAACCGCCCCTCGCCTACCTTGAGCGAACGAATTTCGGCGAACGGCGGCAGGGATCCGTTCACGGACGGCGAGCCGTTGTTGTACGAGCTGCGGACTACCAGGCTGTCCCCCAACTCCGGAACTACATACCGGCAAGCGGTCGCTTCTTGTTGGACATGAATGTGGTCCTTGTCCGTCCAGCGCGTGTCGCGGCCCGCCCGCAATCCTCCTGCTTGCATGCTGGTCCGCCCGCCGAAGACTATCATGATGTCCTTGCCGAACGTTTCTTGCTGCTTGACGATCCCCACCTTGAGCCCTTCGCCCGCGCCCACCATCAACGTGATGGAGATGATTCCCCAGGCGATGCCGAACATGGTGAGGAACGTCCGCAGCTTGTTCGTCCAGAGGGTCCGCACTGTGTCGAACAGTAGATCGCGGAAAACCATAGCCTTCAACCTCAGTGGCGAGTGGCAAGTGACCAGTGATGAGCTCAGTACTCGTCACTGGTCACTTGGAACTTCTCACTGCAATATCACCTGGTCGCCTTCCTTCATCCCTTCGATCAACTCCGTCTTCACGCCGTTGGAAATTCCGAGCTTGGCGGAAATCTTGCGCCGGCCCTTCTCGCCCTTGGCGTCGGGAACCTCCAGAAACGTCTTGCGATCCTTGTCATAAACGACCGCCGCCTCGGGGATCATCAACACGCCTTTCTTTTCCTCAAGGATAACTTCCGCGTTGGCGCTCATGTTGGCCTTGAGTTCGCCGCTGGGATTGCGGATAGAGACTTTGACCTCAAAGGTTGTGACGTTGTCCTTCTCCACGCCCAGGGGAGATATCTTCGTGACCTTGCCTTCAAATTTCTTGTCCTTCAAGGATTCAACGACGATGCGCGCCGACTGGCCGAAGTAAACCTTGCTGATGTCGGCTTCATCGACCTTGCCTTTCACGTAGACTTCGCTCACATCACCCAAAGTCATGACAAGTGTGGCCTGCGAGCCCAGCACCAGGATGGAACTGACGGCGTCTCCAATTTCCACGTTGCGGGAGAGCACCAATCCATCCATGGGACTGATGATCGTGGAATTGCGCAGGTCCTCCTCGGCGCGATCGAGCGCCGCTTGTGCCTGAGCTACTTGCGCCTTGGAGCGGGAGATTTCCGCGCGCGAGACCGAGACCGTGCGCTGCGCCGCCATCTGCTTGTTCAGCCCAAGCTGATAAGCCTTTTCCGAATTATCCAGGACCGGCCGTGCGACCAGGCCTTCTCCGTAGAGTTGGCGTGCGCGATCCGTGTCCGCCTTCAGGAACGGAAGGTCCGGGCCTTCGGCCTCAATCCGGTTGCGCTCGTAAGTAGCCTGAGAAGCTTCCTGCGCGGCTTGTGCGGCCAGCAGCGTCGCGCTCGCCTCGCGCATGCGCGCCTGCAGTTCTTCCTTGTCCAGTTCGATCAGGACTTGCCCGATCTTCACCCGGTCCCCGTAATCGGCAAAGATCTGCTTGACGATCCCGCTGGCCTTGGACTTGATCTCCACCTTGGAGAGGGGCTCGATCTTGCCCGTGGCCACGACCGAGCGCGCCAAGTCTCCTTTTTCGACCTTGGCCAGCTTCGACGGGTTAATCTGGGTGTTGGACCGCAGGGCCATGGCGGTGCCGACAATCCCGCCCACCAGTACAAGTCCTATGACGCCCGCGATAATCCAACGCCGGCGCTTGCTGCCATTTTTGTGGTTGTTTGCCATCTTCCTTCCCCCCAGGCGACACTCCACCTCCGCCACCTTCAGATACGCACCGACCCGGCAGATTGTTCCGCCATTTCTTTCAGCACCATCCGTGGGGAGTGACGGGCCCGGGCATCGGTCGCACGCAATGTCCAAGCCCTCTGGTCCTAAGACGCCGAAACGCGGATTTAGTTAGGCAGCTCGCTCCTTCCCGGCACGTCCTTTTTATAGGGGGAATAGCCTCGCCCAAATTGACTCCATTGCCCGCACGCCGTGCCGCTATTCCTCGCAACAGCCGGGCCATACCGTCTGACCGTCCAGGTTCGGATTGACATACTTCCCCCCGACGCCTAAGATAAAGTCCTTCAGGGAAATCTCCATAGATGATTGGTCAGACAATTTCGCACTATCGTGTGCTCGAAAAAGTGGGTGGCGGGGGGATGGGCGTGGTGTTTAAGGCCGAGGACACCAAGCTCGGCCGGCACGTTGCCCTGAAGTTCCTGCCGGAGGAGTATTCCCAGGACCGCCAGGCCGTGGAGCGTTTCCAGCGGGAGGCTCGCGCCGCTTCCGCCTTGAACCACCCCCACATCTGCACGATTTACGACATCGACGAGCACGACGGCCGACACTTCATCGCCATGGAACTGTTGGAGGGCCTCACGCTCAAGCACCTCCTCTCCGAGCGGGCGCTGGGGCTCGACCAGTTGCTGGAACTCGCCATCGAGATCGCCGACGCGCTGGAAGCCGCCCACGCCAAGGGCATCGTTCATCGCGACATCAAGCCCGCCAACATTTTCGTCAGCCCGCGCGGGCAGGCCAAAGTGCTGGACTTCGGATTGGCCAAGCTCGCGCCGCACCGCGCTCGCGTGGCGGAGGCGGTCGGTGCCACCGCCACGGCCACCCGGGATGAACATCTCACCAGCCCCGGTGCCACGCTGGGAACGGTGGCCTACATGTCTCCCGAGCAGGCCCTGGGGAGAGACGTGGACGCGCGCACCGACCTCTTCAGCTTCGGCGTGGTCCTTTATGAGATGGCAACGCGGCGGCAGGCCTTTTCCGGCGAAACCTCCGCGGGGCTCTTTGATGCCATCCTCAACCGCGCCCCGGTCCCGACCTTGCGTTTGAATCCCGATTTGCCGGCGGAAATCGACCGGATCATCAATAAGGCGCTGGAGAAGGATCGTGGACTGCGCTATCAATCCGCCTCCGAACTCTTATCGGACTTGAAACGGCTGAAGCGCGACACCGACTCGGGCCGCGAGTCCGCCGCCCGAGCCGAGCGCCAACTGCAGCCCGAAGCCGCGCCGGCTGCCGAAAAATCCGTCGCCGTGCTCTACTTCGAAAACCTGAGCGGCACGAAGGACGACGAGTACTTCCGCGACGGCATTACGGAAGACATCATCACCGAGCTCTCGAAGATCCAAGAGCTTTGGGTGTTCTCGCGGTCCGCGGTGCTCGCTTTTCGTGACAAGGCCACCACCGTCGCCCAGGTGGGGCAGCAGCTCAACGCCTCGCACATCTTGGAGGGCAGCCTGCGGCGGGCGGGCAATCGCCTGCGCATCAGCGCGCAACTGGTGGAAACGCGCACCGGCCGTTCCGTCTGGGCGGAACGCTATGACCGCCAGATGGAAGACGTCTTCGCCATTCAGGACGAGATCGCGCAGAGCATCGCGCAGGCGCTGGAAGTCGTGCTCAGCGAGAAAGAGAAGCGCGCCATCGTCAAAGCCCCCACCGACAACGTTCAGGCCTACGACTACTACTTGCGCGGACGGCAATACTTCTACCAATTCCGCCGCAAGGGTTATGAGTTCGCGCGACAGATGTTTGCCCGCGCCATTGTCATTGATCCGAGTTATGCCCGCGCCTATGCCGGCGTTGCGGACTGTTGCTCCTTCCTGTACATGTACGCCGAGGCCAGCGAGGACAACTTGAAAGAAGCCGACGCGGCCAGCCGCCGGGCCCTGGAGCTCGACCCCGAACTCGCCGAAGCGCATGCCTCGCGGGGCCTGGCCGTGTCGCTCAGCAAGCGGTACGACGAGGCCGAACGGGAATTTCAGACCGCCCTGCGCGTCAACCCCCGCCTGTTTGAGGCCTACTACTTCTATGCCCGCGCGTGCTTTCAGCAAGGAAAGATGGAGCAGGCGGCGCAGTTGTTCGAGCAAGCGAGCCGAGTGAATCCCGAGGACTACCAGTCACCCGGTCTGCTCGCCACGGCGTACGAAGCGACGGGGCGCAAGGCGGAAGCCGAAGCCGCGCATCGCCGGTCCCTGCAACTGATCGAGAAGCACGTCGAACTCCATCCCGATGACGCCCGCGCAATCTACCTGGGCGCCAATTCACTGTGCCAATTGGGCGATAAGACCCGCAGCCTGGAGTGGGCGGCTCGGGCAATGAGAATCGATCCGGAGGAGCCGTCGATTCTCTACAACGTCGCATGTGTATATGCGCTTCAGGGACAGACCGAGGAGGCCATGAATTGCCTGGAGAAAGCCGTCCAGTTCGGATTCGGCCACAAGGAATGGATCGTGAACGATTCCGATCTCACCTCGCTCCGCAGTCTTCCGCGCTTCCAGACTTTGCTGAATGGCCTCCACACGTAACCTGGAGGACGGGGTAATGACGCGTGACGCGCAAACTGTGCGCGGAAGTTTGGAATCGGATAAAGAGTTCCAGGGGCACTTGGTAAGATGATTGGGCAGACGATTTCCCACTATCGCATTACCGGCAAGCTGGGCGAAGGCGGCATGGGCGCCGTTTATCGCGCCGAGGACTTGCAGCTCCAGCGGCCGGTCGCACTCAAATTCCTCTCCGCCGAGCTCGCCGCTCATCCCGACTCCCGCAGCGACTGCTCAAAGAAGCGCGCGCGGCGTCACGCCTGAACCACTCCAACATCGCCACCATCTATGAAGTGGCGGAAGGCGACGGTACGCCGTTTATCGCCATGGAACTGGTGAGCGCGACCAGCCTGAAAGACCTGCTGCAGCGCGGCCCGCTGCCGCAAAGAAGTAGGGATATGGAATCGGAGAATTAGGGAGAGCGCCTTCCCGAGCCCGGCAGAGCCTTCTGTTATTGAGCTCGCGCTCGAACCTCGGCACGCATCACCGCTGCCTGCTCGCGAGTGAAAAGCAGCTGGCCGCGAGCAGCCTCCTGCAAGACGGCGCGGTCCCAGTTCGCGCGCATGATCCCGCGGTTTGAATGGCGGTTCTGTCCAAGGAGCAGATGGCCGATCTCATGCGCCATGGCATGACCGAGGATTTGGGCTTGATCCGCATCCTTGCTGTCAGCTAACTGTTCAACTCGCTGAAAGAACACCCAGGCGGCCGAGGCGCTGCCAACTTTAGCAGACGGCAAGGCTAAGCCCAACTCCTCCCGGCTTGATCTGACGCGCGCCGCCATGGACGGAGGCAGGATTCTCAGATCGACCGCCAGGGTGCCTAAGGGCGGCTCGCAGGCCGGATATTTCGCGGCTTCCTCAACGGACGTTGGGCAGTCCACCCACTCCATTTCGACTCCCACGGCACGCAATATCCTTGATGCTTCTCCCTCGGACTGCCCCAGAGTCCGGGGCAAAACATGCGCATAGTCATAGACCCGGACCGTAATCTTGTGGCCCCTTTCTTCTGCGTTGCTTCCTTCACCGCGGGCAAGGACGTTCTGCGCGGCGATGACCGTCATCGGAAGGGCTATCAATGCCCAGCCTCGAGTCCCTAACCCCCAGCCCCTTCTTTTCTCTCCCCAACCCCTAGTCCCTGATCCCTGTCGTTCCATGGCGCTCACCTCCGACCGCGAGATCGCGCCCAATGTTTATTCGGCTGGGAGGCAGCTCAATAAACGGCGGCTGGATTGGAGGTGGTATGTGGCTGTTCCGTCAGGCGGTTTCAAATCAGAGGTTTATGCGGAGAACTGGATTGTCAAGAGTGAGCTTTGATGCATCCCACGGGAAGTGATAGACTGCGCACAGCAACAAGGTGTTCATCATGCAGGCGCACGCGGGAACGCCATGGCTGATCCGCTTTGGGGTTTTCGAGGTGGATCTCGAGGCGGGAGAGCTGCGCAAGCAGGGCGTAAAGGTTAAGCTGCAAGAACAGCCCTTTCAAGTCCTCACCATCTTACTTGAAAAACCCGGTCGGGTGGTAACACGGGAAGAATTGCAGAAGCGCCTCTGGAGCGATGACACCTTCGTCGATTTCGAGACCGGCGTCAACACCGCCATCAAGAAAATCCGTGAGGCGTTGGGGGATCCCGCGGACAATCCACGGTTTGTCGAAACCCTGCACCGGCGCGGGTATCGCTTCATCGCCCCAGTGGAATTGCCCCTCACCCCCGGCCCCTCTCCCCCTGGGAGAGGGTGGCCCGGAGGGCCGGGTGAGGGCACGCGCCGCGTGCCCCTGCGAATGCGCGCTTGGGCAACAGCGCTCCTATTGACAGTAGTTGTTGTCGCCCTGGGAATCTGGATCGTCCAGTCGAGGAAAGAAAAGCAAGAGGCATCTCCGATCCCTGTCCCCCTGACAAGCTATCCTGGTTATGAAGCTTACCCCAGTTTTTCTCCCGACGGCAGCCAGGTGGCGTTTCAATGGTGTACGGAAGAACCGTCAGCGAACTGTGACATCTACATCAAGCAGATCGGCGTGGAACCACCCTCCCGCTTGACCACTGACCCTGCGGAGGACTTTAGTCCTGCCTGGTCTCCCGATGGGCAATTCATTGCATTCTTGCGGAAGCTTCCCACAACCAGGACGGCGCTGATGCTCACCCCGCAGCGAGGAGGGCCGGAACGGGTTTTGGGAGAGTATGATGTAGCCTATATATCCTTCTACCCTGGGCTACGGTTTGGATCTTATTTGGCCTGGAGCCCGGACTCGAAATGGCTCGCCCTCCCCTGGGGGGAAGCAGGCAAGCCGGCCACGGGCTTGGTTCTGCTCAATGTGGAGACAAGAGAGACGCGAAGGCTCACGACGTCCGGAGACAATGCGCCTGCTTTTTCGCCGGACGGCCGGACCCTGGCATTCAACCGGGGCGGCACTCCTAATCTTATCTACCTTCTCCGCCTCACGAGGGATTACCAGCCTGAAGGAGGAGAACCTGAACGGCTTGCAACGGCCGCTGAATCATATGATAGAAACTTCGGTTTAGCCTGGACTCCGGATGGAAGGGACATCGTGTTCTCGTCTGGGAACTGGGCGAGCATCGGCCTCTGGCGAGTAGCGGCAGCGGCTTCAGCAAGGCCCCGGAAGCTTGCCTTCGCATCGGACGGTGCCTCCGCTCCGGCGGTTTCACGGCAGGGGAACCGTCTGGCATATGTCGTGAACAGGACTGACGACAACATCTGGCGGGTTGATCTGCGCAGCCCGGGCCAAGCCCCGGGCATCCCGGCCCGGTTGATCGCCTCGACGCGCGAGGAGAGAGATCCCACTTACTCGCCGGACGGCAGGAGAATTGCCTTCATGTCCAGCCGGTCGGGGGCTTGCGAAATCTGGATGTGCGCGAGCGACGGATCCAATCCTGTGCTACTGACGGCGTTTGGAGGTCCGATAATCTTTGGGCCGAAATGGTCGCCGGACGGGCAGAACATTGCCTTTACCGCGGTCCGGGCTGGAAGCGTGGACGTCTATGTCGTCAGCGCGAATGGAGGGATTCCCCGGCGTTTGACCAGCCACCCGCTCGCCGACAAATGGCCGTCCTGGTCTCGGGACGGCCAATCGCTTTACTTCAACTCAATGCGCAACGGTCGGGATGACATCTGGAAGATGCCAGCTAAGGGCGGAGAGCCGGTCCAGATTACCCGGCATGAAGGAGACGCGCCACAGGAATCACCCGACGGAAGATTCGTTTACTATGAGAAGGGATGGCCATCGCACTGCAGCGTATGGAAAGCGCCGGCGGCAGGTGGCGAAGAGGTGAAGGTGCTCGATTCCACCCATCCTTACGGCGGGTGGACCGTGGGTGAACAGGGAATCTATTTCTTCACACCACAAGACGGGCAGGGCCGCAGTGATATCTGCCTCTACAAGTTCGCCACCGGCAAGATAGGCAAGATCCTGACGATCGAGCGGAATGTCGGCTATCGCATCGCCGTTTCCCCCGACGACCGGGCGATTCTCTACGCGCAATACGATCAGGAAGGCAGCGACATCATGCTGGTCGAGAATTTCCGGTAGAAGACTGTTCCGCCCCCCGCTTCCAGGGCCCCTTGCGCCGGATGAATTTCCCGCCATAAGAGCAGTGAACAGTGGGCAGTTGTCCTTCGTCCTTTGTACCCTGTGGCCTCCGCTCAGCGTTGGCGCGTGACGAGTGATCGAATAGCGGGCCGAAGCTCCAGGACGAACTGGACTCCTCCCACCGTCTCGCGTTCGCGGAAGAATTGGCCGAAAGGTGTTTGCCCGCGATAGAACCATCCCGCGAGGCGCGCCACGGGATCTCCTTTTGCAGTGGTGAACAGCGCGCCGGGTTGGAGGCTGTAGTTCATCTGCCAACCGACCTCCTGCCGGGTTTCAAAATCCTCAGCGAGATAGAAGCGGGCGCGCGAAAATGCCAGCGATTTTGGATACCACTCGCTGCCGGCCTGGAAACTCATTCGGCCCAGACCTGCAGGACGCGTGCGCAACGTCACCGAAGGTCCTGCGTAGATGCGCCACCGGCCCGGCCGACCGTAGGCGAGGAGCGTTTGAAGCACTTCACGACTGTAAGAGAATCGGGCTGCGGGGTTAGTGGCTTCAAAATCCGCGCCGCGATGGGAGCTCACGTGGTAAAGCTCCGCGCGCGCCGACCAGTTCCCGCGGCGAAACGCCACGGGAATCCCCAACCGGAAATCCGCTGACTTGAGGAGTAGTTGCGTGTCGCGAACTTTGAGGCGCGAAACGATGCCCGGCCGGAGGCCGATCTGCCAGTTCGTGCCCTTGCCCTCCGTTGCGTAGATCGTGAACGGCTGCGTCAAACCGAAATCAAATTGGCCGTTGCCGGCAAATCGAAACGCGCTGGCAGGTTCCGCGGGACTCGCGAGCGGCGCTGGAAAGAACTCTTGGCCTGCCGGCGCCTCCGGTGTCCCAGACTCTTTGGGGGATTGTTGCGCTCCCACTCTCACCGCTACCGCGAACAGCACTGCCAGCAACAGAATGCTTCGGCATTCGATTTTCATCGCAGACCTCCGCACGCAGGGCGGCCACGGTTGAGGGTGACCGCGCGCCAGGATTATTCCTTTGCTTCCCCGCAACGGATGAGGTTTTAACATAACGCCCAACCGCGGCGATAGGTGATTGGAGTTCTGCGCCCTTATAATGACGGCGTGCGCTACGGAATCCTCGCCGACGATCTCACGGGAAGCTGCGACGTCGCAGGACGACTGACTCACTTGGGATATCGACCCGTGGTCTCGGTGCGGCCGCCGGAGGGCACCAAGCGAATTCCGCCCTGGCCGGGCGAAAGCTGCATTGTGGTTGTGAATACGCGGAGCCGCGAGTGTTCGGCCAGCGAGGCGAAGGCGCGTGTCCGCGCCGCGGCGCGAATGCTTGAGCGCGGCAGGATCCCCGTCGTCTATCACAAAACCGATTCCACGCTCCGCGGCCACTGGGCGGAGGAACTGGCCGCCATCACCAGGATCGCTCATCCCGACACCATCCTGATCTGTCCAGCGTTCCCGGCCCAGGGCCGGCACATCGAGCGAGGAAAGCTCTTGGTCGACCCGGAGGTGAGCCTTGGATTGCTTTTCTCCTTCGAGTGGATGGAGGGAGAGAGCTTGCGTGAACACCTTGAGAAGAGCTGCGATTGGGAGGCGATGGAAATTCCACGCAAGATTCTTCGCCGGGGAGCGAGGGCGGTACGGGAAGCTCTGGATGCGGGCAGCGAGCCGCGCTGCGGCGTCTTCGACGCCTCGCATGACGGCGACCTGGCGGCGATTGGCCGGGTTAGCCGAAAACTTGAGGGGCGAGTACTGTGCGTAGGCTCGGCGGGCCTGGCACCGCATGTCGTCCCAAAGCGCGCGACGCCGGAGCTTGCCGATGAGTCTAGAAGCGCTCACCCCTGGTTGCTCATTCAGGGAAGCCGGCGGAGCATCAGTCACGAGCAGTTTCATCAGCTTTCAAGGGCGCGTGATCTGCACCTGATGAGCTTCTCCCCCTGGCGGGGCCGGGAGAAAAGGCAGGCGTGGTGCGACGAGGCCGTCGACGCGCTCAACCTCGGCAAAGATGTTGCGATTGCGGTGCCGGAACACCATGACACAGCGGCGGCGTACAGCATGCCTTCGGCGTTCGAAGGGCTCTTTCGAACTGTGCTGCGTGAGGCGACCTTGGGAGGCGTCTTCATTTCCGGTGGCAGAACGGCCGAGGCGGTCTGTGATAGTCTGCGGGTGAAGGCGCTCCAGGTTACCGAGGAAGTGAGTCCGGGGATTCCGACGAGCATTGCGCTCGATGGTTGGAATCCGGGATTGCGGTTCGTAACCAAAGCGGGCGGGTTTGGCGGGCCGGAAACGGTTCGCGAAATCCTGGAGGAATACATCCGTGCGCGTCGCTAGGAGCCCGAGGAAACCGCGCATCGGCATCACGCTGGGCGACCCGGCGGGCATCGGCCCGGAAGTGGCGTTGAAAGCTGTGCGCGACCCGAAGATCCTGGCTGCGGTGCGGCCAGTGCTGCTCGGCCCGCGCGCCGCCCTGGAATACTACGCGCGTCGGCTCGGGCTTGCGTCCCGCCTGACATTCACCGCTGACCTTGTTCCCGAACCTGGTACGAGCAAGATCGTCGCCCTCGATACCGGCGGCTTCAGCCTGCCGGAGATTCCTTTCGGACAGGTGCACGTCGAGTGCGGGCGCGCGGCGCTCGCGGCGATCCGATGCGGCGTGGCGCTGGCGCTGCAAGGCGCGCTGGACGCCATCGTCACCGGCCCCATCCACAAGAAGTCGGCGCAGCTAGCCGGGATCGTCGGCGCCGGCCACACGGAGTTCATCGCCCACTTGTGCGGCGTTACCGACGTGCGGCTGATGCTGGTGGGGCCACGCTTGCGAGTCATCCACGTGAGCGCCCACGTCAGCCTGCGCGACGCACTGGACCTGGTCAAGCGCGAGCGCATCGTTCGCACGATCGAGCTCGGCGCTGAGGTGCTCAAAAAGCTTGGCATGCCTCGCCCCCGCATTGCCGTGGCGGGCCTGAACCCGCACGCCAGCGACTCGGGTCTGTTCGGAAACGAAGAGGAACGCGAGGTCGGCCCGGCGGTCGCAAAAGCTCGCCGGGCGGGATGGCGCGTCGAAGGCCCGCTGCCTCCCGACACGGTGTTCCATCGCGCGGCCCGCGGTGAATTCGACCTGGTCGTGGCCATGTATCATGACCAGGGGCACATTGCCGCCAAGACGCTCAGCTTCGCGGACGCCGTCAACGTCACGGCCGGCTTGCCCATCGTCCGCACGTCCGTGGACCACGGAACCGCCTTCGATCTGGTCGGCCGGAATAAAGCCGATCCCCAGAACATGAAATTCGCCATTCTGCTCGCGGGCCAGATGGCTCGCCTCTCGGTCCGCTAGCAAGAGTCTGGTCGGGTTGCTCTCAAGATTCTCTCCCACTCAGCCGAAACTCTATGAGGGGCCATTCCGCATCCAGCCTCCCCCGGGCTGGAATGCGGGTCTTCCCCCATGGTTCCCCGGGCAGAGCTGTGGTTGCTGACGGACAGTTCTAGGCCACCGGCTGAGGGATAGGACCGTGCCGCAAACTAACTCCCCGGCACGGGCGCTCAGCTCGGATGGCCAGCGAGGACGATGGCAGCGAGCCGCTTCCCAATCCAATCCCCATCGAAGCCCGAAGACAGCTCCCTACTCACCCCACAGGTCAAGAGTTGGGACGCTGTCGATGCGGAGCTCCAAAGTTGGAGCAGGCACTTGCGTCTCCTCGTGGAGGTCAATTCCGTTGTGGCCGGGGCGGCTGACGCGGAGGCGGTCTCTGGACATATTCTTCATCGGCTCAGAGAGACCACCCACTTTGCGTACGCATCAATCTACCGGCTGAATCCCGAAGAGCGCCTGCTGCAATGCGTGGCGGAGAATGGCTGCCTACGTTTGGAGGCAAATCGCAACCTCTCCCTAGACGGGCCCGGTGCCGTTCCCCATGCAGCTCGCACGGCAGAGGCCATCTATGTGCCCGATGTCACCCGGGTGTCACAACAGCCCATCGGTGGGGACCCGACCATTCAGTCGGAGTACGCTGTGCCCCTCTTGATCGGGCCTACCGTGCTCGGCGTGCTGGACATCGAATCGGATCAGCTGGGCGGCATCCGGGCCGTGACACGGAAGCTGGTCGACCAAGTCGCCAGCCAAGTCGCAATTGCTCTGGAACGCAGTAACCTCAGCCGCAAACTTCGGGTTTCTGAAGAGCGCTTTCGATCGATCTTCGAGCAGGGCCACATCGGAGTGGGGGTATTAGATCTCGGCGGGAATATCGTGGCTACAAATCCCGCTCTGGCCCAACTCGTGGGGTATGAACCCCATGAGCTCCATGGCCGGCACTATTCACAGTTCATTCACCCCGAAGACCGCGAGGTGTGCCTGGAAAGGGGGAAGCAGCTCATCGAAAGCCCCGCGGCCGCTTTGACGGAGGAAAGGCGCTTACGGCACAAATCGGGTGAAGTGGTTTGGGGGATGGCCACGGTCTCCCTGATTCGGGACCACGCGGGCAAGCCTTTGCACGTCCTAGTGTTGGTTCACGACAGTACCCAGCGGAAAAAAGTGGAGGCGGAGTGGACCCAGCTCCGGGCGCAGCTCGCCCACTTCCAGAAGATGGAAGCCATGGGGACGCTGACAGGCGGGATAGTCCATGATTTCAACAACCTGCTGGGAGTAATTCGCGGGTACATTTCGCTGACCCGGCTCCGCCTGCGGCGGGACGATCCGATGCAGGAACCCATCGGCATGATCGAGCAATCCGCCGAGCGGGCCGCCGAGCTGACGCGCCAGCTTCTGCAATTTGCCCGACGCGAAACGCACAAGGTCGAGTCGTTGGACCTCGACGAGGTTGTGCGTCGAGTCCTGAAGATCGTTTCGCAGACGTTTGACCGCCGGATTCACATCGAGACCCGCCTGACGAAGGACTTGTCTTGGATCGAAGGCGATCCCGGTCAACTCGAGCTGGCCATCCTGAACATGTGCATTAACGCTCGCGACGCCATGCCCGAGGGAGGGACACTCGCGCTCGAGACGTCAGTGGTCACTTTGACGCGCGAAGACCTTCCGCCCACCGCCACGTGCTCGCCCGGCGAATACGTCCGCTTGGCGATCAAAGACACCGGCATGGGCATGGATTCCCAGGTCCTCAAGCGGGCCTTCGAGCCGTTCTTTACCACCAAGGAGGCGGGCCAGGGCTCGGGCCTGGGCCTGGCAATGGTTCACGGGATAGTGAACAACCATGGGGGTTTTGTGCGCGCCGATAGTAGCCCCGGCCAGGGGTCGGAGTTCTCCGTTTTTCTGCCCGCGGCCACACTTCGGGAAGAACGGCCAGCAGAGACGCCACGGGCGATCGCGGAACACGGAGTCGGAACGGTGCTGGTGGTCGATGACGAACCCTTCATGCGGGCCTTTGCCGAGGACGCGTTGAAAGAACTCGGCTATCAGGTTTTCTCCGCCGAAGACGGAGGTCGCGCCTGCGAGATATTCGCCACGCGATCCGCGCAGATTGATTACGTCCTTCTGGACATGATCATGCCAGGATTGAGTTGGCGCGAGACTTTCCGGAAACTCCGCAGCATCAATCCCAAGACAAAGGTTATCCTATCCTCGGGCTACGCCGGTGGCACCGAGGTCCGAGAGGCTCTCGAGGTGGGGGCAGAGGCATTCTTAGGCAAACCTTATCCGGTTGAAGCTCTGGCCAACATTCTGAAAAAACCCCGGGCCGGCAGCAAGGACTCGCCTGACCCCAATGCGTCGGCTCCTTAACCGCGCCGGGCTGGCCCGCGGGTCCGCAAAGCTCCCTTTTCAGAATGACACCCGCCAAACAATCTCCATGAGAAGGCAGGACATTCTCTTGACGATTGTGCGAAACTGCTGTCAGCGGTGCAGAAAGCTGTGTTTCGGTATTATGACGACGGCGTTGGGGCGCAGATCCTGAAAGGTGCGGTGGGAAACCTCTGCGCCGCAGCCGCTTTTGACGCCACAGGAAGGCTCGAAATGATCGGCCGCCAAGCTGGCCTGGCTTGTGCGGAAAAAGCTCACCCGGCTCTGGATACAAAAATCCAACGCCTCCGGTCGGTGGTCACCGGTTGGGTGGAGGAGACTCTCGCATGAAAATTCTTGTCGCCCAGGAAGACGCACTCTCGCGCAACCTGCTTCGCACGACGCTTGCCTATTGGGGATACGAAGTCGTCGTGACTTCAGATGCGGCCCAAGCCTGGGAAGAGCTGCAAAAAGCCGCGTCGCCGCGGTTGGCGATACTGGAAAGAAACTTGCCGGGTCTCGACGGACTGGAAATTTGCCGCCGTGTCCGAAAGCGCGCTGATGAGTCCTACGTTTATCTCTTCCTGGCGACCGCCAAGGGCCACGAGCAGGAAATCACGGAGGGGATGCAAGCGGGTGCGGACGACTTCCTGGCCAAGCCGCTCAATGCGGATGAGCTGATGGTCCGCCTGCGCATCGGCAAACGAATCCTGGAACTGCAGGACGAACTCCGCCAGGCGCAGGGGGCCATCCGCTACCAGACCACGCATGACCGTCTGACCGGCTTGGTCAATCGCCCGGCCGTCATCGACACGCTTTTGCGGGAACTGGCGCGCGTCCGACGCGAGGGAAGCCACATCGGCGTCATCCTGGCCGAGGTCGATCGCTTCAAAGACATCAACGAAACTTATGGTCATGGGGCGGGTGACGCGGTATTGCGCGAAGCGGCCCGCCGCTTCCGCGCGATGGTCCGCCCCTACGACACGGTGGGCCGCTACGGCGGCGAGGAGTTTCTGGTGATTGTACCCGGCTGCGACGAAAAACCGGCGCTCAGCCAAGCCGAACGCCTCCGCGCCGCCCTGGCCGGGGAGAGCATGGACCTGAGCGAGTGGGGCCAGTTCACTTCAGCAAAAGACGGAAAGATCAGCGTCACCCTAAGTTTGGGCGTTGCAACCGCGGACAAGTTGAAAGAGGCGGAGCCTCTGCTCCGGGCTGCCGAGGGGGCGCTCGCTCGGGCCAAGAAGGCCGGCCACAACCGCATCGAGCTTGCCACGAACAAGGATCTGGATTAGAACCCGAGCCAGGTTCCCCTTCCGGTTGCCCCCCCAACCACACGGGCATTAGGCTCGCCGGCTGCGACGGCCCCGCGGGGTTTACTCGCTCGAGGTGCCGGGCATTCCCTTTGGTCACTCCACCGTGATGTGAGTCTCCGTCCGCTCCACGCCCTCGAGCTTTTGAATCTTATCCATCACCAATTCGTTGAGCTTCTTCTCGTCGGGCGTCTCGACGTACACGAACACGTCCGGCAACCCCCAGCAGGCGTCGGCGTGCCGGACGCTGTTCATCTGGCTCACGGCATTGACCACGTCGCGTACCTTGCCCGGCCGCACGTTGATCAGGACATAGGCTCTCATTTTCGGCCTCCCAGCGGGGCGGCGAACACCCGGGAGCGAGGCTTCGAGCTTCACGCTCCCCTGGTGCGCCCCATTCCGGTAATGGTTCAGTCCGAGATTGAGTTGATTCTAGCACTGCTTTTCGGCCGAGTTGCAGATGTTCTGAGGGTCCGGCACTGCGGAGGCGACGGGCCGACACGTGGAGCGCCCTCTGGACTTCTCTTATACGGCGCATAAACGGAATTGATTGGTTATGCGCGGCGCGCATTTTTATAATTTCCTCTTGCTGGTCTGCACACTCAGGAAACAAAACTCAACGGGGGGAAATCCTATGCGAAGGCTGCTCGTGTGGCTGCTCCTGGGACTTGTGCTCGTCTCGGGTGTGGCGCTGACGCGGAGTTACGCTCAGTCCGGTGCGTCGCCTGCGGCGGCCGAAAGCGCCGCTCCCAGCACGGCGCAACTTCAAGAACAGGTTGGAAAGCTTCAGCAGCAGGCGGCGGAAGCCAAGAGCGCCGGCGACAATTCCTGGATGCTGGTCAGTTCCGCGCTGGTTCTGATGATGACCGGACCCGGCCTGGCGCTCTTCTACGGCGGCTTGGTCCGCAAAAAGAACGTGCTGGCCACCATGATGCAGAGCTTCACGCTCATGGCGTTGATCACCGTGCTGTGGGCCTTATTTGGGTACAGCCTCGCCTTTGGCCCCGGCAACCGGTTTATCGGCGGCCTCGATTTCCTCTTCCTGCGCGGCGTCGCAGCGGCGCCCGACGCCGACTATGCCGCCACCATCCCTGCGCAGACCTTCATGGTCTTCCAGTTGATGTTTGCGATCATCACGCCGGGCCTGATCACCGGCGCCTTCGCCGAGCGCATGAAGTTCAGCGCCATGGTGGTGTTCATGGTCCTGTGGTCCATTATCGTTTACAACCCCATGGCGCACATGGTGTGGGGAAAAGGCGGTCTGCTGAACGCCGCCTTGGGCGGTGCCTTCCCCACGCTGGATTTCGCCGGCGGGACGGTCGTGCACATCACCTCCGGCGTTTCGGCGTTGGTGTGCGCGCTCTACCTGGGCAAGCGCCTGGGATTTCCCAAGGAGCCCATGCGGCCGCATAGCGTGGTCCTGAGCTTCATCGGCGCGTGCCTGCTCTGGGTGGGCTGGTTCGGTTTCAACGCCGGCAGCGCGCTGGCTGCGGGGAGCCTGGCCACGAGCGCATTTGTCGCCACGCATTTCGGCGCTGCAGCGGCGGCCCTGGGCTGGGCGGGCGCCGAGTGGGTTCGCAACGGCAAGCCCAGCGTGCTGGGAGCCATCTCCGGCGCGGTGGCCGGCCTGGTGGCCATCACCCCGGCCTCGGGATTCGTCTCGCCCATGTCGGCGCTCACCATCGGCCTCGTGGCGGGCATCGTCTGCTACCTGATGTGCGCCAAAGTGAAAGGCTGGTTCGGGTACGACGATTCGCTCGACGCCTTCGGCGTGCATGGGGCCGGCGGGACAGTGGGAGCCTTGCTGACCGGCGTCTTCGCCTCCAGCGCCATCAACCCGATCTTCAAGGACAGCACGGGGAATCCCGTTGCCTCGGGCTTGCTGGAAGGGAACGCCCACCAGTTGCTAAACCAGGCGGTCGGCGTGATCATTGCCTGGGGATTGGCGATCGTGGGGACACTCATCATCCTCAAGGTCGTGGACGCGGTGGTGGGTTTGCGCGTCCCGGACGAGCACGAGATTGAGGGCCTGGACCTCTCCCAGCACGGGGAGGAAGGTTACAATCTGGAGGCGTGACCGGCACGCATAGGCGATGGAGCAGGAGAGAGGCTTCAGCCGGCCTGCCGACGGAACGCTTCGGCGTTCTTCTCAATTCTGCCAGGGGACGAGGTGCTATGACGAAACTGGAAACGATCATTCAGCCTTCCAAACTCGACGCGGTTAAGGAAGCCCTTCGAGAAATCGGCGTGAATGGCATGACGGTCTCGGAAGTCCGCGGTCACGGCCGTCAGAAGGGCCACACGGAGGTGTACCGCGGCAGCGAGTACACCGTGGATCTGCTGCCCAAGATTAAGATCGAAATGGTCCTGCCGGACAGCCGTGTGGATGCGGCCGTGCAGGCCGTCCTGCGGACTGCGAAAACCGGGAAGATCGGCGACGGGAAGATTTTTCTTTCCCACATTGACGAGGCAATCCGTATCCGCAACGAAGAACGCGGCGAGGCGGCGCTATAAGTGGTTTATCCTGCCGTGGCTCGCCGGAACTGGCGCAGAATCAGCCCTGCCGCGATCGCCGCTTGTCTTGTCCGGCTCGGCGGCCAAGCCACCGCCGCACCTGCCTCGGACGGCCCGCCGAGTCAGCTTCAAAACTGCGAATGACAGTCCCTTCCTCCTTGCCGTCGCTCGCGGAATTCTATGCCACCGGCTCGGCCCGCATTCGCTGGCAATTCGAAGCCACGGGCGACGGGCGGGCCGCGGCCCTGGCGCGCGCCGACTTGGTCGACGCGGTCATCACCCGCCTTTACCAGGAATTGATCTCCCCCGAACCCCATGGGCCAAAGGATTTCTGCGTGGTGGCCGTGGGCGGCTACGGACGCCGCGAACTTTTTCCGCATTCCGACATCGATCTGGTCTTTCTCTCCACCAACGGTCGAGGGGAGAGCCCGCGCCGGGAAGCTGTCGCGACGCTGGCGCGCACGCTCTGGGACCTCCGGCTGCGGGTCGGGCACTCCAATCGGACACTCAAAGAGTGCAGCCAACTGCACCGTGAGAACCTGGAATTCAACATCGCCCTGCTCGATTGCCGTCATCTGGCCGGCGATCCTTGGCTCTTCAGCCGCTTGCGCGATGACGCCATCCCGCACCTGGTCGGACGCGACCGTGAGGACTTGGTCCGCGATCTTGCCGAGATGACACGCCGGCGACATGAGAAGCACGGTTCTACGGTTTTCCACCTCGAGCCGAACCTTAAGGAAGCCCCCGGCGGCTTGCGCGACTATCACGTGGCGGGCTGGCTGACGATGATTGCTGAGATTGAGAAGCAGGGTCGCGTCCTATCGCCTGAGGAACTCTGGCCCGCAGGGGTTCGGGAGGCGGCCGGCCGGGCATTCGATTTTCTCGCCGCGGCGCGGAGCTTCCTCCACTACCGCCACGAACGGGACGACAACTTGCTGGCCTACGAATTCCAGGACCAGGCCGCTGCGCTGGGCATCGGTCACCAGACCGGTGTCGCGGTCGCCCCGGCGGACTGGATGCGCAATTACTTTCGCCACGCCCGCGCCATCGACCAGCTCACCGCGCGTTTTCTTGATGAGATCGCTCCAGTGCACTCGTCGCTCTACGCCTCGTTCAAGGAATGGAGGTCACGCCTCTCCAATGCGGATTTCTCCGTTGTGCGCGGCCGCGTGTTTCCCCGCCAGCCGGCCATTCAGGATGACCCGGCGCTGCTCGTGGGCCTTTTTGAGATGGTGGCTCGTCACGGAATCGAGTTGAGCCGGGACGCCGAGCGCTGGGTGGAGAAATCGGTTCGCCGGCTCGGCGCCGATGGGGCGCGCTTTTCCGGCCTCTGGCCGGCTTTGCGCCGCATCCTGCTTTTGCCCTACCCCGCCGCGGCGCTGCGCGCCATGCACCGCCTGGGTTTGCTGGTGGCGCTCTTCCCGGAATTCCACGTCATCGATTGCCTGGTGATTCGCGATTTCTACCATCGCTACACCGTGGACGAGCACTCCTTGATGACCATCCAGAATTTGCAGTCGCTACGGAGTGGCGGAAAATCCCCGGCTTCCGCGCGCGGCTCCACCGAGGGCGCAGGCTGGGAGCAGCAGTTTGCGGAGATCCTGTCCGAATTGGAGCGCCCGGAGTTGCTCTTCCTTTGTCTGCTCCTGCACGATGTGGGCAAAGGGATGCCGGCCGAGGACCATGTTGTGGGGAGCCTGGAAGCCGCGGAGTCCGCTCTCGAGCGCCTGGCGCTGGAGCCCGAGGACCGCGAGACGATCCGCGTCCTCATCTCCAGTCATCTCGAAATGTCTGCGACGCTCTTGCGCAGGGATATCTTCGACCCGGAGACCATCCGCGCTTTCGCCGAGAAGATCGGCTCCACCGAACGCCTGAAAATGCTCACCCTCCTCACCTACGCCGACGTGAAGGCCGTCAACCCCGAAGCCCTGACACCCTTCAAGGCCGAAATGTTGTGGCGGCTCTATGCAGCCACCACCAACTACCTGACGCGCAGCCTGGACGATGAACGCGTCCACCTTGCCCAGGGGCACCTGGCGAAGGCCGACCGCGTCGCCGGCCTGCTGCGGGATACCGCGACCGGCAACGAGGTCAACGCCTTCCTGGAAGGCTTCCCCAAACGTTATCTCGAAACTCACTCGGCCGAGGAAATCGTCGCGCATTATGGAATGGCGCGCAAACTCAGGCAGAGTCCGGTCCAGGTGAAGCTGCGCGCCCGCGAGCGCTCCTTCGAGCTGACCGTCCTGGCCGCCGACCGGCCTTTTCTTTTTGCCTCCCTCACCGGGACGCTGGCGGCGTGGGGCATGAACATCTTGAAAGCTGACGCCTTCGCGAATTCGGCCGGAACGGTGCTTGATACCTTCCGCTTCGTCGATCTCTTTCGCACGCTCGAGCTCAACCCGCCGGAGATCGAGCGCTTCAAGAACGACGTCGTTGATGTCCTGGCCGGAAGAGTCAGCGTCAAAACTCTGATGACCGGGCGCCTCAATCCTCTCACGCTGCCCCGGCCGAAGGTGCAAGTGCGGACTCGAATCCGCTTCGACGATACGTCCTCGTCGCATAGCACGCTGCTGGAACTCATCACTCGGGATCGCCCGGG
>Ga0315274_10003557_pt1 | contig 23173 bp, 23 predicted proteins | sample YL17G02_20_MG_FD_203700 | JGI IMG/M metagenome (GOLD analysis project Ga0315274, IMG submission 203700) | Sediment microbial communities from Yellowstone Lake, YNP, Wyoming, USA - YL17G02_20 | ecosystem: Environmental > Aquatic > Freshwater > Lake > Sediment | place: USA: Wyoming | collected...
GGGAAAAAAATGCAGCTGATTGTTCCTGCAAATCAAGAGCTCATTTATATAAATTCATTGGAAAGGGGAAAAATAAACCCTTATTATGTTAGTTTTATAGTGGAGAAGCCAAAATCAAACGACCCTAAAGCTGCAGGATTTGAAGAAATTGAGTTTAGATTTCATGATTATAGTAATAGAATCTATGATGTCACTTTCTACTGGAAAGATATTGACGCTAAGAAAATGCTTTTTGAGAAAGAGGTTTGGAAGGAAGTCGAACCGTAGGATGGGCAATTTATTGAAGAAACAACGGGAACTTCTTATAATGGCAGAAACAGTCTGTTCCCCGCCAGAGACATGCGGGGACAAGGTCAGGCAAATAAAGCCTATCCTAAGGATTAAATTATGAAAGATATATTTTTAAGTCGACCAAACTGGGTGGGGCCAGAGTTTAAACAGGGACTTGAAGCTTTTACAAATATCCTAAAAAGCTATGAAATGAACCCCAGGACTTTGGGTGTAAGTGACTATCCAGTGAACACTCCCCTTGATGAAGTTATATCGATTATGGATCAATGCGTTGGTACTATAATTCTTGGCTACCCCCAAATCGAAGTTAAAGATGGTGTTTTAAAAGGTGAAACAATTGATTCATCTGTTATTTTGGCAACTGAATGGAATCATATCGAAGCAGGCTTAGCCTATGCCAAAGGATTTCCTCTCCTTGTTATTCATCACAAGGGCGTGCAAAGAGGCATATTTGACAGAGGCGCTATCAGTAAGTTTCTTCACGAAGTAGACCTTAGTAACAGCACTTGGTTTTCAGAAGAGCCAATTATTGGAGCCATTAGTGCTTGGCGGGAGAGATTGAACAAAACTTCCCCCGCGGAACATTCCAAATCACCCCAGCAAGATGATTTAGAATTTGAGAAAGCTTCTGGTACTTATATTTCTAAAGAAGATAGACTTAGGTATTGTACTAAATGTTGGCACTCGTCCTCTAAGAAGATTCCATTAAGAGAGCAACAGAATGGCTGGCGTTGTAATGTTTGTGGTGAGTTCTACCCTAATCCTAACTATAATCCGCCAAGAATAACTAACAATGACTACAACCCGCTTGACATCAATAGGTTGTAATATCGGGATTGGCAACATCCATGTGATTTATGAAATAAGAATTGGCGGATAGAAAATATGAAAGAAAACCAAAGATGCCTTTGCTGCCAAATAAGAATACCAAAGAAACGGCCACGTCGATGCGTACATTAGTTTGTGGCATTATTATTTTAGCAACTGTATCCTCGTGCAGTACAAGGCCATCTTTCGTTGTTGAGACGGCAGAGGATTACAACCGACTTTTTTATCGTGAAGATGGGTGGGTCGGCTCGGACGGAGCATTTTCCTTTCCTCTTCAGGACGGGCGTATACTGTGGCTTTTCGGCGACAGCTGGGTCGGCAAGATTCGTGATGGGAAGCGCACCGACTCGAACATGGTCAACAACACCATCGGGATTCAAGAAGGACTCGACCCTGCATCAGCCCATCTCGAATTCTTCCACGGCTATAAAGATGCCAAGCCAGCCGCTTTCATCCGTCCGGCTGACGGTGTCGGCGTGTTCTGGTTGACTGATGGAGGGATACAGACTGACAAGGGTCTCTATCTTTTTATGAGTCAGATAGTCAATATCCCCGGCGACACATCGGTCTGGAATTTCAAATCGATAGGGGTCGTCATGGCGAAGGTTACGAACCCGCTCGATGACCCGAACCGTTGGCATATCGAGCAAATCAAAGTACCCTGGACGCAGTTCGACCCGGCGGCAGGCAACGAAAAAGTTTTTGGAATGCCTCTGCTGCGAGAAGGCAACATCGTTTATCTCTACGGGCTCGAAGAGGACAGGGCGGCCCCTGACCGCTACCTCCTCGTTGGTCGTGCCAACGTCGCTTCGCTCGAAGACTTCTCAACATGGGAGTTCTACGCGGACGGCCGCTGGCAGAGCGACTTTCGGAAGGCATCACGTCTGTGCAACCAGATGGGCGCCGAACTATCGGTGTCATATCTCCCGCGGCTCAAGCAGTACATCCTCGTCTACACTGAGAACGGGCTTTCTGAAAAGATTTTGATGCGATTTGCTCGCTCTCCCGTCGGTCCGTGGAGCGCCCCAGTGACTATCTACCGCACGCCCGAGATGGGCTGGGACAAGACGTACTTTTGCTACGCGGCCAAGGCGCATCCTGAATTATCGCAACGAGACGACGAACTCATCGTGTCCTATGTATGCAACTCCGACGATTTCTGGAAGATGGCGGCGGATTCTCGCATCTACTTTCCCAAATTCATACGAGTACGGTTTACAAGTATTCATTAGGTTATTGAGGTTGGCAGCTCGGTCATAGTCTCGGTGAGAGTTTGCGGGCAGCACGGCTATTCGGTTGTGGACGACCGCACGTTGGCAGACCCCTGCGTTTCGATGATTTACGTAGCCAAGGGAACCTACCATCCCGACAGTAACATGGCCGCCCAACTTTAATCTCAAAACCCTTGAAGGGTAAGTACCGTGAATTGATGCGCAAGGAATTCGATAAAAAAACCTACTGGACACAAAATCGTGAAATGATGCTCAAAGTATTAACCCATAACATAGGAATTATCCTATTGGTCAAAAAGCTTTTCTACAGAGCAGGTCCGGTACATTTTTTAGGTCCAGCAGCAAATAATGATTACATGAGAATGGCAGCGAGAATTCTTTCTCCGGCAGAACCGACTTTAGAGATGCGGCGGGGCGAGATTACTATTCATGCCATTTTTTGATGGTGAAGGTGACGGCCTCGTCGTTGACGGTTACGTTCCTAAGGAAAGCGTCATAGTGGATATTGGCGGCGGCTTTCGTCTGGAAACTTTTTGCTATGACGGAGCCGTATAAATCGGCGGAATTATAATATATTATATCGGCTTTTGGCGCATAGACCGCTCCGTAAAAAGCACTGCTGTTCTTAAATCCCATACTGGCACAGGTGTCGAGGCCGAACAGTTTAAACTTTTGCGGATCCTGGGTCAGATTATTGATGCCGCTTCCGTTCTGGCTGACAAGATTCCCGCCCAGATAAATTGTCAGGGAAGAATTGGGGGTATTGTTATCTATTATGATCTGGGCCGAATTACCGAGCTTTATATCGCCGGTAACATAAAGGCTCACAGGGCCTTTGATTGTAACGATTGCATTGTTGCCCATATCGATTTTGGTGTATTTGGCCGATGCGGTCACGTTTCCGTCCGTCAGCGTTCCACTTGAGGGCAGCGCCGCGAGTGCCGCCGGTACCGTGATTGACGGAGTCGGCTGCGACTCGCCAGCGGCGTAAATATCACCGGTGATGGTTCCGTTATTCCAGACGGCAACACTTGGGTCGCTGTCGGGGCCTACAACGACATCGCCGTCTATTTGGGCGTTGCTGAACAAACTAATCGCCGCCGACGCTTTGCTGTTGGTGCCTACGGTAAGATTAGGCGTGCTTGCATCGGTATTGTACTGGTCAACCGTGGTGTTGCTGGCTAACCAAATGTATGAGTTACTGAATAGGGAGTAATCGAATGGTCCCTGCAATGGCAATGAGGAAACGACTTTTTTTTGAACCCCGCCCGATTTACCGGTTGATTCAACACTATAACCGGCAGAGCTGCTGCCAGTAATTATATAACTGTAGGTTTCGCTACTATCTTGTATAGCAGAGTCAGTCTCGGACGGCAGCGATGAATCACTCCAGGGTTTGACTTTTAGCTTTTCGTTCATTTCATAAACCGCTTTTACCAAACCAGCATCGGCTGCGGCCTTGGCCTGAATCTCAAAAGCCCCTCGAACAGCCGAAAGCCGGCTGTTGAGCCCAAGGCTTAGCAATCCCAGTCCCGCAGCAGCTAATATTACTATGGCAAGCACCGCCAGCACCATTACTGAGCCATATTTTTTTGATTTCAGCAGCTTGTTCATATTTACATTAACCCCGTAATAATTGAATTTTATTGTTTATTATGCATAAATGCAGATGAAACAGTAGTAAGAGTCAGCGAACCCTTGCTGAGGGTAAGTATCATAAAGATTGATTTTCCTGAGTTTTTGAAAACACAGCTCGATACATTATTACAAAGGGTCTGCGTGGACAGAGTTTGTTTTGGGTCGAGCTGTCCGTATTCAACATTAAGCTGACCGTTCGGGTCGCCGATACAATAGAAACGTGCGTATCTGTCCGCTGAAGTCAAATCCACACTGGAACTGTAATAGACCTCAACCCAGCGGCCGCCGGCATCCAATAAAAAATTATTAGATATAGCTTTTCTGACTATAGCATTGAAAGTTTTCTGTGCTATAAGAGTGTCGGTTTCCACCTGGCCATTGGCACGTTCGTACATTTTTTGCCAACTGTGTACACTATCGGCAAGCACAATCCCAAGACTCAACAGCACGATAGCGGATATCGCTATGACAACAGACAACTCAACGAGCGTCAAGCCGGAACGAAGTTTCTGTTTTTTTACGGGCCTATTCATAAATATCCCTGTTCAACTAATATTGTGTATAGGTTACAACCTTAAACTGTTTGTCAGTGTCGCTTAAGGTTGTTTGTCCACGTTTTGCCTGTGCCCATGCCACCGCAACATCCAATATCCTTAAACTTGCAGTAAGGTCTTTCCATGACATATTCACAAAATAATTTACACTATTCGAAGTAACCTGGTATTTTCCCAGTAAGGTAAAACCAGTCGGCGTGGCCGGTCCATCATCGGCGGCTATAGTCAGAGCCGGCGTCAAACAGGTTACCGGATTATAGCTGGGGTCGCCTCTAACGCCTCGCCAACTTTCGCAGAGCGTCCAGCCGATTCCGCCGGCGACTGCCTGAGTATCTGCCCTGTTGATATCGAGGGTGGAATGGTATCTATAACTTGACGCTGCAATCACCCCTATCGACAAAACAACGATAGATATCATTACTTCAATCAGCGATGCTCCGCTTTGAAATCTAAATTTTTTTGCAGTCATTTTAGGAAACTCCAAAACCAATAAAGTATAGCCATACCCCAGCTTTTAAGCTGTATCGCCGTTATCGGCGTAAGAAAACGGTCGCATTACCACGAAATTGAATATAGGCCTTTTTAGAAGCCAGGGTAGTAATTTTACGATGTAAGGGCCGATAAAAACGATTGTTTGCCAATTCTGTAATCCTGTCTGAAAAATTTATCCGACACAAAACTCACTGTGGATTATTTTACGGTTTTGGCGTAGAATCCTAAGTTCATAGTTTATAGTTCGTAGTTCGTAGTTAATAGACAGGAGATTGTTAGATGTATAAGATTGTTTTACCACTAATGTTAGGGCTTTTGCTGATTGGCGGCTGTGGCGATGATAAGCCGAGATACACCGATGCCCAATTGGCTCTTATGCCCCAGCCTCAAAGAGAGAATCTGCCCATGGCCTCCGGCGGGCTGGTACTGGCGGTGAACGGCGAAACAATAACCGCCGACGAAATAGTGAACCCTATGATTGACCATTTCAGAGAATACGCACAATCAACCGGCGCCGAAGAATTCAGGGCACATGTCCGGCCCCAAATTGATAAGGCACTTGTAAGCAAAATATCCAATATACTTCTTTACCAGCAGGCCAAAAATAATGCGGGCGACAAGATCGAAGACGCACTGGAAAAGGCCGTAGATTCAGAGGTCGCAAAATTCATCGTAAGTTTCAACGGCAATTATGCCAAGGCCGAAGAAGCCCTTAAGGAAATGGGGATGGACTGGGCAAGTTTCAAGGACTACCAGAAAAAAATGATTCTGAGTCAGTCTTATCTGCACGAAAAACTGCCTGACGAAAAACCCATAACCTATAACGAGGTTTTGCTCTGCTACAACGATATGAAGGATAAATCATTCACTAATCCTGCGAAATTAAAATTCCGCCTAATCGACATTGAAATTTCAAAGGTGGAATTGACAGACGCCAATCAGAATCGGCAGGAATACGCGAAAAAACTCGCTGGCGAACTGATTAGGCAGCTAAACGAAGGCGCCGATTTCGGCGAACTGGCAAAAAAATATTCCAATGACTACATGGCCTCCGCAGGCGGTTTGTGGGACTCGAATGACCCAGAAGAATCGCTGGAAGAACCCTACGATGTGCTGGCACTGGAAGCTGATAAAATTGAGCCCGGTCAGCTTGCAGGCCCCATCGAAGCCCAGGGACATATCTTTATAATGAAGCTCGATGAGAAAAAACCAAAATCCGTCGAGCCGCTCGATAAGGTACAAAAAGAAATTGAGGCCAAGATTACTTTTAATCGCAGGAAAAAAGCAATTGATGAATTCGGCCTAAAGCTTGCGGAACAGGCAGCCGTGGCAGAAAAAGACGCCTTTATTGATTTTTGTACGGACAGGCTTTATAAAATGGCAAGTGAGTAAAGAATTAAAAATTAAAAACAACCACCTGGTTCGAAAATGGAAATAATAGCTCACGGCATAGACCTTGTTGATTTTCCCCGGATAGAGGAAATGGTAAAAGAGCACAACAAACGCTTTTTAGACAGGGTCTTTACATCCGCTGAGCAGGCATACGCCGATTCAAATAAAAACAGGATAGAAAAACTGGCAGGCAGGTTCGCAGCAAAGGAAGCAGTTCTGAAGCTGGTTGGGACAGGCTGGCGCGGTAAAATCGCATGGACCGACATCGAGATAATAAATAACCCCGCGGGTCAGCCGTTAGTTACCGTCAGCGGCGAGGTCAAAAGATTGGTCGACAAGCTCGGCATCAAACAAATCAGCGTAAGCATTACACATACCGCAAATTTCGCAATTGCATCCGCAGTTGCCTTGACCAAAAAATAGACGCGGCGAAATTTACATTATTTCCCTAAGCCAACTGCATGTGTTTGTATAAAGGTTTAGCGATGTGCTTTAAGCATTTTGAGGCATTCAGGATTTCTATCCCAATCACCCGGCCCCTGTCATCAAGCTCTACATTTATGCCCGGAGCAATCTCTATAAATTCTTCTTCCACTGCCTTTTTGGCTGCAATGTAAAGAACATCTGATTTATAATCATAATTTATTAAAGGTTTCTTGCTCATATTTTTTGCCACCTTCCAGAGTTTATTCTGGTTATTTTCTGATAAGCTTTTAAAGGGTGAATTGTAATTATTTCTATTATATCTTCTTCTTTGTCATACGTTAAGGCAAACTCTCTTATTTTATTATTGAATTCAAGTTTGTGAACTGCCACATAATGACCAGTTAAACTATCGTAGTAATGCTCCTTTGCTTCCTTAAAAAATTTTTTAGGCAAAGAATACGGTATATTTCTCACCTTTAATCGAAATTTCAGATGGACTGTGTATATTATACTCATTCTGTTGTTATTATTAGAAAAATGACATTAGTTGTCAAGATAATAAATGCGTATCACGATTGATTAAAAAGTTCAAAAGGCTATACTGACTAAATATGTCTAACACGAAAATAAACGAGTTTGACTGCATCGTCATAGGCGCCGGTCACGCCGGCGTCGAGGCAGCTTATGCCGCTGCTAAAATTGGGTGCAAAACCGCCCTTGTGACAATGAGCAAAAAAACCATCGCAGCGATGAGCTGCAACCCTGCTATCGGCGGTCTTGCCAAGGGTCAGATTGTCCGCGAGGTCGATGCACTCGGCGGTCTTATGGGTCTGGCCATCGACGCAACCGGCATTCAGTTCAGGATACTGAATATCTCCAAAGGCCCTGCCGTTCAATCGCCGCGGGCACAGGCGGATAAATACAAATACTCCGCCTGGATGCGGGAAAAACTCGAGCAAACCGAAAACCTTACCATCATCGAAGCAACTGCTGCCGATATCACCATCGAAGATAATAAGGTAAGAGCGGTGGTCTGTAAGGACGGCTCAAGTTATCGCACACAGACAGTTATTGTAACCACGGGGACATTCCTTCGCGGCCTGATGCACGTCGGCGCAGAGCAGTCCAGCGGAGGCCGGCTCGGCGAACCCTCAAGCGAGGAATTGTCCCTCGCACTTGAGCGTATCGGACTCCAGCTCGGACGCCTCAAGACCGGCACACCCCCTCGGCTGGACGCATCCACCGTTGATTTCGACAAGCTCGAAGTCCAGTATGGCGACAAGGAACCTGTCCCGTTTTCATTCATCACCGACAGAATCGACCGCGAGCAAATCCCCTGCTGGGTAACTTACACCAATGAGAATATTCACAAGCTGCTCAGGGACAACCTCGACAAGGCGCCGCTTTACACAGGCCAAATAAAGTCGACCGGGCCGAGGTACTGCCCGAGCATTGAAACTAAAGTCGTTCGATTCGCCGATAAGAAACGGCATCAGATTTTTCTCGAGCCGGAACAGGAAGATGTCAGGACTATTTACTGCAACGGCATCAGCACCTCGCTTCCAAAGGATATCCAGGAGCGATTGCTGAAACTGTTGCCCGGCACCGAAAAAGCAAAGATTATTCACTATGCCTACGCCATCGAATACGACTACTGCCCGCCCGAACAGCTATGTCCCAATCTGGAGACAAAAAAGATATCAGGCCTGTTTCTGGCAGGCCAGATTAACGGGACAAGCGGTTACGAAGAAGCTGCCGGCCAGGGAATCATCGCAGGCATAAACGCCGCAGGAAAGGTACGGAACAAAGAGCCGCTTATTCTCGGCAGAGACCAGGGATATATCGGCGTGATGATAGACGACTTGCTGACCAAAGGCATCGATGAGCCGTATCGAATGTTTACATCGCGTGCGGAATTCCGGCTGTCGCTGCGGGCCGACAACGCCGACAGAAGATTGACGCCCATCGGCAAATCCGTCGGACTTGTTGACGAGAGGCGATGGGAAAAATACCAAAACAAAATTGCGAGCCTTGAAAAGCTTAAAGATTATCTGCGGAACACGCGTTCTGTCGGCTTAAGTCTGTGGGAGCAGCTCGGCCAACCCGGGAATTCGCTTTGCGTAACGCTGTTTGATAATCCCGATGTCATAAACGCCGGGTTTTCAAAAGACGTGATAGAGGCCGCAATCATCGATGCCAAATACGAGGGGTATCTCGATAAACAGCAGCGATTGGCAGCGGATTTCAAGAATCTCGAGAATAAAAAAATTCCCGCAGATATGGATTATGACAGCATCGCACACCTTAAAGCCGAGGCTAAGCAAAAACTCACCAGGTTCAGACCTGCGACACTGGCGCAGGCATCACGAATAAGCGGTATCACCCCTGCCGACATCATCGTGATTCAAATTCATTTGAAAAAATATCACAGCCGATAGCTCAATGAAAAAACTATGACTGAACTATCCGAAAATATTTATAATCAATCCGTCGGCCGCGATGAGCCGAAGTTCAAGCTCTGGCGTTCGGCTGGATTGCTCCTTACATACAAGTGCAACTGCCGCTGCGAGTTTTGCTATTATAATTGTTCCCCGGAGCAGAACGGCCTTATGCCGACAGATACCGCCGTCGCCGCCTGGCAGTCGTTAAAAACTCTTGCGGGCAGCTCCGCCAGGATTCACCTTACCGGCGGCGAACCTTTCCTATATTGGGAACACCTGCTGAAAATCCTTAAGGAGGCAAAAAAACAAAACCTCGGCCCTGTCGATATGATTGAAACGAACGGCTTCTGGGCTGCCGACGAAAAAATTATCACCGAACGGCTGAAAATCCTCGATGAGATTGGCATGCAGCGTCTGAAAATCAGCTGCGACCCGTTTCATCAGGAATACGTCGATATAGAATTTGTCCGCAGATTGGCCGAGGTTGGAACAAAGTGCCTTGGAGCTGAGCGGATAATGGTACGCTGGGAAAAATACCTTACCAACTCCATCGACATGAAAAAACTTTCAGACGAGCAGCGAAATCAGCAATATATCTCGGCGATGAAGGATTATCCCTGCCGCTTTACAGGAAGGGCTGTGGGGAAACTGGCGGAACTTGCCGCTGAAAAACCAATCGAAGTTTTTGCATCAGCCGATTGCAGACACAGCTTCCTCGATTCAAAAGGCGTACATATCGACCCATACGGCAATATATTCAGCGGCACCTGCAGCGGCATCATCATCGCCAACATAAATCAAACTCCGCTCGATGTTGTGTGGAAAAATTTCCAGCCTGCCAATAATGAATTGCTTGATATGCTCTTTCAGTCCGGCCCGACAGGTCTTCTCGAAAAGGCCTTGAAGCTGGGTTATAGACAAAAAACGGCCTATGCGGGCAAGTGCCACCTTTGCGCCGATATAAGGCAGTTCCTCTTTGATAAGGGCGTTGCGAAATCCGCCATCGGTCCTGCGGAATGTTATCGCGACCCGGCGTAGGGAAGTTAGCCGCTTATGCCCGGCTGTTTATCGGTAAAGGCCGTGCTCGCGTATGTAGTCAGCAACAGACGGCTCGAGCATACCTGTTATATCAAGGCGTGCCGCCAATCGCCTTCGTATTTCCGTGCTGCTTATATCAATCAGCGGCGTCGGTATGACATTTTGCTGAAGTTTCTTAATGCGCTGGGCACCCCAGACACCCTCGAATCTGCCGAAATCAGGCGCATCAAATCCCGCCCTGTACATAACAGACAAATTACACCGGTCAATCAGTTCGGTAATTCTGTACCAATATTGCAGGTCGTTTATGCTGTCGGCCCCTACCAGCCAGTGAAGTATAGTTTCTCTGCCGTACCGTGCCTGAAATTTTTTCACTGTCTCAAGAGTATAACTGGGTTCAGGCTGTTTTAGCTCGCAATCGCTCAGTTCAAAATTTTCGTTACCCTTAATCGCCAAAGCTATCATATTCAGCCGGTCGTCGTCGCCTGCTTTTGGAAGAAAATGCTTCAAAGGTGAACGTTTTGCCGGAATAAAAATAATTTTTTCTGCGCCTGTATATTCGCCTGCAATTGACGCAACAGCCGTATGACCCGGATGAATCGGGTCAAATGTACCGCCGAACAATACTATTTTTCTGTTAGTCATAAAACCATTAACAAACAAGTTATATTTCCATTGAAACCTATATATTCACAAATACGTCCATAAGTGCAATATAACACATTTAATAAAAACCCATCCCATGAACGGATTCTTCCATTCAATAGAAAAATTCATTTGCAGCATTGCCCTGGTGTAAATTTATGCCTCGGCAAATCATCTCCGTCACCAGAGCGACTGCCATCATAAGCAGTATACAAAATCACGTAAAACCATTACAGCAAAAAATTTAATGAAGTATTTTCAAACTTTTGGACGATAAAAAATATATAAATATTAGTTTCGTTTAGTGGCTCGAACATAGAATAATTTTGAAAGGACACATAATGGCTAAGAAGAAAAAAGCCGCAAAGAAGAAAAGTAAGAAGAAAAGCAAGAAGAAAAAATAGCATAACAAATTAACCCAATTTAGCAAGTTATGCGAAAATGGAAGGTTTTGCCGAAAGTGTAAAACCTTCCATTTTTATTTGTATACAAATTTTCAAATAGTCATCACCTTCCATCCTTTCCGATATCATTAAATGTCTTCTTGCAATCGCTCGGTAATCCCTTATACTATATTCCCATAATCCCAATCGTAGATTATTAAAAGAAGTGAGTATATGGATAGTTTCAATTACAAAAACGGTAAGTTATTTGCTGAAAACGTGGATGTCCTGAAAATAGCCGCCAAAGTCGGCACACCAGTCTACATATACAGTAAGGCCACTTTCACAGAGCATTTGCAAAAGGTGCAGAAGGCCTATAGCGGACTTGATGCAACTGTCTGCTATTCCGTCAAGGCGTGCAGCAATATAAACATCCTCAAATTTATGTCTGCGGCAGGAAGCGGCTTTGATATCGTCAGCGGCGGCGAGCTATACCGCGCCATGCAGGCTGGGGCAAACCCCTCGAAAATAGTTTATGCCGGCGTTGGTAAAACCGACAAGGAAATCGTCGAAGCACTCAAAGCCGGTATCGGCTATTTCAATATCGAATCGGAAGCGGAACTCGAAAACCTGATTCGTCTGACAAAACAGACTCGCCCTGGAAAAAATAAACAGCCCAAAGCCGCCCTGCGTGTCAATCCTGATGTTGACCCTAAAACTCACACTTATACCACCACCGGCAAAAAGGAAACCAAGTTCGGCGTCGATATCGAGCGGGCACGAAGGGTCTTTTCCGACTACGGCAAAAATAAAACGGTAAAACTCTGCGCAATCCACATACATCTTGGTTCTGCCGGACATACCGTTGAGCCGTACGTGGAAGCCCTTGAAAAAATATTGGCCCTTATCGAACAATTACGCAATGACGGATTCGCCATCGAAGCGGTTGATATAGGCGGCGGTATGGGTGCCGATTACGTTACCGGCACCGCCCCAACTGCTGCCGAGTATGCCGCTGCAATGGTGCCGCTGCTCAAGGATAAAAATCTCAAACTCATTCTCGAACCAGGCGCCAGCATCGCAGCCAATTCCGCAATCCTTGTAACGCAGGTTCTATATCTCAAAAAAGGCGGCGAGAAAAAATTTGTCATCGTCGATGCGGGTATGAATGATTTGATTCGTCCGCCGCTCTATGGTGCGTTCCATTTCATCTGGCCTGCAAAAGTGGATAAAAATCTTGTTCCCCTTCAGCGTCAAAAGGATTGGCAGCCGCAAGGCACAGAAATAGTCGATGTCGTAGGGCCGATTTGCGAAGGTGCGGACTTCTTTGCCAAAGACAGGGCTCTGCCGCCGGTAAAACGCGGCGATCTGCTTTCGATTTTTACCGCAGGCGCCTATGGCTTTACCATGAGCAGCAACTATAACTCCAGAGGCCGTGCCGCAGAAGTCCTCGTTGACGGCGATAAATTCAAGGTTATTCGAAAACGCGAAACCTACAAAGACCTTATCGCTCTGGAAAAGTAAATACCCCTGCCTTTGTACTTTTTGTCTAAAAATTTCTTTCGACAAAGCCTGTGTCGATTTTGTTTTTGACAAAAAGATTATGCGACAGGATGTCCAGACATGCCGGTATAGTGGTCTTGACCGGCTCAATTACAAATTCCCCCAAAGCTCGTTTCATCGTGGCAATCGCATCAGCACGTGTATTTCGGTGTACAATAACCTTTGCAATCATCGAATCATAATTCGGTGAAACCGTCCATCCCTGACAGACATGCGTATCTATTCTTACGCCCGGGCCGCCCGGCTGAATGTACCTGGTTATTGTCCCTGGGCACGATGAAAAATTATTCTTCGGGTCCTCGGCATTGACGCGGCACTCAATAGCCACGCCATTGTGTCTGATGTCCCTCTGCTTCAAATCGATATCCTCGCCGCTTGCAATTCTCAACTGCCATTTAATCAAGTCGTGGCCGGTTACCATTTCCGTAACCGGATGCTCGACCTGGATTCTCGTATTGACCTCAATAAAGTAAAACTTTCCGTTCTTATCCAGCAGAAATTCAACCGTTGCCGCATTGACGTATTTTGCCGCTTTTACAATCCGTATCGCCGATTCGCACAGTTCTTCTCTTTTGCGTTCTTCGATAACAGGACATGGCGACTCCTCAATCATTTTTTGGTGTCGTCTCTGGATGGTGCAGTCTCTTTCATAAAAATGAACCGCATTTCCGTCCTTATCGGCCATTACCTGTACTTCAACATGCCTTGGCTCGACAATAAATTTCTCGATATAGACGCTTGCGTTTCCAAAAGCGGCCGCTGCCTCCGCCTTTGCCGCACCAAACGCCGAGCGGAAGCTGACGTCATTATGCACAACCCTCATTCCCCGCCCCCCGCCACCAGCCGTCGCTTTTATAATCACAGGATACCCTATCTGACCTGCGAGCTTCATCGCCTCCGACTCATTATCTATCGCATTTTCCGACCCGGGCGAAATCGGCACATTGGCCTTTTTCGCAAGTCTTCTGGCCTGTACCTTATCACCCAGCATCTTCATCGCCTCAACCGGCGGCCCGATGAACGTTATCCCGCAATCATGGCATATCTGTGCAAAGTTTGCATTCTCGGCAAGAAAACCATACCCGGGATGAATCGCTTCGACATCGGTAATCTCGGCAGCGCTCATAATGCGTGCGATATTAAGATAACTCTCCGCCGGACTGGCGGGCCCTATACAAATCGCCTCATCGGCAAGCTTCAGATATGGCGCATCCCTGTCCGCCTCCGAATAAACCGCTACCGCCTCAACTCCGAGCTCATGACATGCCCGGATGATACGCAGCGCTATCTCACCTCGATTTGCTATAAGAATTCGAGAAAACATAAATTAGTCGTCAGTATTTAGAATTACTCCGGTTTGACCTTGAAAAGCACCTGGCCATACTCGACCGCCTGACCGCTGGTCACCATTATTTTGACGATTGTGCCGCTCATCTCTGCCTTTATTTCGTTCATCACCTTCATCGCCTCTACCATGCAGACAACCGTCTGCGGATTAACCTGGGAGCCGACCTCGACATAAGGTTCTGAATCAGGGCTTGGTCTGGCATAAAAAGTACCCACCAGCGGCGATTTTATCTCCACCAGCCTCTCATCCAGAATAGCCCCGCCCTGCGTCCCCGCCATCTGAATTTGCCCTGCCCCAGCCATACCAGGCATCGCTGAAATATGCGGACTGATAATCGGAACTGCTGTTACGGCATGACCGGGCACAGAACGTTTAAGCAGAATCTTGTCGTCGCCGTGTTCTATCTGAACCTCGACAAGGTCGTTATCCTTCATTATATCTATCAATTCTTTTATCCGCGCCAGATCGCTATCGTTTTGGGTCATAGCAGCTTCCTTTCTTTAAGCAGAAAGTCGATTAAACCTGATGAGTATAATCATAAAAGCTGCTTTTTGCAAATAATTTCTCCTTTTGGCACACCCCTCGGCTACACATCAGGTTTGTAGGCGGATTTTTCACGCTGCAAGTGACATATTTAGCCCCCAACTTTATTCGGCGGGTTTCTTGAAATATATTTTCACTAATCAATTAGATAGAAGGCACCCATATTTATATTTTCTGATTGTGCCAAGAATTGGGTTACTGCGGGATTTGAGCACCCGCGAAAGTAGGTTGATAAATAGATGGTGAGTACAATCATGGTTTTGTACAGGAATTTTCTAAAAGCGTTTCGGATGGCAAAAAACTTTACAATGTTGTGGATAACTGAAAAGCTTGCTTAGAAATTTATTATCGTCGACAAAAATATTGACACGCAGATTCCCGGGCCATCCAAGGGTTTTGTAAGTATCGAGTGGAGGCTCGAACTTAGTATCGACTAAAAAATGACGACGGAATATAAACTTGCGGATTGTTTGTATCGAACGAATAATAAAAAAGGCTGACTTTTTTAAGGCCAGCCTTTTGTTTGAAATACTGTCGTATGAACACTTTGGCTCAAAAAATCACTCTGCCAACTTGTTACGGTGTAGCTTCTATCTTCAATGAACCACTAATCCAGTTACTTGAGTGCATATTAGTTGATCCAATAACGTTAAGAGATACATTATCACTCCAAAACCTAACATTCGGAGGAAATTCAGTCTGTAACGGTTCAGGCCAATCCATAGTCATCACAACATTATATCGACTATCATTTTTCCATATAGCATTGTTTATAACTACCGGTCCGTCTACAACCAAGGTAGGGGTTCCGCCATAATTAATTTGTGGATAAATTATAAGTCTCGTACCTTCGTGAATAGCAATACCATCAAGTGTGGCTCCTATTGCTTTAGAAATTGCTACAGCAGTGCTCGGATATGACTCAGGTGCGAGAATATTACTATACATATCATTTTCAAAAGCTTTTGACCAATGACTATACTTGAATTCACCAGCCATTATTGCGCCTGTAAAATGGACAGGTCTTACAGGGGGGGAAGTGTTATTAGGCCCACAGAATTCATACGCACCCATATCAACTATTGCATCAGCATTAGGATCATTTGGATCATAGCCATTGCCAGAATCAGGGGTATTGGGATCATCTATGAAACGGGGTCTATCAAGAATGTCTTTATAATGAATAGATGGTGCGTAGTTATCACCAGCGTCAATACAAGCACTTTCATTGCTATCAAGGATAAGGCCATCATCAGTTGTCATAAATATGTTGTCACTGCCATCAGGGTCGCTTGAGTTGACAAAACATGGATCATTAGCCGTGTTTCCTGTGCCGCCCAAAGTGCTGAAGTCCTCAATACAAGAGTAGTTGACGCATGGGCCCGGAACTGGAACATTATCACCATAAACATGAATTTGCGCAGACTCATCAACACCACTGTTGTCACTATTAGCCCAGAAGATGCAATTGGTAATAGTAGAGGTGCTGTCCCAGTTAGCCATTCCACCGCCACAGTAGCCGCTGTTTCCAGTATCCGCTTCATTATCATAGAAAGTGCAGTTAGTCAGTATTGAAGTGCCATCCACTTCTCGAAGACCTCCGCCATCATATTTAGCTTTATTGTTATTAAAGAGACAATTAATAACTTTCGCTTCACTTTTTACGTTGTATAGACCGCCACCGAAACGTGCGTGGTTGTCGGCGAAGGTGCAACTTATCAATATCGAATCAGCATCGATATAATTAAGCATTCCTGCACCATAGGAAGTCAGTCCAGCACTGGCATTTTCGCTATAACCATCTTTGATTATAAACCCATTGAGTGTAGCATTTGCTGCTCCTGTTACTACATGGTAACAGTTATCAGTAGCAGTACCAACAGTTCCAATATCACCACTTAAGATAGTTTCGTTATTTGGTGTTCGTTGTCCCGGACTTGTTTCAGTACCATTGAACCCGCCATAAATAGACACATCTTCAATAAGCTGGAAAGTAGATGTGCGGCTGGTGCCGGGTTTATACGTGCCTTCAGCAACCCAGATATCTGTTGCACCATTCGTATTGGCGAGGTCTAATGCATCCTGAAGATCGTTAAAAGCGCTCGCCCACGTAGTACCATCACCGCCGCTGCTCGCATCCTTATCTACATATATAATCTTTTGTAATTGTAAAGTTATGGTTTTGCTACTGTTATTCGTTGTAACAGTAACAACCGCATCAGCAAATCCAGCAGAAGAATTTGAATTTAAAGTAGTAGGTGCCGTCCATTGAACGCTGGTTCCGGTAGTGGGGACAAAAATCCCATCGCCTGACCATGTGGGTGTCCCGGAGCCACCGGTACATGTTAATGTAATCTCGCCTCCGGCGATAGCTAAATCGTTGGTATTGTGAGAGGTTATGTCCACAGGCGGTGGCTGTGGGCATGCATTTGCAATTTGGAAAATGCACATTAAGATAAGAAATGTTGCTGCAATTATACGTTTTCTAATTTTCATTTTGGGCTCCTTTCAAAGAGTTTTTATGGTTTTTGTTCATTAACAGTTTGGCACTAATAACAATTAGTACGATACAGAGGCAGGGTAACAAAATGGCATACAAAAAAGGGGTTTTAGCTTCTTGGGTTTGTAATTTATTTGATACTTGTTTGATTGGCTCTTGTTTGGGGGAGACGGATTCCACTTTCTTCACGTTTATGCTTTTTTGCGGCACTATATTATTTGCCAGAAGAGTACTATCGCCAGCTTTTGCTATTACGGGCATCCCATCTAACTGTGGTGCCCACAAGTCTGCCATTTTATTCATATTCATAGCAAGCAATCTGGTTGCTTCTTCAGCAATAGGGCCGTCATAATGTTCTTTTGTTAGAGAGCGAAGCTCTCCATGAGCTATGAGCGGATCTATAGAACTGGCACAGAAAGCGAGTTGGCTAACTGCGATTTCTTGAAATCGCTGAATTTTAGTTAGATTATTTTTCAAGTTTCGCAACTTTTTATACTGTTTTTTAAAGTTATTTTTTTCTTCTCTTGTAAGTTTAACACCGCCTGATTCACTGGGATCGAGTTCATAAGCTTTTGTTTCATGTTCTAACGCATGAATCTGTTCAGTCATATTTGTCATGTCAAATTCGAATACTTTCTTTGACCATTTCAACGCTTTATCGAATTCACCAAGAGAGGTATAGTGGGAAGAAATTAAGATGGCCGCTTGATAAACAATGGGTTCTTCGGGAGGATATAAGTCTACAATTTGCTTATAAATCTCAATTGCTTTATGAAAATCTGGTTTTTCGCCTTTATCTAATTGATAATTGGCTCCATAAAGCTGGGCCATTCTGAACAGGATATCCAGACGTTGTTCTTTACTCGGCCCTGCTGCCAAAGCTGACTGATAAAGTTCTAATGCTTTTTGTTGGCTGGTCTGGGGTCCCAGCGTATATGCACTATCATATTTATGAGCTTGGCTGGTAAGATCATCAACTTCCCCGGCACTACTAACTTCTGCTGCGGTTGCTGCTATTAGCAATACCACTAATAACTTTGATACTATGTCAGCGGGCAATTTCATATTCATCAATCCTTCATTTATTAAGCTATGCCGTTTTCATATTTTTGATACCCATTTAGAACATTGTATATCTGACATCATTAACTGATAAAACGGTTCAAAAAAGAAGTAAACGTTTAGTAAAAGTTTGAATTGTTGCGTGCAATTTTTGTAAGTGCTGTCAACTGCAATGGTAAGAAGCTGCCAGCCCTTCAAAACAGCGGCTGCCATCAATAACAGGCCTAATAATTTCATCGCTATGTTACACGCCCACTTCATATTCTGAGATCCTCTATTCAACAACCTTTCATCTTTTTTATATATCCAACAACTGCATCAGCCGTCAAAAAGGACTTACCCTTTTGACAGATATACATAAGGCGGAAGATGCGGCCTGAATGTTGATGAAAATAAAATAATTTTTTGAATTGCTGCGTGTTTTCTTCGTAGACCGATGTTTCAAAAAATCAACACCCCCAAAATTTCCCTTTTTGCCAATTCTTTTACCACCCAAAAAAATCTGCGCTAATCTCGCGTTAATCTGCGTCTAAAATTTCTTTGTGTCTTGGAGGCTTGGTGGTGAAAAATCTTTTTCCTGTCTTTCCCATTTTAACATGCTTAACACAGGTGGTCTTTTTTTAACGACCGTGTCAAAAAAGTGTCTTTTTTTGTAAAAAAGTGTAAAAAAGTGTTAAAAAATGCTCAATTCGTGTCAATTTTTGTCACTTTTTAAAATCCCCCTAACCCCTTTACAGCAAAGGACTAAACGCAATTTAGCACCAAAATCTTATTTATCTTACCAAATAAGGACTTATGTAATTCATCCAACACAGAATTTTATATAAATTACACTATAAAGCCTTAACTTAATCCCAATTTTTTGTTATTCTTTGAAAATAAAAGTACAAAAGTATAGGCATACTTTATGGCATCAAAAAATAATCTCGTTGAATTGCTGTCCAAACAAGCCGTTCTCGGTGATGGGGGTATGGGAACAATGCTATACCAGGCCGGCGTCTTTATTAACACCTGCTTTGAGGAACTAAATCTAAGCCACCCAAACCTTGTAAAAAAAGTCCACGATGCCTACGTGCAGTGCGACATCGATTTCATCGAAACAAACACCTTCGGCGCAAATGAATTCAAACTCGCCAGGTACGGCCTTGCTGAGCAGGTGCAAAAAATAAACCAAGCCGCCGTCAAAATTGCGAAGGAATCGGCAGTAAATAATGTCCTCGTGGCAGGGGCAATAGGCCCGCTGGGTGTTGAGCTTGCCCAGTACAACAAACTGACCGAAAATCAGGCCGCATCGGCCTTTCAAAAACAGGCAGACATACTTGCCCAGGCAGGTGCCGATTTTCTGATTCTCGAAACTTTCTCAAATACCGACGAGCTGCTCATTGCCATAAGGGCAATAAGCAAAATTACCGGCCTGCCCATCATCGCCCAAATGACCTGCAACGAAAATAATGAAACGATTTACGGCGAAAAAATACAAAATGCTATCGGTCTCATCGCCGCCGAACCCGCTGTAACAGCCGTCGGTCTGAACTGCTCCGTGGGGCCGGCAAGCATGCTCAGCGGCCTCGAACTGATTCGTACAGTCACCGACAAACCAATATCCATTCAGCCAAATGCAGGAATGCCCCGGCAGATTGAAAACAGAATGTTTTATATGTGCACCCCCGAATATATGGCTGAATACGCAAAACGTTTCTTCGAAAAGGGCGCAAGGATAATCGGCGGGTGTTGCGGGACCACCCCTGCACATATAAAGGAAATTTCCCGGGCAGTCCGTTCACTGGATAAGGCCGCCGCACCAAAAATACAAATTCAACAAAAAGCAACAGTGGAATTCGCCCGCCCTGCTGATAAACAACAATCGCTGCCGCTGGCAAAAAAATCACGTCTCGGCGAAAAACTCGCAGCAGGCAGGAAGGTTACCACAATCGAAATCACCCCCCCGCGTGGCGTAGATGTCACCGCCATCGTGGATAAAGCACGCCTCTGCTCAGAGCTTGGCGTCGATGCTATAAATATTCCCGATGGTCCGCGAGCAAGCTCCCGCCTTTCTCCAATGGTAACCGCCGCAAAAATTCAACAGCTCGCAAATATAGAACCCATCCTTCACTTCTGCTGCCGGGACCGAAACTTAATCGGCATGCAGTCCGATTTGCTCGGAGCTTCAGCACTGGGTCTGTCAAACGTCCTTATCATAACCGGCGACCCGCCCAAACTGGGCGAATACCCCCATGCCACCGGTGTCTTTGACCTCGACTCCATCGCCCTTACAGGCGTAACTAAAAATCTAAACCACGGCATCGACCTCGGCGGCAACAGTTTCTCCCCGCCGACTTCTCTGGCAATCGGGGTCGGTGCCAACCCAGTCGCAGCAGACCTGACCCGTGAAATAGAAAGATTCAAACTCAAAGTCCGTGCCGGTGCGGAATTCGCCATAACTCAGCCTGTGTTTGATGTTAAATGCCTGTTTGATTTTCTCGACGCCGTCAAAGATTTCAAGATACCCGTCATCGCCGGTATATGGCCGTTCACGAGTTTCAAAAATGCCGAGTTTATGGCCAACGAAGTCCCCGGCGTTGTCGTCCCCAAAGAACTGCTCGCTAAAATGAGTTCCGCAAGAACCCAGGAACAGGGCCGGGCAATGGGCATCCAAATCGCAAAAGATATGCTTGAAAAAATCAGCGACCGCGTTGCCGGCTTTGCAATAAGTGCCCCGTTCGGAAATGTCAAAATCGCACTGGCTGTCATCGGCAAAATCGACATTAGCCGGATTTAAAATGTCTGTTGCGCTCACAACTGACGATTTTGGATACTGCGGTTTGAGTCTGTCCATTTTTAGGCCGAAATAACCGGTGTTTTGTGAAAATCTGCAAAATTTTTGTAAAAAAAGTTTTAATTTTAGCACTATCTTGTTATTATTTTGTATTAATTGCTGAAAACTCAAGAGCATAAAATCGCGGCGATTGAAAACGGGAATTGCCGCTTTTAATAGCCTGGGAAAAACTTATGAAAATTAATTACAAACAATATTTGCTTTATCTGGTCAGATGGCAGTTAAGTACGCCTATATTGGCAATCGTTCTGGTGTGGCTTGCATCGGCAGGCAAACTCACGGCAACAATCGTCGCCAACCTCACAGGCGGCCTGATTTTTTTCTGGGTTGACAAGTTCATTTTCACCTCACGCCGGCTCCAGGCAAGCTGGCAGGTAATGGAAAATGTTCTGTGCACCGACTGCGGACGAATCGCACGCGGTTATCGGCTGGTCAAATCAACAAACTACGACAGAACAATGTCACCACCTGAATTTCGATGTGAGGCCTGCTCACAAAAGAAAACTGAAAAGCTGCGCCAGACCGGCGTCGATGTATGAGATGTTTCAATGCGCGGACAAACTCCCAACAAGACACAAATGGAAATAGAACTTGTCGCAATAACCCATGAAGCGGAAAGTGTTATCGAGCAGGCAGGCCGAACCTGCTATCTGAGCTTCGACAAAATCAACGTAAACTCTCAAAAAGACTTTATACAAAAACTTATCAAAATGGGCCACGAATCCCCGCTCGAACATGCCTATGCGACTTTTCGGATAAAAAATTGTTCACGGGCAATGACCCATCAGCTGGTAAGACACCGTTTAATATCTGTCTCACAGCAGTCCCAAAGATACGTAAACCAGGAGCATTTTGATTATGTAATACCAAAAACCATGCCAGCTGAATTTGTGGATGACTACCACAATGACATGAAAATTATCCAGCAGATGTATTGCAAATGGCGACAAAGAGGACTTAAAAAGGAAGATGCACGCTTCGTACTCCCTAATGCCTGTACCAGTGAAATCGTCGTTTCTGCGAATTTCAGGGAATGGCGGCATATTTTCAAACTTCGCACTTCCCCCAAAGCACAATGGGAAATACGCAAGGCATGCGGTATGATGCTGAATATTTTAAGAAAATATGCATCCGCATGCTTTGACGACATTGAAATAAAGAAATGATTATCGCGGGCTAAAGTATCTCCAGGCCTACAGCAGTAACATCATCTATTTCCGCAGGGGTAACCTTTTGATTCTGTACGAGTTTGTTCATCCTGTCCATCATTTCAACAATGGAAAAATCCTTGATTTGACAGAATCCCTCACCGAACTGGAAACCACCATGGTCTCCCAAACAGCCTACAACCCCTTCCGCTCCGTCTGAATATACCAGCAGTTTATCTCCCTTTTGAAGCTGTACCTTTCCTTCGATATACTCGGCATCCTCAAAGATACCGAGCAGCGAACCTCGTATCTCCAGCTGCTGCGGCTGCTCTGTGTCCCTGATAAGAATCGGATATGGATGGCCGGCTCGTGCGAAAGTCAATTCCAGACTATTGACATTGAGCAGACAATAACAGCACGTTGCAAACTGGTAACCGGACAATTTCTGCGTGGCCATGCGCTTGTTGAGATTGGTCATGACCTCCGCCGGTGAAAATATCCGGTAATTGTTCACCATCGTCTCACGCATAACCAGCGCCTGTTTCAAAAATATCGTTAAAAGTGCCGCCGGTATCCCGTGACCGACCACATCCGCAACATAAAACCCGATATGCTGCTCATCGATACGGGCTATGTCGTAAATGTCACCCGAAACCCATTCTGCAGGCAGAAAAGTCGTTGCCCACCGTATTCGCTCAGAATTCGGCAGCGAAGCAGGCAGAAAATCACGCTGAACAAGACCCGCCATCCTGAGCTGCTCGGAAAGATTGTCAACAAGTGCTTCTGTCATACGAAGTTGTTCCGCCAGTTTAT
>Ga0315274_10003560_pt1 | contig 23162 bp, 15 predicted proteins | sample YL17G02_20_MG_FD_203700 | JGI IMG/M metagenome (GOLD analysis project Ga0315274, IMG submission 203700) | Sediment microbial communities from Yellowstone Lake, YNP, Wyoming, USA - YL17G02_20 | ecosystem: Environmental > Aquatic > Freshwater > Lake > Sediment | place: USA: Wyoming | collected...
GTAGGCCAACGCACGCACAACCAGACGCAGCGTGGTCCTATCGCCAGTGCTGATCCGATCCAGGCTCATCCCCGCGAGCAGAGATACCGCGAAAGCGTAGACCATCCGCAGCCGCCCAGGCGCCGAGACCTCGAACAGAGGAAGGTAGTTCACGGCGTTGACGATGGGCAGGCGCACGGCAATGCTGAGGCTGAGGACGGCCGTCAACGCGAGGAACAGAATATGGCTGCGATAAGGGATGCTGCGCAGTCGGATCGCCTGCCAGGTAACGGTCAGGGCAAGCGCCAGAGGCAGCACCCCAACGTATGCGTTCTGCTCAAGGTAGTTACTGTAGGGGTACAGGTAACTCTCGTCTACAGGTGTGCCAAAGTACCGAGGCAGCAATGCTGTCACCACCGTGGGCCAGGCGTGCCATTCCAGGAAGAGGCGAGGGAACAGGCTGGCGGATCGGGACGTAGACTCGACCTGCCTCTGGATCACAATGGCGCTCTGGGACACGGCATCCAAGAATGGCAGTACCTGTATCGCTCCCAAGAGGCCACCAATCACTCCTGCTGCAGCGATTCGCAGCAGATGGGGCCAGATCCTTGAGAATTGCAGCCCTTCCATGCTAGCCATGCGGTAAATGGCATAGCCGAGCCAGACCAAGAGCACATGGAAGGACGTCTCAGGGTGGCCCCCAAGAAACTGCGCGCCGATGGCCACGCCGCATCCGATCGCATATCCTGTACTTTTCCGGACAAGGGCACGTTCCGTTGTCCACAGCATAACCGGTAGCCAGGCTATCACGGAGACCAGAGGGTAGCCAACCCAACTGATCAGCGGTCCACTGAATGTGAAGGCGACCATGGACAGAAGGGCGCCTGGCAGTCTCAACCCGATCTCACGAGCGAAGAGATAAGCAGAGAACCCAGCGACGAAAAGGCGAAGCAAGGCGACAGTCACCGGGATGGCGTTCAGCGGCAGAGGGTAGGTCAACAGGTGGAATGGATCGAATAGCGCCGATACGGCGTCCCCCAAGAAGGGCTGTCCACTGTTCACGTATGGATTCCAGAGCGGCAGATCCCCCGACAACAGTGAGCGCCGAGCGAAGGCTGTCCATGGGAAGTAGAAAGACACCAGGTCCGAGAGAACGCTGTTCGAGGGACCTACGTAGCCGCTGGGTGCAAGAGGCTGCCAGAGAGGATCAAGGTCAAAGACCAGGTCTGCCGGCAGCAGAACACGTCCACAGAACACTGCTGGCCAGAAGAACAACAGCAGACACGCCACGAGGACTAGCGCAGCCCCAACGGCTTCCCGCGCGGGTCCACGCCACGCAAGTAAATGCTGGCGTCCTCTACTGACTTGAGGCCGTAACACTCTCATAGACCCTCTGGAAGGACTGGATGAGCGCGTCCATCGCAAAGTCAGCTCGCCCCGTCTGCCGGGCGGCCTCTCTGAGGCTTTCATAGTGCTCTACGAGTTGGTCTACGGCGGACAAGATGTCATCTGGAGTGACATGGTCGACAACCAGGCCGCAGCCTTTCTGCTGCACGTAGTCTGCCATGGCAATGGAACGACTAAGGATGATGGGTTTCCCGGCAGCTAGGGACTCGATCAGCGAATGTGGGTATGGGATGACAATCGATGGATCGGTGGCTAGTGAGATACTGGCGTGTACACCTGCAAGGACCTGGTTGACGTCCACCTTTCTGTTCAGCACCACGATCCGGTCTGCGATCCCCATCCTGCGGACGCGGTCATTCATCTCTTCAGCCAGAACTCCTCGCCACAGAAAGACGAGGAAGAGGCGTGGCGAGCGCTGCACTGCACACAGGAGTGCAGCGATCCCTTTCTGGCGGAACTGGGTGCGGTTCCAGGGCGCTGATCCGACCATAAGACGCACCTCGGACCGGATGGCCTGCTGGGTCTCGGTGAACCGGTGAGTGTCCACGCCCGGCCGGACCAAGGTAACGTTGCTGAACCCCTGCTTCTGTAGCAATTCCAGGCTTCGGAGGTCAGTCACAGTGATGATGGGTAGGAACCGAAGGGAACGGAGCCAGGGCGACGTGGCGCTGAGGGGTCGCGTCTCACTAACGCCACCGGTGAGCGAGTAGACCACCGGCCGACGCAGGCAGTGCAGCACAGGGAATGGAAAGAGGTCAGCGTTGAACACGTTGTGGACCTGAACGCTTTTCTCAAGTCTTCGGATCTTGGCGAGCTTGTGGAACCCAAAGCCAACCCGGGGCACATACACAGGCGATCGGCCGTTGGGATTGAGGTAGGTCACCCATCCACCCAGGCGAGCCTGCAGTGCGCTCACCTCTTGCACGACCGCATCACACCCTGGAAGCCGGGGTGGAAGGATCGTCAGGTGGTACAGGACATTCATGTCTGCGTGTGGCATCTCGCACCAGATCGCCTCTGGACCGTGCACAGAACCCGCTCGTTCTGCCCTCCGAACCGCCCACGCAGCCCGTCGGACAGAGCAAGGTGGATCGCTTGGGCCCGGTCCGACCTGCCTTGCAGTGCAGCCCTGGCCCTCATGGTCAGGCCTAAGAGGAGCCAAAAACCATACAGCCACGCTCTCTGCCTCGGGCGGAACTTGCGGACAAACAGGAACCGGTTCCGCAGGCTGTAGTAGGTGTACAGAGTGTCTCGCAAGCGCGATGGATCGTGCCGTGTATGGATGGCCCGGGCGCGTGTATCGATGGCGCTTTCGAGCCCGAGCGCTCTGGCCCGCTCACATAGGTCGGCCATCTCACCACTGAAAAAGTAATCCTCGTCGAAGAGCCCAACTGCCAGTGCCTTGGGCCGGATCATTACCGCAGTCCCGGGAACATAGTCTACCAGGCGGACGTAAGGGCCAGGGGTGAGCCGGCTGGTATGCGTGTGGATGTGCGTGGCGATACTGAGGCCACCTGCCGAAAGCAGACTCTGCGTCTCGCCTGAAGCAAAGAGCAGTGGGCCCACGAATCCCAGGGCTTCGCATTCCACCAGGGTCATACACAGGCGTATAGCGCTGGGCTCGTCAATGCTGGCATCGTTGTTCAGCAAGAGGATCGACGCACTATCTGCGGCAAGTGCCTGTCGGAGGCCTTGGTTGTTCCCGCCAGCGAAACCCAGGTTCGCCGCATTCCGGACCAGGCGAGCGCTCGGGCATCCCTCGGCAATTGCCTCGACGCTGCCGTCGGTAGAGGCGTTATCAACTACCCAGATTGTGGGTGGCATTTGCTGCCACGATGACAGTCTTTGGACGCAGCGGATCGTCTCCGGGCCGGCGTTCCAGTTGAGAACGATGACTGCAAGACGCACTGGCTACCTCGCCACAGCGAGCAGGCCGTGAGCCTGACACCGTATGAAGCAGGAATGGGAGATGCCCAACCAGTCATGGCCGGGTACGCGAGAACATGGCCCTAGGTGGTGCCTGGTCCGCCCCTCGCCGCCTCCGGCAGTATACACCGGATTCCGGCATTTGACAACAGCCTCGTTCTCGAGTATACTCTGAAGCCATATGGGGCTGTAGCGCAGCTGGGAGCGCGCGTCAATCGCACTGATGAGGTCAGGGGTTCGAATCCCCTCAGCTCCATGGAGGGCGGCCCCCTCCACAGAGGGAGCCGCTCTCAGAAAAGGTCCCCGCACGATGGCTTGGCGAACACGGGGCTGTAGCGCAGCTGGGAGCGCATCTCAATGGCATTGAGAGGGTCAGGGGTTCGAATCCCCTCAGCTCCACCTGGTTTACAGTCGCCTATGGCCTGTGGTCAGACACAGAGCGATAGGCGATTTTGACGAAAGGTGAAGAACAGGAGTAGTAGACCATCCTCGCAGAGAGCTGCGGCAAGGTGGAAGCGCAGCGCGGTGCTTCCGAGGAGCACGTGGGTCGAACTCGCCTGCGAACTGCGTCGTTCAAGCCTGGCTGAGGCCTAGATGACGACGGTGGCCACCGTTACCGGCGCCAAGTGGAGATGGGCTGTGCCATGCCCGTCTCAAGCAGGGTGGTACCGCGGAGCAACCTCTTCGTCCCTGGGACGAGGAGGTTTTGCGTTCTAATGGAGGATGCTATGACAGACAAGTACGTCGCTGCCGAGATCGAGCCCAAGTGGCAGAAGAGGTGGGAGGCTGAGGGGCTGTATCACTCCAACGTGGATCACCGCAAGCCCAAGCACTACGCACTGACCATGTTGCCCTATCCGAGCGGCGATCTTCACATCGGCCATTGGTATGCCATGTCTCCCTCGGATGCCAGGGCACGCTACATGCGCATGAAGGGCTACAATGTTCTGTTCCCCATGGGCTTTGACGCCTTTGGCCTGCCTGCGGAAAACGCGGCGATCAAGCACAGCATCCATCCGTATCAGTGGACGATGAGCAATATCGAAAACATGCGCAGGCAGTTGCGGTCTATGGGCGCTATGTTTGACTGGCGGCGCGAGGTGGTCACCTGCTTGCCCGGATACTATCGGTGGTCACAATGGTTCTTCTGCCGGATGTACGAGATGGGCCTGGCCTACCGGGCCTTTGCGCCTGTCGATTTCTGCCCCACCTGCAATACGACACTGGCGCGGGAGCAAGTATGGGGTGAAGACCGCCACTGCGAGCGCTGCGGAACCCAGGTGGTCAAGCGAGAGCTGAACCAGTGGTTCTTCAGAATCACCCAGTATGCAGATGAGCTGCTGGACTTTGGGCGGATCGATTGGCCAGAGCGGGTCAGGATCATGCAAGAGAACTGGGTCGGGCGGAGCGAGGGAGCCAGGGTCACTTTCAGGGCTGAGACTGGCGAGCCATTTGACATCTTTACCACGCGCCCCGATACCTTGTGGGGCGCAACCTTTATGGTGCTGGCGCCCGAGCATCCGCTGGTAGACCGGCTGACGGCCAGTGAGTGTCGGCAAGCGGTGGAAGAGTATAAGCATCAGGCTGCACGTCAAAGCGAGATCGAGCGCTCGGCAACAGACAAGGAGAAAACCGGCGTGTTCATCGGGACGTATGCAGTCAACCCGGTGAACAATGCGCGCATTCCGATCTGGATCGCTGACTATGTGATGATGACCTATGGGACCGGCGCCATCATGGGTGTGCCTGCGCATGATGAGCGAGACTTTCAGTTTGCGCTCAAGTTTGGTCTGTCCATCGTCCCAGTCATTGACCGGCCAGACGGTATGGCCAAATCCCTGGTGAAGAGCGATAGGGTGAGAGAGGGCCTGGCAGAGGCCCTGACGGCAGCCGGCATTGCCTACGAGGACCGAACTGGTTGTCTGTATGTCACGATGACTGGAGACCAGGTGGACCGCTATGTCGCACTCGCACAAGCCCATGTCTTGCCAGGGACGTGGATCGAGGTCGTAGGCGGGCACTGGGTCATCATCTATGCCGATGACGTGTGTGTCTTTGACGGGGTCCTGGCAGAGAACAAGATCCTGGCCCGCTGCAAGGCACTAGAGCCTGCGCTGGAATCCAAGCGTACCGTCATGGAGATGCTTTGGGATACCGAGTTCTACCGCGACGTGCTCCTTCACCACGAGTATGGCACGATGATCAACTCGGGAGAGTTCTCTGGCACCCCTGGGGATGTGGCAAAACACAGGGTGATCGAGTGGCTGAGCGAGAAGGGGGTTGGCCAGTCTGCGGTGAACTACCGGCTGCACGACTGGCTCATCTCACGGCAACGGTACTGGGGTACCCCCATTCCGATCATCTACTGCGACAAGTGTGGTATAGTCCCAGTGCCTTACGAGGATCTGCCTGTGGTGCTGCCCGAAGATGCCGAGATACCCAAGTCGGGCGAGAATGCACTCAAGTACCACGAGAGCTTTCTGAATATCACCTGCCCGCGGTGTGGTGGCCCGGCGACCCGGGAGACAGACACGATGGATACGTTCATGTGTTCATCGTGGTACCAGTACGGTTACCTGAGCCCATACTACTGCGAAGGGATGCCTGCGCACAAAGACGCGGCGCCGTTCGATCCGGAAGAGGCAGCGTACTGGAGCCCGGTCGACCAGTACACCGGCGGCATTGAGCACGCTACCATGCACCTGATCTATACGCGCTTTTTCACCAAGGTCCTGCGGGACATGGGCGTGGTGAGCTTTGATGAGCCCATGTTGCGCCTCTATAATCAGGGAATGGTGCTCGGCGAAGACAACGAGAAGATGAGCAAGAGCCGTGGAAACGTGATTGCCCCCGATGACTTGGTGCGACAGTATGGGGCAGACACAGTGCGCACATACCTGATGTTCTTTGCCCGATGGGACCTGGGTGGCCCGTGGGATAGCCAGGGGATCAAAGGAGCACAGCGGTTCGTCGAAGACATGTGGAACCTGGTAGTCCAGCCTGCGTCCGTGTCATCCGGCAAGGCCGCGGATCCGGACGTCAAAGCTCTGCGTCGAGCAGTACACCAGACGATCCGCAAGGTGTCGGGGGATCTGGAGACCTTTGCCTTCAACACGGCGATCGCGGCGTTGATGGGCCTGCGCAACACAATGAGGGCAGCCAAAGAGACACCGGTAGCGCATACCGCGGCCTGGAATGAGGCTGTCGAGAGCCTGCTCTTGCTTCTCGCACCCTTCACCCCTCACATCGCTGAGGAGCTCTGGCACCGGATCGGCAGGACAGAGAGTATCCACCGCCAGACCTGGCCTACCTGGGATGAAACGGTGGCTGCCGAGGAGACGATCACCCTGGTCGTACAGGTGAATGGTCGGGTTCGTGACCGGATCGACGTAGCGGCAGGTGTTGACGAGGCAGAGGCCAGGCGCCTCGCTCTGCAGAGCGAGACTGTGCAGCGGTTCACAAGCGGTAAGCAGGTGGTCAACGTGGTGGTGGTACCTGGACGCCTGGTAAACATCGTCGTGAGGTAGTGCTCGCGGTTTGTCTATGTTGGTGGCATTCCCCTGCAGTACGGCGTCCGATGGTACTGCAGGACGAGGGAGGGCAGGGTGGAGGTCGAGGCCAAGTTCTCTATTCCAGACCACGACATCTTGGTGCGTCTGCGCACGGCGGTCAGGGTAGGGTCGTACGTGCCTGGCGAAGGAACGTTGTGGCGGGTCCTCGACCGTTACCTGGACACGAGGACGCGCGCACTGCACAGGCAAGGGTATGCATGCCGTGTTCGGCGCAGGGACGGCGAATGCATCGTGACAGTGAAGGGCCTGACCAGGGCAGAGTCGGCAGTGCACCGGCGCTTCGAGACCGAACTGGTGCTGCCGGAAGCGTCAGGCGAGGGCGCCACCGATCCGACGGCATGGCCCGAATGGGATGGTCGCGAGCTGGTTCTATCTTCGATCGGCCCGGAGCTCCTGGAGGATCTGTTCATGGTGCAGCAGCTCCGTTGCGTTCGGGAGCTGCGCCAGGAAGATCGCCTGGTTGCCGAACTGAGCATAGACGAAGGGCATGTGTCCGCTGGCAGGAACCGGCAAGGGTTCAGGACCCTCGAAGCGGAGCTGATTGGGGACGGAACCACGGCGGATCTGCAGGCTCTGGAGGAGCACCTGGTCCGGACTTGGGGCCTGGCACCCGATCTTCGATCCAAGTACGAGATCGGCCTGGCTCTCCTGGGTGGGCAGGCATCTCAGGCTAAGGTGGTCTCTCGCCTTTCCACCGAGGAGGTGGACAGCCTGGCAGACATTGCAGCACAGGCGAAAGACCAGCGCCTGCGGGCCTGGGCTCAGCTTCTCCTCGGCTGGGCAGAGGGGCGACCTGTTCGTCTGTTGGGGGCTGGGGTTGGGCTGTCGCGCAGTTGGGCCTATGAGCTCATTAGACGTTTCCGGGGCCGGCGGCTGGAAATGTTCCTTGCGGAGCAAGGGGCCTCAGGCGAGCGAGGAACTCTCTCTGCGACTGCAGCGCAGAGCCCTAGCCGAGAGGACGTCAAAGCTGTCCAGCCGGGGCCAGTAGAGGCAGATAGCATGGATACTGCCGAGGGTCGTCAAGGTCTAACTGTGGCAGAGATGTGCGAACGCTTCCAGGTCGATCAGCCTCATGCGCGTTACGTGGCCGCTCACGCCATGACCCTGTTCGATGCCACGGCGCCGGTACACCGGCTGAACACTGATCGTAGGCGCCTCCTCGAGGTGATGAGCATTCTCCACCAGATCGGCCTTGAGACTAGTCCTGACCGGCGCCAAGCTGCCGGTAGCGAGATCCTGCTGCAACATCGCCTTGTCGAACTGACGGACATGGAGCAGCGCATGGTCGCGGCGGCAATCTATCTGCACCGCAAGCCAATCAAGCGAAGACGGCTCAAAGCCCCTGTAGTCGCGACACTGCCATCTGAGGTGCAACACGACACTCTCGCACTGGCAGCCTTGTTGCGAACAGCAGACGGGTTGGACTATATGCAGAGCCAGACCACGACTCTGGGGCCAATCCACGTCATGCCCGCGGCGATCGAGGTGACTGTATCCGGCCCGTATGCCGGGGTTGATGCTGGGCGGGCGCAGGGCAAGGCTGACCTGTGGGATCGTCTGTTTGGCGTTCCCATCCGCTTTTCGGCTGCTGTTGGCCTGGCGACCGGGCTGGCGAGTCAGCCCGGAGATGAACCGCTCGAGGTTTCGGGTACACATGCTCCTCTGCATCCCATAGTGCCAGGCATTGTTCCAGACGACACCATGGCTGAGGGAGGACGCAAAGTCCTGCATATCCACCTGCTGCGCATGCTTGACTGCGAGCCTGCCACGCGAGCTGGACAAGAGACAGAGGCTCTGCACGACATGAGGGTTGCTACTCGGCGCATGCGCGCTGCGTTCCGGGTTTTCGGTTCTCACTTTAGCCCTCGGGCCATCCGTCCACACGTTGGAGGGCTGAGGGCAACGGCCCAGGTGCTGGGGGCTGTTCGGGATCAGGATGTGTTGATGGGCAAGGCGAAGGCATACCTTAAGACCCTGCCACCTGAACAGGTGCACGACCTTGACCCGCTCCTCGAGGCCTGGCAAGTACAGCGGAACCAGGCACGCGATGAGATGCTTGCTTATCTGGATAGCGAGAGGTATCAGGATTTCGCAGGCTCGTTCCTGCTCTTCCTAAGAAGTCCTGAAGCTGGGGTACGAGAGGGCCGGGGAACGGTGCCGGAGCCTCGCCTCCTACGTCACGTGGCGCCGCGGCTGATCTATGCCCGCTGGGCGAGGGTTCTAGCGTTTGGCCCATTCATTGAGGGTGCGCCGGCGGCGCTGCTACACGCGCTACGGATGGAGTGCAAACGGCTGCGCTACTGCCTGGAGTTCCTGGCAGAGGTACTGGGAAGTGATGCACAGGCAGTCATTGCGGAGATGGTGCGACTGCAAGACCACCTGGGCGACTTGCACGATGCTGACGTGGCCAATGGCCTGCTGAGCGCCTTTCTCTTCTCTCCGGGTGCGGATTCGACATCCTTGCCCGTGATCGCGCCCGGTGTCGTATTATACCTAGCGGCGAAGCAGCGCGAACTCCAGACGCTGATGCGGACCTTCCCCGGGAAGTGGGAAGAGTTCAGCCGTCCCGAGGTGCGGCGCTGGCTGGCCAATGCAGTAGCCGCTCTCTGAGCACCCAACCTGCCGCACTGCACTGGGTCAGGAGCCCCAGATCAGCCCTACCCTACTGGGGAATTCGCGGAGAGCGCGGCCTCATTCCCTCAATGAGCTTGCTGATGTTATGCCTGAGCTCGACAAACACCTCGTGAACGCTTCGCCGTGCGTCGATCAAGTGAAAGTCGAATTCGCTGCCCATGGCGTCGAACTGAGCCAGCAGCCTGCCTTGGTACTCGGCGTAGCTCTCATAGTAGTCGCGCTTGCGCAGAAAGTCCATTCCGGACTCCCAGTAGTTAAAGCCCCTGGCGTTCAGCACGCGGGGAACCAGATGGTTCAGGTCCGAGCGCAGGTAAAACACCTTGTCGGGCACCAGCGCAAAGCCCAGCACGTTGTAGACCCAGTCCTGGTCGAGTCCGCGCACCAAGGCACGAGCGATGATGGAGTAGATGTAGCGGTCCGTGAGGACGACGAACCCAGCGCGCAACGCGGGGATGATCTCTCGCTCCAGGCGGTCCGTGAGGTCGGTGGCATAGAACAGGCAACTGGTCATATCGCTGAGATAGTGTCCTTGCTGAGCCAGGGCAATGCCCTTCCCAGCCAGGTCGGAGCGCTTGAGGCCACTGGAAACGACAGCATAGCCGCTGGATTCCAGCCACTCACGCAAGAGAGCGACCTGTGTGGAGCGGCCCACGCCATCCGTTCCTTCGAGGACAATCAACCGCCCGGACAACTCTTGCTGTCTCATTCCGGGCAGCCCATAGCCGTAGAACCGAACCTGTGTCATAGCTGACCTCTTTCGGCGCCAATGTCTGTCAAGTAGCGGCCATACAGCTGCTCTTTGACCAGTACGTCGCGCCAGGCGCTGCGCTCGGCCTTGAGGACGCCCTGGAGATGCGGGGCGACGATGCGGCGCACCATCTCCTGCTGTTCGGTCAGGGGCTGCATGGCATCGATCACCATCAGGCCAAACTCATCCACCATCTTTTCGTATTCCTGGACGATCCGTTCCTGGAAGATGCGGAAGCTCTCATTGATGTCGCTGCTGAGGCCCAGATCCAGTCCAGCTTCATAGAACTTGAGCTGTGGCCTCCCTGAGGTGATCCGAGTGATGGACTCCTGCAATGGCACCCGAAAGTAGAGGGCTACTGTGGGCTGCACGGCAAAGGAATAGACCTTGCGCACCCACTGCGGATGGACACCGCGCACCACGTCGCGCCCAAAGGCAGTGTAAATGTAGCGGTCGGCCAGGACAATGGCACCGGCCTTGAGCGCGGGCACAATCTGTCGCTCCATGCGGTCCGCGAGATCGGCGGCGTGGATGAGGCTGAAGGTGGTCGGGGAAAGCAACCTTTTCTTCTTGCCCCGGCGCGTGGTGGCCTGGACTTCCGGCGACGAGTTCCACTCGCTAAAGGCGACGCAGTATCCCTCGCCGATCAGCCACTTGCGCAGCAAGTCCATCTGAGTGCTCTTGCCCGAGCCGTCAATGCCTTCCACGACGAACAGTTTTCCCGGTAAGGGCTTGCCGTTTGGTAGCTGTGCCATAGTCTCCTCGCTGTGCAACCATGACTTGAGCAGAACGCAGGCCATGGTGCTGGTGACGCTACACCGGTACTCTATCTCACTATGGGTACTGTGTCAAGTCCCGCAAAGATTGCCAGCCATAGCATCCCGCTCTTCCACTCCAGCGCCCAAAGCCATGGAACCTCGCTCTTGCGCTCGGGCTCGCGCCTGTCGGCGACTCTCGGCCCTCAGCAACCGCACCGGGATGCCGTCGTGAAGCACGGTTGTGTCGCTAGCGGATCCCCCATGGCACTGCCTTGACCAGATTGACGATCAACAGCGCTGCCATGCCGATCAACTTCATGAAGATGAGCAGCGACGGACCGGCGACATCCTTAAGAGGATCTCCTAGTGTATCCCCAGTAACTGCGGCCTGGTGCTCAAAGCTCCCCTTGCATCCGCGGGTCTCGATCAGCTTCTTGGCGTTGTCGAATGCGGTGCCCATGTTGTTGAGAAACGAGCCCAAGAGGGCAGCAGAAGCGACGGCACCAATGAGCAGGGATCCGAGAGCGCGAGCGCCAAAGGCCAGGCCCGTTGCAGCTGGGATAGCAATGCTGACCAAGCCTGGCAGGATCATCTCTCGCAGGGCGTTCCTGGTCGCGATGTCGACGCAGGCAGCATAATCCGGCTTGGCAGTGCCTTCCATTAGCCCACGAATGGTCCGGAACTGCCTGCGCACCTCATCGACCATCTGCTGAGCGGTTTTGGCTGTTGAGCCGATGACCAAGGACGCGATCAGGTAGGGAAGCATCATCCCCACGAACAGAAAGGCCACCGAAAACGGTCTTGAGACATCCATCGCGTCCAGACCGGCCAAGGCAAAGAAGGTGGCGAACAAGACAAAGGAGGTTACTGTCCCAGAGGACATGGCATAAGCCTTTGTCGTTGCTTTCATGGTGTTGCCCACTGCGTCCAGGAACGAAAGAGAGCGGATCGCTTGCTCGCCAGCTCCCGACATCTCGGCGATGCCAGAGGCATTGTCGGTGATGGGGCCGAAAGCATCTGCCGTCATGATATAACCGACCAGGAGATCGGTACCGATATTCACCGCGACGATGGCCAGCAACGAATAGCCAGAGGCCACGTAAGCCACAGAGACGGCAATGGCGATGATGACTACAGAAGCCAGCGGGCTTCGCAGTCCGTAGGCCATGCCGGTCATGATGTTCAGCGCTGCACCCCTCTTGCAGGCCTCGGCCATCTCCCGGACCGGTTTGCCATTGATCCCGGCATAGTAGCGGGTGACAAAGGCAGCGACCAGCGTGATCAGGATGCCCAGGGAACTGGCCAGGAGCAGGCTCATGTCGTGGACCAGGTAGCGGGCCGTCAGAAAGGAGCCAAGGACTGCGAGTGCTGTGGTGACGAACATCCCAACGTTGAAAGCAGCCTCCGGCTTTAGACGGCCCAACCTCCTCATTGACAAGACGCCGATGACAGACGCGATCAGGCCGGAGGACTGCAGGAAAAGAGGGAAAAAGATCGTCTGCGGGGCATACCTGCCGGCGGCGATGAGAGTGGCGGCCACCACCATTCCAGTGATAATGTCATCAGAGACGGTCTCAAACAGGTCGGAGCCGCGCCCGGCACAGTCGCCCACATTGTCACCAACCAGGTCGGCGATCACGGCCGGGTTCCGTGGGTCATCCTCGGGGATGTTCTTCTCGACCTTGCCTACCAGGTCGGCGCCAACATCGGCCGCCTTGGTATATATGCCGCCTCCGATCTGGGCAAACAGTGCTGCCATGCTGGCACCAAAACCGAAGCCGATGAGGGGGTTCGCGTCTCGGAACACCAGGTAGAGGAGGGAGAGGGCCAGGACGCTGAAACCAACCACCGAGAAACCCATGATGGAGCCGCCAAAGACCGCGGTCAGAAAGGCCTTCTTGGGCGATTCAGTGGCGTCCTCCGCCGTCTTGACGTTCGCCCGGACGGCAGCATTCATACCCAGAAAGGCAGTGGTCAGTGAAGTCACAACGCCGAGGACGAAGGTCAGGGCAACCCAGGGGCCGAGAAACGGATAGATGACCACGGCCAGGAGAGGCGTAACCACCAGTATCGTCCTGCGCTGCCGGGTCAGGTAGGTCCTGATCCCAACGGCAATGTCTGCAGCGATCTCTGCCATCTTGGTGGAGCGGATCCTGGCCTTCTTCAGTTCGCGGAGGAGCAATGTGGCAGCCAGGATTGCCACGAGAGCACTGCTGATCGAGATAGACAGTCGCCACATGGGTACCTTCTCAAGACAGTGACCATTTGCTGTGGGGCCGGCAGGCCCTGACGAAGCCGCTATCGGCCAAACCCGGAAGACCGCCACGCTTCCGGAGCATCGGGACACCGCGTGGCTCTCCAGCTAGCCGGGAGATCGCCAGTACCCGCTCACTGAGCGCGTCCCAGGAGGGTTGCCAGCTGGGCCAGTTGGGAGGAGTGTACAACCGCCAGGACTTCATCGGCCGACTGCAACACCACGTCGCCGCGGGGGATGATGAGCTGGCCTTTGCGGATGATGGCGACCAAAACGCTCTCGGTGGGAAGAGTGAGATCGCGCACCGCCTTGCCCGCCGCCATCGAGGCAGGGTGCACTTTCTCTTCCACCAGCGAATACTGGCCTTTCCGCAGCTTGAGCAAGATCATCATGTCGCCGAGCGACATCTCTTCGGCGATCAGGCGGGCCATCAGCTCGGCCTGGTTTAGAGCCACGTCGACGCCCATTTCAGCCGTGAACATCCAGGCGTTCTTGGGGTTGTTCACCCGGGCAATGGTGCGAGGCACCTCGAACTCGAAGCGGGCCAGGCTGGTCACCACCAGGTTGGTCTCGTCTGCCCCGGTCACGGCGGCCACGACGTCCGCGTGGCGTATGCCCGCTGCTTCCATAGCAGTGGGATCCGTGCCATTGCCGAACACCACCGTCTCCGGTGCGAGTTCCCCCTGTAGCCTGGCAATCTCCTCCTGCCTCACCTCGATCACCCTGACCCGATGTCCCCCGGTCAACAGTATTGAGGCTAGAAAGGACCCGACCTTTCCTCCCCCTACGATAATCACACTCATCGCCATGGTGCGCTCCTCCTCACGCCAGCCCCAGCATTGTCCTGACCCGATCGGTCGAGGTAGTCAGTACAGCCAAGTGAACGTGGTCCTGATCCTGGAAGACAGTGCCAAGCGTGGGCAGAAAGGTCTTACCCCCGCGGCTGATGGCCACAACATGGATCTCGCCGGGCACGGTTAGGTCTTTCACCGTGCGCCCTGCCAGCAGGGGGGAGATACGCGCTTCCACGACCTCCACTCCACCACTGCCCAGCGTCAGGACAGCCTCCAGTTCGGTATAACAGAGCAGGTCAGCGATCTGGCCGATGCCCCAACTCACGGTCGAAATCGTCTGCAAGCCCAGTCGGCGGTAGATCTCGGCCTTACGGGGGTCGTATAGCCGGGCAACGACCCGTGGCACGCGAAAGATGTTGCTGGCCAGGCGCGCTGCGACCACGTTGGCTTCGTCGCTAAAGGTCACGGCGGCCAGGCCATCGGCGCGCTCGATGCCCGCCCGCAGCAGCACGTCGCGGTCAAACCCGATCCCGGCCAGAGTCTTGCCCTTGAAGACCGGCCCCAGGCGCTCGAAGGCCTGCAGGTCCTTATCGACCACTGTCACGGCGTGACCACGCAAGCTCAAGGTCTGTGCCAACCCTGAGCCCATCCGACCGCAGCCGATGATGATGATCCTCATGAATGACCTCCTGTCTCGGTGTGCCTCATCGAACGCCGATCTCGCCAGCGCGCTACAGCCTTGCGCAGCTCGTCAGCCAAGAGCAACGCAGGGGTCCAGGCGAACAGGAATAGCCAGTTTCTCAGAGGGAAAGCTCCTGTCCCAAAGATGCCCTGGAAGAAGGGTGTATAGATCAGCATACAGACCAGTGCCAGCTCGGAAGCGATGCCCACCCAGATCAGCCTATTGCTGAAGAGCGGAGTGCGGAAGAAAGAAATCCGGTCGGTGCGCTGGGCGAACAGGTTGCCGATCTGCGTGGTCACCACGGCGCCCAGGGCCATGGCTGTGGCCGCTTGGTAGAGGGAGCCGGTGGCGGGCAGATCCTGCCACTGCCCCCAGTAGCCGTTAGTCCAGTACATGAAGTAGAAGGCAGCCATCGCCGCTAGGCTCTGGATCATCCCCAGCCACGGATAGGCACGAGCAAGCAACGGCAAAGTGATCACATGCTCTTTCAGACTGCGCGGTGGCCTGTCCATCAAGCCTGGCTCAGGAGGTTCGGCTCCGAGGGCCAGGGCTGGCACCATATCGGTACCCAGGTCGATGGAAAGGATCTGCATGACAGTGAGTCCCAGAGGGATGCGTCCCTGGCTCAGGGCGAAGAGGATGAAGGGTACCGCTTCTGGGGTGTTGCTCGTAAAGATGTAGGTGATGAACTTTTTGATGTTGGCGTAGACGCCCCGCCCCTCTTCTACGGCGTTGACAATGGAGGCAAAGTTGTCGTCGGCTAGGATCATATCAGCGGCTTCCTTGGCCACGTCGGTGCCCATGATGCCCATGGCCACGCCGATGTCCGCCTTTTTCAGCGCGGGGGCATCGTTGACTCCGTCGCCGGTGACAGCCACGACATGCCCCATCTCTTGCAGTGCGGTCACCACACGAAGCTTGTGCTCCGGCGCTACGCGAGCGAATATGACTTCCCCTTGCAGCGCTTCCCGTAGCGTCTCGTCGTTGATGGTCTCCAGGTCAGCGCCGGTGATGATGCGCGGTTGGGTGCTCTTGATGATGCCAATGCGCCGGGCAATGCTCTCCGCAGTCAGTCCATAGTCACCCGTGATCATCACAATACGGATGCCGGCATGATAGCACTTTGCCACCGCTTCAGCCACTTCTGGGCGCGGCGGGTCCATCATCGCCAGCAGCCCGATAAAGGTCAAGTCACGCTCGATGAGTTCGGGGGTATACTCGCTCAGGCTGGCGCCTCGAGTCACAGGGGGCAACGTGCGCATGGCCACTGCCAGTACCCGGAGCCCGCTTCGTGCGTAATCATCATTAGCTGCGGCGACCTGGGTCCTTGCATTGTCGTCCAGCGGGCGTTCCTGGCCGTCCAGTCCAAGACGGGTGCATAGGGCCAGCACCTCGTTGGGTGCGCCCTTGACATAGGCCACTCGTGCCCCCTGTACCTGATGGATGGTCGTCATGCGTTTGCGGTGCGAGTCAAACGGCAGCTCGCGCAGGCGCGGCGCGTACCGCGCTTCGTCGCTCAGATCCAGGCCGCCCTTGGCTGCAGCGACCAACAAGGCTGCCTCGGTCGGATCACCCAGCACGGTCCAGCGGGGGGATTCTCCGTTCGGCGACAACAAGCGGGCATTGTTGCACAGCATAGCTGCTCGCAGCAGTTGCTGCAGATCCCCATCCGCCGAGCAAGTCACAGCCTGTCCCGCGTCCACGATCTGCCCCTCGGGAGCATAGCCAACACCGGTTACCGCCAGTCGCCAACCGGACTGTGTCCCTTGCTGATGAACAGAACCAGAACGGGGAAGCCACAGATCGCGCACGGTCATCTCGTTCTGAGTGAGCGTACCGGTCTTGTCGGTACAGATCACCGTCGTGCAACCCAGGGTTTCCACCGCCGACAGCCGTTTGATCAACGCGTTTCGCTTGGCCATTCGTTGGGTGCCCATAGCCAGCGACAGAGTTACTAGCGGCAGCATACCCTCAGGCACAAAGGCCACCACCATGCCCATGGCAAAGATAAAGCTCTCGGCCAGATTGACGCCTGCAAGGAATACGGCCAGCGGGAAAAAGAGCGCGCCAACGCCCACCGCAATGACAGTCACTATCTTGGTTGCTCGGATCATCTCCTTCTGGAGGGGACTGAGTTCCTCTTCTACCGATTGGGTTAGGTGAGCAACTCTGCCAAACTCGCTGTCCATGCCGGTGGCATAGACCACCGCTTTGCCAGTGCCGGCGGCCACACTCGTTCCGGCAAAGACCAGGTTGGGCAGCTCGACGCGGGACATGTCTGTCCGCAGGACAGCTTCGGTTGTCTTGCGCACCGGGTGCGATTCCCCGCTCAGCGTGGACTGATCGGTGCGTAGCTCGGCTTCCTCTACCAGACGGCCATCCGCCGAGATGCGGTCTCCTTCGGTCAGCAGCATCACGTCGCCGGGTACCAGTTCCTCGGCCAGTATCCGGTCTTCCTGCCCATCGCGTAGCACCCGGACATAGGACGGAAGGAGTTCGCGCAGGGCCGCGGTGGCTTTTTCGGCGCGATATTCCTGCCAGAAAGAAAAGACGCCGTTGATCACGTTGACCATCCAGATGGCAATGCCCAACTCCGGCATCTGGGCGACAAAGCCGACGATCCCTCCCACCCACAGCAGGAGGGCCATCAGGTGTGTGAAATTGCCCAGGAACTTGGCCCAGAGCGGCTTACCCCTGACTTCACTTATGGCATTGGGGCCGAAACGCTCGAGCCGTTCAGCGACCTCTCCTGGGGTCAGTCCCTGGGGGCGCGTGTCTAGCGCACGGTAGACTTCGGGGGCGGGCAACGTGTGGACCGATCCGCGGACCGGAATCTTGTCGGGTGCCTGAATGGAGTTGCTCATCGTGCTTCTGCATCTATTATCACAGTGCTATGATCCGGGAAGCCCGCCCCTGTGACAAGGGCGGGCGAATAGCCTTGCGGCTGCTGATAGCCAACCTATCGGTCCGGCGCATAGTCCCTACCTGGACCCAGGTTTCCGATTTGCACAAAACGCATATTATACTGCCGAGTGCGTTTACACGCAACTCTACGCTCTACCTTCCGCCAACCTTACGCGGTGGGCACGCCCAGATCGTCGAGGATGGTGCGCAGCGCCTTGACCGCTGTGCCGAACAGCTCGGGACCGCTAAAGCCTGAAGCCCGGCCCGCGACCTTCAGATGCGGTTCCAGGGAGAGGAACCCGCCATAGCCGGTCGCTCTCAATGCCGCCATCAGCTCCCGGATCTGGCCGTTGCCCTCGCCCGCCGGAACGACCCGCCCTTCGCTCATGATAGCATCCTTGATGTGCAGGTAGTCGATGTAGGGCTGGAGTAGCGGATAGGCATCGGCAAAGGGCCTGACCCCTGCGAGCACAAAGTTGGCAGGGTCAAAGGTGGCTCGAAGACGGTTTCCCTTGATGGTCTGGTGCAGATCAAGACAGCGCTCAGGAAGCTCGCCATAGATCCCCTTTTCGTTCTCGTGAAGTAGGGTCACCCCAGCCACCGCCGCCATGTCGACCATGGCCTGCATGCGCCGCATCACTTCGTCGCGGTCGCGGTCCAGGTCATTCACATAGAAGGAAAAGACACGGACGTAGGGGGTCTCCATCTCGAGTGCGGTGTCGATGGCCTGTTGGATGCGCGGCTTGTACTGCCCGAAATCAGCATCAATGGATACCTTGCCGATCGGCGACCCGATCGCCGACACCCTAAAGCCCCTCTGGTGGAGTTTGGCTCGGACTGTATCTAGTTCGTCAGGCGTGAGGTCGAGCACGTTCTTATCCCAGACGCCACGGAACTCGAGGTGTCTGATGCCTAGTGACTGAAGGGTATCTAGCTGCACATCGAGGTCTGGGGATATCTCGTCTGCAAAGCCAGTCAGCGTGACCATGGGTGTCCTCCCTATGAGTGTCTGTGATACTGCAGGCGTCCGAAGCCGAGCAAACCAAGGGCCTGCTCGGTTACAAACGCGGCAACGGCCATAACTAGATCCACGGCCACCGTCACCGCAAACGCGTATGTCAGTTGGTTGGCGGCCACTCTCATCCACTGCCCTAACGGCGTAGAGACCGCCCTCAGCAAGCCGGAAAAGTAAGCCAGAGCCCCGAGAAAGGCTGCAAAGACCAGAGCGCTGACCCACGAGCGCCTGTCGGCTGCGCTGGGGAGCATCGCATTGCCTATGGCAAAGACAAGATAGGCCCAGATCGCAAAGTCGGGAGCCTGGAGCGTGTTTCGCAAAGCCTGCCAGAATCCGTGTGCACCAGGTGCCGCCAGGGATCTCAGGCCAAGAGCCAGATCGCTGATGAGTAGAATAGCTGCGGTCCCGGTAATGAGGGGTGCGAGGCCGATCAGGCTGGCACGAACTGGGTCAGTACCTGCAATGTGCACGGAACCCAGCGCGACCTGCTCTCCCCGCGCCTTTCGTCGAATGCCGAGTTCCAGGTGACGTACCCGCACACGCAAGATCCAGGCGGCCAGCGCATGGCTAATCTCGTGCACAAGGACGCCAGGGAGGATCAGCACAAAGTACAGGATCAGCGCCACCCGCCCGTCACCAGTCAGCAGGTACCCTATCCCTTGGATATGCTTGGTGATCCACTGCGTGAGCACCACCAGGCAGCAGAACAGAGCCAGTGGCAGCAACCAGGGCACCTTCACCCTCCCAGATGGTCACCAGACCGGTCGGGGCAACCGCCGACGGCATGCACCGCACACGACTGTGTGCCAAGACGAAGCTTGATGACACAGGCCCGCCTAATTGTACACTGGAGCGTTCCCGTGGTCAACTGACGGATATGCTGTCCACAACTTGCTTTTTCCCGGGATGAATGCTATAGTAAGGAAGTGCCTGTGCAGATGGGTAAAGACAAGTCTGTGGGTCAGACGAGTCCCAGGCGACCAGTTGTCTACTGCGGTCGTCGAAGCTCCGGAGCTTCGACCATGCTCGTGCGATGTCGGCAGAGGTAACCAGCATGTCGAAGCGTATGATGCGCCGGATCGATACCATCACCGGCTACGGACGCTGGTTGGGGCTTGTGGCCGTCTCGGCGATGGCTCTGCTGTTCTTTCCCAACGATCTCAAGATCGGCTCGGCTGTCTTTGTCTCGATCATCGTGGTCATGGCGGTCTTGTACGCCATCCCCCTTTTCTTGCTCTATCTGAGAGCCTTCCCTGACTTTGCTGCCATAACCTTCCTCATCCTGGACAGCGTGTTCGCCATCGCCATGCTCTTCGTGGCCGGACCGAGCACGCTCTTCTACGCCTTCATCCCCGCTGTCGGTTTCGGCATGCGCTTCGACTGGGCCATAGGCTTGATCGATGCGGTGGTGCTCATCGCAGGGAATGCTGTCGCCGGGCTCGCCCGTGCGGCTTTCCGGGATGTAGCATCAGTTCTGCTGTCCCTGACGGGCGGGTCAATTGCGCTGCTGGCGGTCTCAGTTCTAAGTGGTGTCCTGGCTGAAGGCATCAAGAGAGAGCCACCCCTCAACGCCGGCGAGATCAGGGCACGCGAGAAGGAGTTGCAGAGCCTGCGAGCGGCAGCGGACCGCGCTCGAGCCATCTATGAGATGGCCGGAACACTGAGTGCTACGCTCAACCGCGACAGGATCCTGGATGCTGTCCTGGAGATCAGCGCCGTTGGCTTTGATGAACTGGACGATCAAGGAACTCGTTTCCGGGAGCGCCCAGCGAGTGCGGTGTTTCTCTATGGCACCGATGGGCTCTATGTTGCGTCCTCGCGCAGCGTCAGCTATGCCGAAATGGACCTGGTTATCCCTGGACAACAAGGCGTGTTGCACAAGGTGCTAACTGGTGGCGAGCCTACTGTCGCTGGAAGCCTGGGCGCCGATCCGGAGTTGAGCCAGTTTGCCGATTTCCGGCAGTGTCGATCGGCATTGTGCGTTCCCCTGCGAGCCGGCTTTGAGTGCTATGGTGCAGCGTTGTTCGCCAGCTCTCGGCCTAACGCCTTTGGGGAGGGGCATGTGGAGCTTCTGAGTGCGGTGTGCAACCAGGCCGCGGTGGCTCTTACCAACGCGCATCTGTACCAGGATCTCCTGAGAGAGAAGGAGCGCATCCTCGAAGTCGAAGAGGCGGCGCGGAGTAAGCTGGCGCGCGACTTGCACGATGGTCCTACGCAATCGATCTCTGCTATCGCCATGCGCCTGAATTTCGTCCGGCTCCTTCTTGGGCGGGATCCACAGAAGGTCAAGGATGAGCTGTTCAAGCTTGAGAACCTGGCTCGTCGGACGACCAAAGAGATACGGACTATGCTGTTTACCCTGCGCCCGGTCGTGCTGGAGACGCAGGGACTCAGAGCTGCTGTTGAGCAGCTTGCTGACAAGTTCCGGGAGATGGATGACCTGCCCATCCGCCTGGAGATCGAGGACCTGGAGGGCAAGCTGGATACCAGTACTCAGGCTGTTGCCTGGTTCATCACTGAGGAATGCTTGAACAACGTCAAAAAGCACGCGGATGCCAGGCGCGTCGAGGTCAGGATGTACTTGCGAGATGAGCACTTTGTCGTCGAGATCCAGGATGATGGCAAGGGCTTTGACGTCGACGCCGTGATGGCTGACTATGACCAGCGGGGCAGCCTGGGGTTGCTGAACCTTCAGGAACGGGCGGACCTGGTCAACGGAAGGACAACGATCAAGTCCGCGCCTGGGGAAGGGACCCAGGTCACGTTGGTCGTGCCTCTGTCTCGCGAAGCTGTCTGAGCAGAAGGGTTCGTGAGTTGGATGGCGGCTCTGGCTGGGTGGTTGCTGTCCGCCGATCTGGGGCGGCAGAAGCTGTCTCTGCTGACTCTCTGTGTTGTAGCCATTTACGTTGTGGGCAGCAGGCTACAGTGGCGAGTGGCGCAACTGGAGAAGGGCCGCTGGCTTGGGCTCCGCGCCGGGCAGTCCCGACTAGGGCATGAGGCCTATCAGCTAGTGCGGCTGGTGTACTATGTGGGGATTCCTGTGGTCGCGCTATGGCGAGCGGGACGTCTCCAGGAGTTGGCACTGCCAACAAGCTATGTGCAGAGCTGGGACGGGAATACCCTCGTCCGCCTGTTCGGTGTAAGCACTCCAGGCAGCGTTGCCCGCCTCGGTGTTGCGTTGGCCGTCTCAGGTGGGTCACTGTGCCTGCTGACGGCCGTCTGGGTCTGGTACGCACACACAGCACTGTGCTACCCGGCGCGTGGTCCAGGTGGCCTGCTGCCTCCGTTCCCGTGGTGGTTGGCTGTTCGCGAAGCGCTTTTCATGCAGGTGTTCTGGTCGTTCTGCCGAAGCGTCGTGCGCATGTGGACTGGAGACCGCGTCTGGGTGGCGTTCGCCAGCGTGTCCCTGATAGCGGTCATGTGGGCACTCAGTCCGCTTCGGCTGGCGCGCCTGAGGGACCCCTCTCTGGCGCATGTCGAGGTCCAAGAATGGGTGCTCGACATCTGGACGGGAGTCGCCTATCTGGGGACGAGCTTATTCTGGCCGCTGGTGCTGTGGCATGCGCTGTGGGTATGGCTGGGGGGCCGGGTCTTGTGCTACCTGTCGGCGAGTCAGTTGAGCAGCGCTGGTGGCAAGAGCTCGCGCTAGCGAGCGTCGCTTTCCAGAACGAAAAGTCACAGAGGTGGCCCCACAAGGCCACCTCTGTGACTTTTCGGGCCTAGAAGCGTAGAGGAGATGAGGCAGAGGTAGCAGCACCCCATGCGTAAGGGTCACTGCCGCGATGCCCTCGTTCTGCAGCACTTACCATGCCACGAGCACAGGCGCTATCGCTCCTGATAGTCCGACCGTCGCTGGTCGCGACGGGCCTTGCGAATGGCCTTCTTTTTGGCCCTTCGACGCAACTCGCTCTTGGACACGAACCAGCGTCTCTTGCGCGACTCGGTCAGCACGCCGCTCTGGGTGACGGCTTTCCGGAAGCGCCTGAGCAGACCCTCTTGGCTCTCACCTGGCATTAGCTGGACAGTCAATGTTCTTTCGTTTCCTTTCCCACAGAGGAACAGCGGCTAGAATCCATTGCTGCCCATTATACCCGTATTGGCATGGATTGTCAAAGCCAGGCTCACGGTTCGTTGCCGCCGTTTGTGGGCGAGGGACCAGGCGTCTCCTGTGCCGATCCGAGCCACCCAGCCACGGCGGTCAGTGCCTTCTCCCGCGTACGTACCTCGTCAGCAGCCTGCGCTTCCCACAGCCTGGCCAGCAACCGGCCGACCAGTGGTCCAGGAGAAAGGCCAAAGAGCGCAAGTAGATCGGTGCCGGTCAGCAGTGGTGTCGGGGAGACCACAGTTGAGTGCTCCCGGAAGAATGCTGTCAGCAGCCCGATGACGGTATCTGCTTGTCGCCTCCAGTCCGCATCGTTCGGTGATGGTTCCCAGGTAGCGACATAGTGTGCCAGAGAAACCAGCGCGGCGTCTACCCCGCGCTCGCCGG
>Ga0315274_10003561_pt1 | contig 23157 bp, 18 predicted proteins | sample YL17G02_20_MG_FD_203700 | JGI IMG/M metagenome (GOLD analysis project Ga0315274, IMG submission 203700) | Sediment microbial communities from Yellowstone Lake, YNP, Wyoming, USA - YL17G02_20 | ecosystem: Environmental > Aquatic > Freshwater > Lake > Sediment | place: USA: Wyoming | collected...
CGCGTTCAGCGCCATACCCAGATTCAGCACCAATTCGGCGCCCGTCACAAGAATCTGATACTCGCGTTGACGATCCTCGCGCGTGCGCGTGTTGGAATAGGCGCCGGTGTTCAGCTCGATGGCCTCGGCTTCGGTGGCGCCGGCGGCCTCGATCTGAAGCGGGTCGGGGTTGATAAAGAGGCTGACCCGAATGCCGCCGTCGCGCAGGCGGCGCGTGGTCTCGGCGATCCGGACCTGCCGCCCCGCGACATCCAACCCGCCCTCGGTCGTGATCTCCTCGCGTTTTTCGGGAACCAACGTCGCCATGTCGGGCTTGAGATCGAGCGCGATGGCGACCATCTCGGGCGTCGGCGCCATTTCGAGATTGAGACGGGTCTTCACGACCTGGCGAAGAATGCGCAGGTCGCGGTCCTGCATGTGACGACGATCCTCGCGCAGGTGGGCCGTGATTCCGGCCGCGCCGGCCGCCTCACAGATCATCGCCGCCGCCACCGGGTCGGGCTCGAATGTTTGCCGCGCCTGCCGCAGCGTCGCCACGTGGTCAATGTTTACGCACAGAACGGCCATCGCTTCTCCTCTTCGCGCCTGACAGTCAGCACGATGAATTGTCGGCGAACCGGGCGACCGTGTCAAGCCAATCTAAATGAGAAGGATGAAGGATGAAGGATGAGGGATGAAGGATGAATTGAAACAGAGCCTCTTTTGATGCCAACTCGCCAATTCAATGCCGCTATCGGGCACGCCGTGTTCCCCCTTCTGCTATTTGGGTCTGGTTTCCTGTTCAGCGTTCATCATTCATCCTTCATCCCTCATCCTTCATCCTTACCCTTCACTGGCTTCCGGGCAGGATCAGATCGCCGCCACTTACCGTGCCGTTCGTCGGATCGTAGAAGGCGGGAGACGGGACGGTTGGATCAGTGAAGGAATCCCGAGTGTCGGGCCCGAACGAAGTGATCACATACGTCACCGTGCGGCCGAGTCCGGCCAACGGAAGGCCGTCGGGTTCGATCTCGGTGAAGTTGTAGTAGCCGTAGGGTCGCATGTCGCTCAGGTTGAACGTCAGCGAAGTGGTCGTCGAGGCGCCGCCAATTGCAGGTAGCCGATAAGAGAATGCTGGCCCCCAGCCGCGCGGGAAAAAACGGTCTTCCGGCAGGTGCGCGATGTAGGCCACGGGCGTCGTGAGGCGAATCAGTGTCACTCCGTTGTAGGCTGCCGAGAAGCCATAGCCCGCCGGGGCTCTCGCCGTCGGCGATATCCGTGCCATTGCCGTTGGCGAAGTCTCGCAAAGCCGGCGATTGCCCTCCAATTCGATGCGGTTCAAGCCGACGACGCTGGGGCGGCCGGCGGATTCGGCCGGCACAACAACCATCTTGATCAGATTCGGCGGATAGGCGCGCCGCTCGATCCAATAGGCCTCCAGCGCCCCGCCGAGCGTGTGCATTTCGTCCACGGAGGCGGCGACCTTCGACCGCATCTGCGCGTCAAGGAAATTCGGAACGGCGATCGCGGCGAGAATCGCGATGATCGCCACGATGATGAGAAGCTCGATCAGTGTGAAGCCGCGACGGCGTTGTCTCGCCGAACACGGACGGTTTGCGTCGGTCTGAGCGAAAAGCCACATGGTCGGTCTCCTGTTGCCTCATCGTGGCGCAGGCTGTCAGCCTGTGCATGCGCCTTGAATCAAGCCTCACGCGGCATACTTGAGGTTCTTTCGCAGGCTAACAGCCTGCGCCACTCTGCAATTCGCAGGCTAACAGCCTGCGCCACTTTGAACTACAAACGCGCCATCGGAATAGGCTCGTATTGCGCTGAGACCACGGCCCAGCGCCCCTGCGCGTCGCGCACAAGGCGAAACAGCGTCCGGCTCGTGTTGCGCGGGCGCACCTCGTTTGGAACGTGCGCGACAATCCGAAGCCTCACGCCCGCGTCGTCGTCAGCCAGTTCGATTCGGGCCGCGCCAAACGATTCGCGAACGGGCGCGCTCGCCGCCTGACGATTGTTCTGGTTGAGGTAATAGACAGCTTGGGCCAGCGCCGAATCGGTGAGCTGTCCGAGGGCGATCGTGTCGCGCGTCTGCGCCGCCTGCCAGTATCCCTCCAGCGCCTCGGTGACCAGGCTGTGCGAAAGAATGGCCAACAGGGCCACCGTGAGAATGACCGAATAAGCCGTCACGCCGCGCTGGGAATCTCGCTTTCGCCGCAAAGAGCGAGTCACGGTCCTACTCCTTCCTGTAGGACAGGTTGGCAACCTGTCCCACGCGCGTGGCAAACCCGTAACTGGCGGTGAAATCTCGCGTGTAGCGATTGATCGCCAACTCCAGTTCGATGCCCACGAGGTCGCCCGATCGCGCGATTCGCCACCGGCGCACGTGGCCGGCGAGCGTCTGAGCGGTCGGCGTGGTCGCCTCCTCCACGATCACGCGCTCCAGCCGCTCCCCGTCCGCGCGATAGAGAATCGCTCGTCGCGCGGCCTTGTCGCCGCCCATCATCTCCAGAGCCAGCGTTTGCGTGTCGGCGAGGACGGCGGCAGGCAGAAGCCGAGCGAGAGACGAGTCGCCTGCGCGGGCAAGTTGTGTGTCATGAAGAATCGAACGGACCACCGCCAGCCCCTCGCGCCGCAGCGTCGAACGAATGTCCTCCTCGACTCCGGCCCGAATCGTGAAAATCACGACCGTGAAGAATGCTCCGCTTAGAACCGTAAGCATCGCGATCACAATCAACAGCTCGATCAGCGTGAACGCCCGGCCGCGCAGAAGAAGACCGCCGCCGGATGTGCCACAGTCGTTCCTTTGAGCTCTCTTCCACATTCTATTTTCGTCTCCTGCCCTCTGCACTCAGCACTCGGCACTCAGCACTCAGCACTTTCTTCTCCGCACTCCGCATTCCGCATTCGTTTTATGGCTTGCCCTCCGGGAACCGTAACGCCGCCAGCCGGACGACGTTTTCGCCGCGCCAAGTTCGACAGACGATCTCGGCGGCGATCCTCAGACCGGGCGAATCGGGCAGACGCGAGACCGTCACCACACCCGTCGTGCTGGGGTCTTCAAACCCGCTCAACGGAGTCGTCCCGACCACCAGACGCGCGAAGGGCAGCGCCTTTCGCACCTCGATTTCCGAGTGGGCGCGAAGCATCACGCGCGTGAGGACGTCGGAGCGGTCGCTCAACCCTCGCGCGATCGTCACCGCCTTGAGCGTGCCCAGCAGCGCAAACGCCATCACCGCCGAAACGACGATCATCTCCAGCAGCGTCACTCCCCGTTCCCTATTTCGCGGTCCGTTGGTTCTCATCCTTCATCCCTCATCCTTCATCCCTCATCCTTCCGCCCTCATCTCTTCCGCCTTCCGCCGTCACCGGATGATCCTGGGGATGGTGAACAATGGCAGATAGAACGAAACGACCATCGTGCCAATCGCCAGCCCGAGCAAGAAGATGACGACCGGCTCGACCATCCCCCCGATTGTCCGGCGAAGCTGTTCGTTCCTGATCTGATAGAAATCCGCGATGTCCAGGAGCGTCTTATCGAGGTCCCCGCGTTCCTCGGACAATCGGATCATCCAGTGCGTCGAAGGCGGCAAATAGGGATGCTGATCAATGGCTGCGCTGAGCGATTCGCCGCGCTCGACGCCCTCGCGCACGTCGCCGACGAATTGCCGCGCGATCACGTTGCGCATCACCGATTGCGTCAGGACAAGCGCGTCGCTCATCGTCACGCCGCGCGTCAGCAGAAAGCCCAGACTGCGACAAAACGAGATCGCGATGTCGTTATAGACCAGCGAGCTGATGACGGGGGAATGGAGCAGCAGCGCGTCGCGAAAGGGCCGCGCGGTCGGGCTGCGGAAAAGCCCCACGACCCCACCGGCAATCAACACCGCCAATACCGCGAAAAGGGCGAAGTGCTTCGTCACGACTGTGTACGTGGAAACAAAAATCCGTGTCAGCCCGGGCAAATCGGCGCCGAGTTGCCTGAAGATATCCACAAATTGCGGAATGACCATTTCGCAAATGAACGCGAAAATTGCCGCCGCCATCACGACGACCATCGCCGGATAGGCCAGCGACGTGACAAGAACCCGCCGGTGTTCGATCTGACGGCGCGTTTCGCCGATGATGTGATGGAGAATCTCGGCCAGCGAACCGCCCGTTTCGCCGGCGCGAACCAACGCAAGGTAATAGTCCGTCACCTGGGGGCGAAACTTCTCGAGCGCCGCGCTCAATTGAAGCCCGCGCTCGAGGTCTTCGGCAACTGAGGCCGTGAAGTTCTGCGACCGCCCGCGGCCCATCTCCAGGGCCATCTGGCGAAGGCCCTGGTCGAGCGGCACACGCGCCCGCACCAGCCCCAGCAACTGCTCGTTGAACCGCAGAAATTGTTCCGAACTGATCTTCGTGCTTCCATTCATCGTTCGTCACCTGCTGTCAAAGTCATGAGCGATGAGTGCTGAGCGATGAGCGATGAATGCTGAGTGGCTCTCACCATCTCCATTGCGCATCCTGCACTCCGCATTCCACATTCCGCACTCCGCATTCGGAACATTCCGCATTCCACATTCCGCACTCCGCATTGGGAACACTCCGCATTCCACATTCCGCACTCCGCATTGGGAACACTCCGCATTCCGCCTTCATCCTTCCGCCCTCATCCCTCATCCCTCATCCCTCTCACTTCACCATGGTCGGTATGTTGAAAATCGGCAAATAGACGCTGATCACAAAGGCTCCCAGAATGATGCCCACGAGAACAATCGAGGGCCATTCGATCAGAGCGGCCAGACGTTCGCTGGTCCGTTGCGCTTCCCCGCGCAACTGTTTGGCCAGCTCGATGCAGTCGTCGTCCAGCGAGCCTCGCCACTCGGAAAGCGAAAGAATCGCCCCGACCTGGCCCCGGAACCAGCGCGATGGGGCGATGCCGTCCGCGAAACTGTGGCCTTGCTCCACCACGGCGCGCAGCCGGATCGCTTCGTGGCGCAGCCGCCCGCCCGCCGCCTGTCCCGCAATTTCCAGGGCGTCGGGAAACGGAATTCTCGCGCGAAGCGAATAGCCCAGGCTCAACAGGAAGCGCGAAAGATGAATCTTTCGAAGCGGGCCAAACGATCCCAACACCACGGCCGCCGCCCGCTGGACCAAGTGGGGCAGAAAGGTGTTTGCCCAACGAAGCAGGTAATAGACCCCCACCGCCGCCGCCAAACTGCCTGAAATGGCCGACGTGACGGCCAGGATCGCGGCCATCGCGTTCCGGGCGAATCCCATGTAATAGACAGCCATCGGCACGAAGCCGCAGCCGAAAAGAACAGCCACAAAAACCACGAACAGTCCGGTCAGAATGATGCTCCCGTGCAACAGCCGCGGCACGATCAAGGTGAGGATCAGCAGGGCCAGCGCTGGAACCACAACGAAAAGAAAGAAGTCCACGACCAGCGGGTGCGCCGTGAACCTCACCACCCCGACGGTGAATCGCGGCAAATCGCTCCCCAGCTGTCGGAAGATGTCCACCTGCTTCGGGATGATCTTGATCAGCACAAACGCCACGATCGTAACGCAGAGCAGGAAAACCGTCATCGGGTAGAGAATCGCGGCGAGCAGGCGGTTGAATTGACCGGTCTGCCCGTTGTACTCGGCCAGCATTTCGAGCGATTCGGCCAGCCGACCGCTTTGCTCCCCCATCGCCACCGTATGGCGCTCCTGCGAATTGAAGATCAGCGGCATCGAAAACATCGCCTCAGACAGCATCCTGCCCCGAGCCATTGAGGCCGCCAGCCGATTGGCAACGTAGCGCGTGAAATCGTCGTGACGCCGGACGGACAAGAGCGCCACGCTCACAACGCCGACAACAGCGACGACGATCCCCAGAGTAACAAGGCCGGCCAGCGCCAGTCCGCACGTCAACGCGCCAAAAGCAACCAGTACGCCGGGAAACAGATAGCGCCCGCCCGGACGAATCCGTTTGCTCGCCGCGATGCCCTCCAGAACCAGGTCGAGCGGAAAGCGGTGGCGCACCGCCAGAGCCAGCTCGCGAAACAAAAGCCCCAGCGCCAATCGCTGCTGCTGATAGCCCAACAGCGGGCAGAGAAATCGCCCCGGCGCTTCGAACAGCCCTCTGCTTTCCGTCCGATCGCTCATCGCTCTGATTCCCAAGTCTTCTCGCTCAAGGGTCCGGCAGTGTACTTCTTTTGACAGGATAACAGGATGGACGGGATTTCTCAAACTCCTGCCGATACTTCCGTATCCTGTTCATCCTTCCGTCAGCTCTCTGACCTTCCGTTTGACCTCCACCTTCTGTTCTCCAAAATTGAGAACCAAGCCCACGGGCTTTCCGGTGGCAACGAGGTAATTCACCAATTGAATCTCATGGGCCAGCACGATTCGTCTCGCCGACTTCAACTCCAATATGATTGTGTCCGCGACCACCACGTCGGCAACAAACTCTCCAACGACCTCCCCATCGTAGTGGACGATAATGGGCTTCTGGTATTCCGCGTGAAGTCCTGCTTTGCGCAGTTCGATTAGCAAACACTTCTCATAGACCGATTCCAAGAAACCGAAACCCATTGTGTTGTACACACGATAGGCACAGCCGATGATCTTTTCCGTCAAGTCCTTGAATTCCATTTTCCCCGCCTCCTTCAGGCTATGATTCACAGGATACTTTCCTCTTTCCCGCCTCTATCCCGTCCATCCTGTTATCCTGTCAAAAGGCCCCTCTCGACGATACTCCATGTCGCCCCGTTCATGAACGGTTGCATGCAGGGTCGCTTTCAAATTCGCCGCCGCAGACGCGAAAGACTTCGGCCAACGAGGTCGCGCCCGCCTCGACTTTGCGCAGCGCGTCGCTTCGAAGATCGCCGGGCATCAGCCGCCTCGCTTGCTCCGACATTTCGCGCGCGGCCGAGCGGCGCATTACCAGCTCCTGCAACTCGTCGTTCGACTGCAAAATCTCGAAAACGCCGGTCCGCCCTCGATAACCCGTCCCTTCGCAGGCGGCGCACCCCGCCGGCTCGAAAATCGGCGCGTCGGGATCGAGACCCAACCGGCGCCGCGTCTCGATCTCGACGGGCCGCGACTGCTTGCACGACTCGCACAATCGCCGCACGAGCCGCTGGGCGATCGTCCCCTGAACCGACGACGCGACCAGAAACGGCTCGATCCCCATGTTGAGCAAGCGCGTATAGACCGACGAGGCGCGTCCGCTGTGGATCGTCGTGATGACCAGGTGGCCCGTCAGCCCCGCCTGGACGGCGATTCGCGCCGTCTCCAGGTCGCGCACCTCGCCGATCATCAGAACGTCGGGGTCCTGCCGCAGCAGGCTCTTGAGGCCGTCGGCATAAGTCATCTCTCCGCCGGTCGGGATGGGCGTTTGGCTGATGCAGCCGAGGTCCATCTCGACGGGGTCTTCGAGCGTGGCGATGTTGATCGTCTCCCCGCCCGCCCGATAGATCGCCAGGAGCATCGCATACATCGTCGTGGTCTTGCCGCTGCTGCTGGGGCCGGTCAGCAAAATGACGCCCTGGCGCGAAGCGATCAGCCGCCTGACGCGCCGCAACGCGTCGGGCGACATCCCCAGTTCGTCGAGCGCCAGCGGCCGGTCGAGCACTTCGGCCAGACGGATGACGGCCTTTTCGCCGTGAAGCGTCGGCATGAACGCCACGCGAAACTGATGGGTGCGCTCTCCCAGACGATATTCGAGGCGGCCGTCTTGGGGCGAAGCCTTTTGATAGATGACCAGGCGCGCCAGAACCTTCAGCCGCGTCAGTACCAAACCGGCCGATGCCGGTTCGATCTGCGCGACGACCAGAAGAGTGCCGTCAATTCGGTATTTGGCGAGCAGGCCCGAGCGCTTCGATTCGAGATGAACGTCGCTGGCGCGATGGGCAATCGCTTGGCGGAGCAGGAGGTCCACGATGTGGATCGCGCGATTCTCGTCGTCGGCGATGGCGGCCAGTCGGGCCGGCAATTCGGCGAGCGGGATTTTTTCGGCGGCAGCGAGATCGGTCTGGGCCGTCATGGCAACTCTCCCTCTTCCTCGGCTCCAAAACAGTGAGACGAAGACCGCAGCGAATCGGTTGACACGTCTTTTTCCACGACGCGCCTGCGGAAATCAACGAACATTACCCCCCCAATCCTTCAGGAGCCGCCAGAGAGTCCGCTTGACAGTCCTCGGCCTCGCGGTTATGAAAATAGAAAAGCAGCCGGTTGCCAGACGAGCGTCCGGCGCGCGGCTTTTTGTGCGGCTCGGCCCGAAGCCGAATAACAGTCTCCACAGTGAGTCGCACGGGCCGCCGAAGCGGCGGAAAAAGGAAAAGTATCGTTTTCGAGTGGAGTGATCATGCCTGAAAACCGATTCCGTGAAAGTCTGAATAGTCCGAAACGTCTGACGGTCGTCGTGGAATTCACCTGTCCGGCCGGCCAAAAGCCCCAACGCCTTCTCAAGTTTCTCTCGGATTACGAAGCGAAGAAACCCAAGTGGCGCGACGCCGAGATCGCCGCCGTCACCGTGACCCACAACCCCAGCGGCGCCGTGACCGGCTCGCCCTCCGACGTCTATGCCCACGTCCAGGCGGCGGGCGGGACGCGCGGCCTCACGTTCATCCCCCACGTCAGCGCCAAAGGGATGAATCGCGCCGAGATCGAAACCTATCTGCGCGGTCTGGCCTCGCACGGCATCGAGGACTGCTTCGTCATCACCGGCGACAAGCCGCTGGTCGGCAAGTCGGTCTTCGAATTCGATTCGCTCAACCTCCTGCGCGCGATCCGCAAAATGAACGCCGACGCGCGTCTGGCCGCCGGTGCCGGCTCTCCCGCTCCCGCGTTCGCAACGGGCGCAGCCGTCGGCTTGGCCAAGTACGAAGAAGGCACCTGCATTCAGCAGATGCTCAAGGTCGAGAAGAAGATTCGCTACGGCGGCGCAAGTTTTCTCATCTCCAACCTCATTTACGATCCGCGCAAAGTCGAAGACCTCTTCCGGTTCCTCCGCGACAACGGTCTCCACGTCCCCGTCATCGGCAACGTGTTCTTCCTGACCGAACCGGCGGCGCGTCGCATGCGTCACGAAAAACTGCCCGGCTGTTTCGTCAGCGAGGCTCTCTATCACCGCGTGGCCGGCGAATCGCGCGACCAGTGGATCGAGCGTTGCGCCCAGCTGGTCGCCATGTGGCGCGATCTCGGCGCCGCCGGCGTGGACCTCGGCAACGTCGAAGACTTCGCGCTCACGGTGGACATCGTCGAGCGGGCGAAAGCCATCGGCAGCAAGTGGCGCGACCACTACGACAACCTCGCCTTCCCGCCCGAAGGCAACAATCTCTTCTATCTTTACGACACCCAAGGCAGTCCAACGCCGCTTCGCAAACCCGCAACCCAGATTCGCCGCCGCATGCTCAACCGCACTCACCGGCGTCTTTTCGAGCCTGACACACTCGGCTACAAGGCGATGCGCGCGCTGCTCGAACGCATTCCCGGCATGCGCGAGGGCCAGGGCGTCTCCTACGAAACGTTCTACCTGATGGAAACCGTGATGAAGCGCGTCATGGCCAAATGCCAGGCGTGCGGCGATTGCTTCCTGCCCGAGAACTTCTTCGTCTGTCTCATGGGCGAATGCACCAAAGGGTTGACCAACGTTCCCTGCGCCGATTCGACCGCCGACGGACGGTGCGGCGTGGACACCAACAAGCTGTGCGCGTCGCGCCACGTCTATGACGCCGCTCGCTTCTTCGGCGGCGACGTTGCGGCGCTCCGGCGCCTGATCAATCCGTCCAAAGACCCCGAGCTGCTTCACACCTCGTCGTTCCGCAATTTCTTTCTGACGATGGACCATCACCGGCGAAGCCCGCTCGTCATTGTCGGCGAGCAAATCCACACCACCATTCCCAAGGTCAAGAAGGCGTTCGATCTGATCAAAGCGGGCGGGGCGGATTTCGCGCCGGACAACGCGGGCGTGCAATTCATTCGCGCCGCCGTCGAGTCGCAGATTCTCAAGGGCACCGACTTTCTCGACTGCAACGTGGACGACGCCGGCGGCGGCGACGCCGAACTCGCCTCGCGCCTCATGCGCGGCGCCGTTCGCCTGATCGTCGAACACGGCGAAGGCGTGCCGCCTTGTGTGGACAGCTCCGACGTGGCGGTGCTGCGCGCCGGCATCGAAGAGTACTATCGCCGCGCTCCGTCGGGCGCGCGCAAGCCGCTGGTCAACTCGGCCAACGGCGAAAACCTCGAAAAGTTCTGGGACCTCCTCCATGTCGGCAAAATCAACGTCGTTTACATGCTTATGGAATCGTCGCTTTCGGCCAAAGCGCTCGGCCAATACGTCACGCCCGACCAGATGCACGACAGTGCCCTGCGCTTCTTCCGCGAGGCGACCAAGCGCGGCTTCGAGCCGGCGCAAATCTACTTCGACACCACCGTGATGCCGCTGGCCGTCGAGTTCTCGTGTTTCGACCGCCCCGGCTATAGCTATTGCAGCTTCCAGGCCATGCGCCGCATCATGAAGAACGAGGAAATGAAGGGCGTCGGCGCCATTCTCGGCATCAGCAATCTGACGCGCGACTTTCCAAGCGGGCGAAAGATCGGCGTCCTCCGCGCCTACGTCCATCTGGCGATGCAATACGGCCTGAGCGCCGCCATCGTGGACGTGGAAAAGGACTTCGGCCTCAAGCCGCCCGAAGACGAAGACATCGTCGAAATCGTCCGCGCGTTCGTCGAGCACGACGGCTCGTCCGAAGCCTATCAGCGCATGCAGGACGCCTACGGTCGCTATCGAAGCTACGCCGGCGCGAAGGGATGACATGCCCCGCGTCCTCCTCATCAACACCAACATCATGCAGCCGCCGGTCGCCCCGATCGGCCTCGACTACGTGGGATCGGCCCTGCAAGCGGCGGCAAACGAAGTCGCCCTGCTCGATCTGGCCTTCGTCGGGCGGGACAAGATCGAAGAGGAACTGATCCGCGCCGCCGAACGCTTCACGCCCGACGTGATCGGCCTGACCGTTCGCAACACCGACGATTGTTGCCTGGTCACCCGCGACTTCTTTCTGCCGCGAATCGCCGAGTGGATCGCGCTGCTCCAGCGCCATGGCGAGGCGCCGATTGTCGTCGGCGGCATCGGATTCTCGGTCGTGCCGCGCGAGGCGTTCGCGTTTCTGGGCGCCGACTATGGCATCGCGGGCGACGGGGAAGAGGCTTTCCCGCAATTGGTGGAGGCTCTGAAGTGGGGCAGGTTGTCAACCTGCCAGGACGCCGCCGGTCAAACCGCCCGTATTCCTGGACTGTTGTGGAAAACGGCTGATGCGAGCGTGGCATTCAACCCACGCGCGCGCGCCGATGCAGCGCTCTGGCCGTTGCCTGTGCGCCGCCTCGCCGACAACGCCCGCTACACCCGCGAAGGCGGCATGGTGGGCCTCGAAACCAAACGCGGATGTCCCGCCGCCTGCGTCTATTGCGCCGATCCCGTGGCCAAAGGCCGACAGTCGCGCCTCCGCCCCCCGCGCGTTGTGGTCGAGGAAATTCGCGATCTTCTGGCTCAGGGCGCCGACGTCTATCATACGTGCGACAGCGAGTTCAATCTGCCCGGCGACCATGGCCGCGCCGTCTGCGAAGCGATCATCGAGACCGGCCTGGGCGAGCGCATCCGCTGGTACGCCTATTGCTCCCCTACCCCCTTCGACGCCGTGACCGCGCGCCTCTATCGCCGCGCCGGATGTCGCGGAATCAATTTCGGAACCGACAGCGGCAACGACGCGATGCTGGCGTGTTTGGGTCGCGCCCATCGCAAGGCCGACATTGTCGCCGCCGCCGCTGCGACCAAAGCCGCCGGCATGAGCTGCATGTTGGATTTGCTGCTGGGCGGACCCGGCGAGTCGCGCGAATCGCTCCGCGAGACATTTGAGATGGCGCGTTCGTGCGGCGCCGACCGCGTGGGAATAGCCGTCGGCGTCGGCGTCTGCCCCGGAACTCCGTTTGCAGAAAAGTTGCTGAGCAATGGCCTTCCTTCCAACTCAACACTCAACACTCAAAACTCAGAACTGGCTTTCCTCCGCCCCCACTTCTGGATCGAACCCTCGCTCGGCGACTCGATCCACGACATCGTGCGCGAACTGGTCTCCGACGACCCGCGCTTCCTTTTCATGGACCCCGCCCGTGCCGCCGCCAACTATAACTACAACGACAACGCGCCGCTCGTGGACGCCATCCGCCGCGGCTACCGCGGTGCCTTCTGGGACATCCTCCGCCGCGTGGCCGACGGCCTGCCGCCGGAATGATGTGGAGAGCTGTGGGGAGAGATAAACAAACGACGGCCGTTCAAGAACATGCCGTTCGGCAAACTTGCAGGAATTCCTTCGCCCGCTCAATAACAGTCTGAGCATCTCGTCCGGAAAAAACGGCTGTAGAAACATAGTCGCTGTCAATCCGCGCTTCGAAAGCCCGCTGAAGGTACCCGTGGAACTGCTTGGGAATATGGCCTGGCTTGATCAGGAACTCGCCAAATGCGCCAATGATCCCATGATGGGAACTTCGCTCGATGCCGCGTGCCATCAATGCGGCGGTTGTGCCATGAAACATGGCATAATAGGCGCGGGCGATCGCTCCCCGAAAGTGCCCCGCTTGCGCCAGCACCTCTGCCTCACGGAGAAACTCTTCCGCCGTGGATAGATGTTCAACGACTTCCTGTTTCATGCGGGCACGCCTTCGCGTTTGATGGCGCGATGGACGGCGTGACGCCCCTGCTTGAAATCCTCTTCAGGAACAAAGAAAAGCGTAACCAGTGTCCCGTATTCGAGCGTCAAATCCGAAGCCAAGTCGCCCGTTCGTTCGATCTCCGCAAATCGGTGTGGGATCTCGTCGAGCACGACAGCAATATCCACGTCCGAGTCTTCCTGCGCCTCGCCCCGCGCGAACGAGCCGAACAGATAGACGCCCCGAAGTCGTTCGCCGTAAACTCCCTCGAGCGCAAGGCGTGCCCGGGCCACGATTCGTATTGCGTCTTCTCGCGTCTTCATCGTTTTGCCTCGCATCCTGTTGCTGACAACCAAGACCATCATCGCTGAGGAGTAGCAGTCTCACAGGACACATGACAATTCAATCCCAAACCGCCTTTCCGTGGGACAGGTTGCCAGCCTGTCCTGCCTTCACAGCGAGCTGATCTCCTGATTCCCGACCACCTGGAATCCCTTTGCCTGCAACACCGTGATCGCGCGGTCGGGGTCCTCGACGCGGATAACGATCAGCGCATTGTCCGAGCGCTTTTCGACAAAACCATAAACGTACTCGATGTTGATCCCTTCGTCGGCCAGCGCTTCGAGCAGGCTGTGCAGGCCGCCGGGACGGTCGGGCACCTCGACCGCCAGAATCGGCGTCTCGCGCACCGTGAAATGCTGCTGCCGCAACGCCTGCATCGCCTTCTGCGGATCGTTGACGATCACGCGCAGGATTCCAAAGTCGGACGTTTCGGCCAGCGACAGCGCGCGGATGTTGATACCGGCGTCGCGCAAAATGCCCGTCACCTCGCGCAGGCGTCCGGCGGTGTTTTCGAGAAAAATGCTCAGCTGCGTGATCTTCATGGTTTCGATTCCTTTCTCAGATCAATGACCCGTCTGCGCTTGCCCATGCTGCGCTCGATCGTCTTCGGTTCGACCAGGCGAACGACGGCGCGCAACCCAATGGCCGACTCGATCTCATCGGCCACTTTGCGCTCGATGGCCTGGAGCGCTTTGACCTCGTCGGAAAAATGGGCCTCGTCCACCTCGAAGAGCACCTCGAGTTCGTCGAGCGGGCCTTCGCGCCGAACGATAATCTGAAAATGCGGCTCGGCTTCCTCGATGCTCAGCAACACGTTTTCAATCTGCGACGGGAAGACATTGACGCCGCGAATGATCAGCATATCGTCGCTGCGGTCGCTGACTTTTTCCATGCGCCGAAGCGTTCGCCCGCACGCGCATCGGCCCGGAATCAAGCGCGTGATGTCGCGCGTCCGAAACCGAAGCAACGGAAACGCCTCTTTCGTCAAACAGGTGAAGACCATCTCGCCCCGCTCGCCGTCGGGCAGCGGTTCGCCCGTATCAGGATGGATGATTTCCGGATAGAAATGGTCTTCGAACACGTGCAGCCCCTTCTGCTCCATGCACTCGCTGGCCACGCCCGGCCCGATCACTTCGGTCAGGCCATAAATGTCAATCGCTTTGAGTCGGAGGCGCTGCTCGATGGCCGTGCGCATTTCCTCAGGCCACGGTTCGGCGCCGAAGAACCCCACGCGAAGCTTCAAGGCGTCAAAGCTCACGCCCATCTCGGCGGCTGTTTCGGCCAGCGCCAGAGCGTAAGAAGGCGTGCACGCCAGCGCCGTCGTCCCGAAATCCTGCATGAGCATGATCTGGCGCTTGTTGTTGCCGCCCGACATCGGAATGACCGTCGCCCCAATCAGCTCGGCCCCATAGTGAGCGCCCAGGCCGCCGGTAAACAACCCATAGCCATAGGCCACCTGGACGATGTCGCGCGCCGTCACCTCGCCGCAGCCGAACGTTCGCGCCATCAAGTGCGCCCACAACGCAATGTCGGCCCGCGTGTAGCCGGCCACGACCGGCTTGCCCGTCGTTCCCGACGACGAGTGAATGCGGACGACTTCGGTCAGCGGCACGGCGAACAGGCCGAACGGATAGCCCTCGCGCATGTCGTCCTTGGTCGTGAACGGAAGGAGGCGGATATCCTCGAGGCTGCGAATCTCGGCGGGCGCGACCCCCTGGTCCTCCATTCGGCGCCGATAGAACGGCACGCGCTCGTAAACGCGCGCCACGGTCTTCTGCAGGTTCTCCGTCTGTCGGCGCCGCAACTGCTCCGTCGGCTGACACTCTTCGGTTTCGTTCCAATACACAATCGGACCTCCTCTCGCCCCTTCTGGCGGTCGCTCAGGTTCCCTTCAAAGGCCGTGCAGAACGTGCATCCGAAATCCATACACAGCCCGCCGGCCGGCTCAAGGATTATCTGAATGCAAGTTTCTCGGTCTCTCGGTTTCTCGTCCCTCGCTCCGCCCGTAAATCTCTTGACCGCACCTCGACGCTTGCGATACGCATTCAAAACAAGTTCTGACGGATAGGTCCCGACCGGGCAGAACCGTCCGGCCGAGGCGGGTCCGATTCCAGAGGGAAGGAAGCCATCGGGTGCCGGCCACCACCGCCAGCCCTGAGAACCAAACTGCCGAACGCGCCGAGCCCCGGCAACGGCTCCACCGCGAGACGCGCCGTCTGCGCCTGGGAACCGCAATTCCGGTCCTGATGTTGCTCCTCCCGATGATTCTCGGAGTCTTCCACTATCGGTTCGTGGATGAGCTGATCAGCGGCGTCCCCACCGACAGCCCCTTTCACTCGCGCCTGGCCGTGGGACTGGTGCGCATCTACATCTCGACCTTCATCGTTTGCGCGGTCGCGCTGGTCTTCGGCCTGGGCATCTCGTGGGCGATTTCGCGTCCCATCCGCCGGTTGATTCGCACCACGCGGGAGATCGCCACCGGCGATCTGTCGCGCACCGCGCCGAGCGATTCGGGCGACGAGTTCGGCGACCTCGGCAACAGCTTCAATGAGATGATCGCCTCGTTGAACCGCATGATCGCCGAGCGCAATCAGTATATCCTGGAGTGTTATACCGGCGGGCTGATCATCACCGACGCGGACGGGCGCATTCTGGCGACCAACACCGCCGCCGAGCAAATCCTCGGGCAGCCGGCCCACGCCTTGGTTTCGCGCCCCATCCGCGACGTGATTTCACATGACGAAGACAACGAACGATTTGCCGAAATCGTCGAGCGCGCCGTCCTCGACCGCCAGTTCGTCAGCTCGGTCGAGATCACCATGCGCCTGCGCGAGGAGAAGCAATTCCCCATGGTCATCACCACGTCGCCGCTTCGCGGCGCCGGCGGCGGACAACGCGGCGTCGTCATCAACTTCCGCGATCTTTCCCAGATCAAAGCCTTCTATCGAAAAATGACCCGCGCCGACCGCTTGGCCGCCATCGGAACGCTCGCCGCCGGGGTCGCCCACGAAGTCCGAAATCCCCTGGGTTCCATCAAGGGACTGGCGCAAATGCTCAGCGAGGAGAGCGACCCCGACAGCCAGACGCGCCGCTATGCCGAAGTGATCGTCCGCGAGGCCAACCACGTCAACGACGTCGTCCGCGAACTGCTCGAATTCGCCCAGGCCGACCATCACGAGACGCGCTTGTGGAACGTCAATCAACTCCTGCGCGAAGCCCTCGAAGTGGCCCGATGGACGGCCGAAGGCGACACCGAATCCGTCCGGGTGCGCGAAAACTACGGCAAGACTCCCGACTTGCCTCTCAACACCGAGCGAATGAGCCGCGCCTTCATCAACCTGATCGCCAACGCCTTCGAGGCCTGTTCGCCCGGCGGCGAAATCGTCCTCTCCTCGGCCTACGATACCTCCACCGGCGGCGCGGGCCTGGTCGTCGTCAAAATTGAAAACACCGGCGAGCCGGTCCCTCCCGAGAACACGGAAAGAATTTTCGAACCGTTTTTTTCGACCAAGCCCACGGGAACGGGCCTGGGCTTGCCGATTGTCTATCAGATCGTCTCGTCGCACGGCGGAACGGTGGATGTCGAAAGCCGCGACGGGCGAACCGCTTTTACGGTGCGATTGCCTTTGACAATTGCCGGACCCGGAAATGAATAGCGAAGAACAAAGGACAGAACGACAATGACGCGAAAGGCGGGTGAGCCACCGTGAACGTTCTGGTCGCCGATGATGAAGAAGGCTTGCGGTTCATGCTCGGCCAGCTGCTGACCAAGGAAGGCTACACCGTCAAAGAAGCTCAGGACGGCGACGAAGCCGTGGCGATGGCCGAACACGAGGACTTCGACGTCATCATCCTCGACGTGAAAATGCCCCGTATGGGCGGCCTCGAGGCGCTCGCCCGGATTCGCCGACTGAGGCCCAACACCCCGGTGCTTCTCGTCACCGCTCACGGGTCGGCCACGATTGCCCACCAGGCCATCGCCACTGGCGCCTACGATTACTTCAACAAGCCGTTTGACAATACCGAGATGCGCATCGTCGTCAAGCGAGCCATCGAGCGGCGCAACCTTCAACAGCAGATCGAAAGCCTCCAACAAGAAGTTGAGCGCCTCAAGGGAACCAAGCAGTTGATCGGCAAGAGTCGCGAGATGGTCGAGGTGTTTGACCTCATCTACCGCGTCGCCCCGCAGGACGTGACCATTCTGATCCTCGGCGAAAGCGGGACGGGCAAGGAACTGGTCGCCCAGGCGATCGTGGACAACAGCCCGCGGCGAGAGAAACCGTTCATCAAGGTCAACTGCGCCGCCATTCCCGAAACCCTCCTCGAAAGCGAGTTGTTCGGCCACGAACGCGGCGCCTTCACCGGCGCCGTTCTCACCAAGCCGGGCCGGTTCGAATTGGCCGACAAGGGAACCATCTTTCTCGACGAGGTCGGCGACCTCTCGGCTGGCTTGCAAGCCAAACTCCTGCGCGTCCTGCAGGAGTTCGAGTTCGAGCGCGTGGGAGGAACCCGTCCGATCAAAGTGGACCTGCGCCTGATCACCGCCACCAACGCCGACCTGGCGCAGAAGGTGGCCGAAGGCGGATTTCGCGAGGACCTGTATTTCCGCCTCAACGTCATTCCCATCACCCTGCCGCCCCTTCGCAAACGCCACGCCGACTTGCCTCTTCTGGTCAACCATTTCGTCGCCCTGTTCAGTCAGCAGTTCAGCAAGGAGATCACCGGCGTGTCGCCCGACGTCATGGAACTGTTCCTCAACTACCCGTGGCCAGGCAATGTGCGCGAGCTGGAGAACGTCATTCAGCGGGCGTGCATTCTCACCCAGGAACCGGAGATCACACTGCAATCGTTGCCGGCGGAGATGCGTGAGCGACCGGCGGCGGTCAACGGGGGCCCTCGTTCGGACGGCAGTTTCCTGATTCCACCCAGCCTGTTCGACGATTTCTCGCTCCCCATGTCCCAGAAGGTCGAGATTCTGACCTCGCAGGCCGAGAAAGACCTGATCCTGCGGGCACTGACTCGTTGCGGCAATCGCCGTCAGGAAGCCGCCGACTTGCTGGGAATCAGTCGGAAAAGCCTCCATAACAAGATGGTTCGATACGGGCTGCTCGACGAGAAGAATGGGTAACGAGGGTTACAGGAACGTGTAACCGTTTACCCAAAGGAACTGCGATTCTCCCCCCCATCAATCCCCGTAAGAGCGATGATACTCCCGCGGGCGAGTTTCCAGCGTTCTGTGATGGATTATTGACAGCAAACGAGATATGAGTTGCGATCGTGGTCCTTGAAAGGTGGTCGCCGTGCGCTTTGCAGGACAGAGACGAAGTGGGCACGGCGGTTGCTTTACAAAGGACAAGTCAACTGGAAGACCTAACCAAGCCAAGGAAGGCAGAGGGTGACAAGGTGAGAACGCACGGAGAACATAAGGGCCATACGGCCGGCTTCACCTTGGTAGAGATCATGATCGTGGTGGCGATTATCGGAATCATTCTCGCAATTGCAATCCCCGGCTTCATGCGCGCCCGCGAGGTCGCACGGTCAACATCCTGCCAAGAGAATCTGATCAAGATCGAAGGGGCTGTGGACAGTTATGCACTCGAACACGACATGAAGGACGGAAAGGTTCTGTCGGGCGGGTGGGACGACCTGGTAGCCAAGACCTTGTATCTCAAGAAAACACCAAAGTGCCGCGGCGGAGGAACCTACATCACGGCATTCACAGTCGGCACACCACCCGCCTGCACCTATAGCACGCCGGGGTGGTTTGACACGCGAGGCAATCTGTACAAGCACACGGTGAAAGACCACTACTGAGAGGCCGGCCGGAGGACGTAAAGCGCACTGAGTAGGATTTCATCCGACTCCCGACGGCTGCCAAGAGATGTGTGGAATAGAGACGAGAAAGAACAACTGAGACGACGGAAGGAAAGGAGGTGAACTGAACAATGTTGAAGCGAAGCGCCAAAGGCTTCACCCTGGTGGAAATCATGATCGTGGTGGCCATCATCGGCATTATCATCGCGATCGCGATCCCGGGCTTCATGCGGGCCAGAGAAGTCTCCCGCTCCACGTCTTGCCAGGAAAACCTGATCAAGATCGAGGGTGCCGTTGACCAGTGGGCCATCGAGTATGACAAGAAGGATGGAGCGACCATCGACTGGACGGGACTGGTGGGCAAGACTCTGTACCTGAAGAAGACCCCGAAGTGCCGTGCGGGTGGTACATATTCGCCCACAATGACAGTCGGCGTTACCCCCACGTGCGACTACTCGACTCCGGGTTGGTTCGATACCCAGGGTGCAAAGTTCAAACACACAGTTCCCGACGCGAAAGACTGATGTCGCGCGAACCACGTGTGGGTTCGGGGGAATGGGCCTCCAGGGCTCCTTCCCCCGTCACTTTTTCTGGGCTCCCCATCGGGAGGACGATCGCCTCACGCCTCTTGCAGGGTTCGCTGGAGAAACTCACGAACCGCCTTCTTCTCCGGGGAGTCCAGATAGGCCCGGCGATCCTCGGGCCGGTCAAGTGTCGCCGCCAATTGCTCGATCCGCTCGACGGCCCGACCCAAACACACGCGCGCCTCATCCAGCCGCCCGTCGCGGTGCGCTCGTCGGCCTTCGAGATACTCGGGCCACCAGCCAAAGGCGGCAAACCCACCCTGTTCGGTCCATCGGCGAGTCTGCCCGAGAAAACCTTCAAACCCCGCGACGTCCAGGGTTGGGCTTTCGAGGAGAATCCGGGCCAGCCCGACCGAGGCGAGAATCTCGCTCAGCGCGTCGTGGTGCTTTACGGCAGAGCGGCGTCCCTGATCGAAGGCTGCGCGCGCTTCTTCGAGGCGGCCCAAAGTCAACAAAGCGCAGCCCTGACTCTGCCAACACAGGCCTTCCAGACGGAGCATGTGGCCCGTTTCGATTTGCGCGCGCGCCGACTGGACATGCTCGAGCGCGCGGGCCGGCTCGCCCCGCGCGTTGTAGGCTTCGGCCAGATGGAGATGAACGGTGGCCTCGAGGTCGGTGAAGTGCTTCTCGTGGATCAGCCGATGGGCGTCGTCGAGGGTCGCCAGACTCTGCTCGCTCTGCCCTAAGTGGATCAGGGCGTAGGCGCGTTCCACCTGCACCGTCGTCTCGCGCTGCAGTTCGCGGGTCTCGTGAGTCAGGCGAACGGCCTCGTCAAAGGAATTGAGCGCGTCCTGGAACCGCCCCCGATAGAGCTCGATGTTGGCGCCGATCAGATGAAGCATGGCGTGACAGTGACAGTCCTGGGATTCGGCCGCCGCATCGTGGGTTTGACTGACGTGGTGACGCGCCCCGTCGAGGTCGCCCAGGGTCAGGTAGAGCTGACCGATGTTGGTCATGGGGTGGGTCATGCCCTGGGCAAAGTGAATCTGGCGCGCCAGATGCAGCGCTTCCTGATAGGACTGAAGGGCTTTCTCGTAGTCGCCGAGGCGTTCATGGACGATCCCCACGTTGTTGAGACTGATGGCCAGATCGCGGGGGTCCTGTCGCTGGCGACGGATTTCCAGCGCATCGAGGTTCGCCTGAAGGGCCAGTTCGAGATCGCCCCGGCTGTCATGGATCAGCGCGATGTTCGACTGGGCGTTGGCCTCGAGTCGGCGATCGCGCAGACCGCGGGAAAACTCCAGGGTGCGGACAAAGTGATCGAGCGCCGCGTCGAGGTGGCCCAGGTGCCAGGCGATCAGGCCCAGGTCGTTGGTCGCCAGAGCGATCCCCGCCTCATCGCCCTGGGCGCCAAAAACCTCCAGTGCCTGCTCAATCAGCCGGCGGGCCTCCTCCGATTCTCCTCGCCTCATGTGAACGCGCCCCATCAGCCGCAGAATGCGGGCTTCGGCCAGCTGAAAGGGCCTCGATTCGGGCGTTACGCGCGCCGCGGCGCGGCAGGTTTCTACGGCGGTTTGATAGGTTTCAAGCGCCTGAGCGGGTCGTCCCGTAAACCCGTGCAGATCGCCCATGGCGATCTGGACTTCGCAGAGGGCGTGGGGATCGCGGCGACTGGGCTCGACAGCGTCGTAGGTCTGGATGTAACGGCGGAAGAACTCGATCGCTTCGTCGGTGGCATAAAGGGCGGCGGCCTTTTCGCCCGCCAGTCGGAGATAGGCCAACGCCTTCACCTTGTCGTCGGCGGCCAGACAGTGATGGGCCAACAGCTCGTACCACTCCGACAAATTGTCGGCATAGAGCCGCTCGATGACGCGCGCCACCTCGCCATGATACGCCCGACGATGACGGAGAAGGAGGCTTTCGTACGCGACCTCCTGGGTCAGGCCGTGTTTGAAGATGAACTCGGGCTTGCCCCGCTCCCAGTTGTCCTGAATGAACTCCTTGTCGCGCAACCGAGCGAGCGCCTCGCCAATCGGCGGGTCCCGCCCCACCACTTCCTGAAGCAATCGAGCCGTAAAGGAACGTCCGATGACGGCGGCCTTCTGAAGAACGGCGCGAGAGAAGTCGTCGAGCGCATCCATGCGGGCGGCGATCACCGCATGGACGTTGTCGGGAATCCGAATCTCCGCCAGCGACTGCGTGGCCTGATAGACGCCGTCTATCTTTTTCAGAGTCCCGCTGCTGGTCATCTGATGGATCAGCTCGCACAGGAAGAAGGGGTTTCCTCCCGATTTTTCGATGAACAGGTCCAGAAAGTCGGCGCGGATTCGGGAGCGCCCCAGGAGATGGTCTATCATCTGGAGGCTTTCCTCGCGCGCGAAATCCTGGAGGCTGATCTGCGTGAAATAGGTCCGGCTGCTCCACGTATGGGGAAAGCCCTCGCGGTGCGTGCAGCAGAGCAGAATGGGGAGGTTCTTGAGACGCCCGACCAGGCGGTCCAGAATGCGGTGGGAGCTTTGGTCTATCCAGTGGACGTCCTCGAAGAAAAGGGCAAAGGGGCCGTGGCGGGTTTCGTGGACCAGGAGGCGCTCGAGCAAATCGGCCAACTGTTCCGAGGAGGCCTCGCCCAGCGGACGCTCGATCGAGGGCGACTGTCCCAACAGCCCCATCAACAGTTCCAGGTCGGCGAACGTAAGCAGGCCCGGCGTGCTGATCCGAGCCTCGACCGATCGCCGCGTTTCCTCGATCGTCTGCTTCTCGGCGCAACCGAAGTAGCTTCGCAGAATCTCCTGAAACGGCAGATAGAACAGATTCTGTCCGAACGAAAGACAGTTGCCCTGCCAATAGGCGATCGAGCGCTTGCGCAACTCCTTCTGGGTCTCGCGCAACAAGCGCGACTTGCCCAGCCCGGCATCGGCCACAATCGCGACCACCTGGCCGCGGTTTGTCGTCAGCCGCTCGACGCAGAGCAGGATGTGTTGCAGCTCGACCTGGCGCCCGACCAGTTCCAGCTCGGCCGGACCCGTGCGCCCGTAGTCCGCTCCCGACGTCAGGCGCATGCCGCGCACCGTGAACGCCTTGACCGGCGTGGGAATCCCCTTGACCGTGTAGAACTCGCCGTCGTCGAACTCGAAGTCGCTCTGCGTGCGCGCGAACGTGGACTCGCTGATGAGAATCTGGCCGGGCCGGCAGTGTGCCTGAAGTCGGGAAGCAATGTTGACCGTGTCGCCGATCACCGTGTATTCCATCCGAAGGTCCGACCCCACCCGGCCCGCCAGAACGACGCCGGTGTTGATGCCGATTCGATACTGAACGTTGTTGTCGCGGGCTATGGGCAGGTTGGCGATGGCGTCGTGGACGCTCAACGAACAACGAATCGCCCGCTGGGGGTCGTCCTCGTGGGTGATCGGAGCCCCGAAAATGGCCAAGACACCGTCGCCGAGGAACTTGTCCACGGTCCCCTCGTAGCGATAAACGCATTGACTGATCACCGAAATGCACTGATTGAGCATCTCAAGGACGTCTTCGGGATCGTGCTCGCGCGAGAACGCTGTGAAGCCGATCAGGTCTATGAACACGACGGTAACGATCCGGCGTTCCTCGGCGGGTAACGATTCGACCGAGGCGCGAATCTTCTGGCGCAGGTCGTCCGGGGGGCGAACCGACAGCCCGGGAGCCAGCAGGACCGACGAGGCTCTCTTGCTGTCCGGTCGAGCGACCGGCGATGATCCCCCCTCGGCGCCGTCGAGCCGCTCGCCGCAGTACCGACACTTGACGGCCTTCTTCTTGATCATCTCCGCGCAAAAGGGGCATTCGCAGA
>Ga0315274_10003562_pt1 | contig 23143 bp, 28 predicted proteins | sample YL17G02_20_MG_FD_203700 | JGI IMG/M metagenome (GOLD analysis project Ga0315274, IMG submission 203700) | Sediment microbial communities from Yellowstone Lake, YNP, Wyoming, USA - YL17G02_20 | ecosystem: Environmental > Aquatic > Freshwater > Lake > Sediment | place: USA: Wyoming | collected...
CCTATGCTTCCCACACGGAGATAATATATCTGTTTTACCTCACTTATTCCAGAGTACCCAACTTTTTTCTTTAGCCTTACATAAAGAGAATGCTTTCCCTCTGTCAAGGGCACACTTTCCTCAACACCTATTCCAAATTCATAAGGTATTCCAACATAACCCACCATTTTTCCCTCTCCTTCAAATATTTCTTGAGGCAGATTTTCAGTTGTCTCCAAAGATTCTTTTTCAATTGTATATGCTGGCCATTGGATAGATTGTATTACCGGTCTTGTCAATTCTATTCTTACCTTGATTCTATTTTTATCCTTTAGGAAATCTCCGGGCACCTTGCAAACAATAGTCGCTTTCTGCATTATATCTCTTTCATAAAATACAAGCATATCGCCTTCCTTTGTTCCGAAACTTTCTGTGTTCACTTGTTTATTATCTATATAACACTTAGGATCAATAGTAAATTTTGTTCCTTCTCCAACTTTGTTGTTAACTTGTACTTCAGCCCTTACTTCTTTTTCCTTTCCATCATAAGATAAGTCTAATGTTTTAAACAAGACATCAATAGCTATAATCTCTTCCTGGGTTTCTGTTTCCCACCCGCCAGGCATCCAACATTCCCTGAATTTTACTTCATTCATAAAATTAAAGCATGCGAGTTTGTCACCTATAACAGCTAGTGTATAGTCTATTTTTGGTCCTGCTTCTCCAAAATATGCAGGCATTATTCCTGTTCTTGCATAACCTATTATTACAAAGACAAAGGCCAAAAGAACAAGAAGAGTAATTGAGAGCATTATGCTTTTTCCTGCTTGAGGAAAGTAAGACCAGAAAAGCCCTATAAATGCACCAATTACTCCGCAAAGAATTGCTGCAAAAACAAATGCTGATATCCCACGGCCAAATAATCCCAAGAATATGACAAGCAGAACTCCAATGCCTGCCCCAAATAAACCAAAACCAGGAACATTTGTGAGTATTCTCTCTTTTCTTGCAGTGCTGCTTGTATAAGGAGAAGATACTATTTGAAATGCTTTTTTTCCTGCACTACTAAGAGCGCTGCCTGCCCCACTAATAGCATTTGCAAATTTTCCTTTTCCGCCTGATGCCGGGGTTGAAGGGGGTGTTGTTGGTGGAGATGCGGGTGGTGTTGATGGTGGTGCCATTTTATTCTAAAGAAAGCTCAATTTTTCTTAACATTACTGGTGTTCTTGGAATAATTCTTATTCTGTTAATTCCTTCAGCCAGATAACTGTTAATTCTTGTCTTGTAATCAATTAAATCTGTTTCTGCATTCACTATTCCATCATTAACTATTATCTCGAAATTCTTTTTCTCATTTGAATCAAACTTGAAATGCAGCATTGCCAATGTTTTTCCTTTCTTAATATCACTGTAATCATCCTTGTCAAGAACAAGGTAATAGGTTGTGTAATTTTCACCTCTGAAATATAGATTTGTTTTCATAGAATGTATAAAGTAATTTCCATTACTTGAGAAAATAAGGCTATTATTTTTCTTAATCACTTTTGTAATATCCAAAGAGGTTTCATCGCAGCTTATTTTTTTGCTTAATTGGATATTATTCAAAGTAACGCTTAATAATTCCTTTGTCAAGCAGTCTGCATTAAACGATAAAGAAGCAGACTCAAGTTGTGATAAATCCTGATCCACTGAGAAATTTCTTTTTACATATAGATCAGTAAGAGCATAAGTCTCTTTTATGATTATCTTCTCTATATCATAGAAATTTGTTTCATATGGCAAGATTGGAATAGATGCAGAGAGTCTTATTATATTAGTATCATTCAGCAAATTTACAGGAATAGAAAGTTCATGCGTTCCTGCACCCTTAAAAACATAAGTTAATTGGGGGTTTATATTTACATAAAGGCTGCCTTGAGCCTTGCTTATATATATGAATATCTTTAATTCTTTGCCTTTTGAGTGGGCTGGGAAAACCGCTTTTTTGTTTACATTATAAAACCAGCTTCTGCTTACTCTTGTCTTTTCAAGTATTGTTGCAATTTCAACTTCTTGCTGATTAAACAGCTCTAATGGCTTAATTACATAAACAGATGATTTCTCTTGTTTTTCCAAAAATCCAGGAGTATCAGAAAATAATATCTCTGGTTCAAAAAGCACGCCTTGTTCAGAAGAAACACTGCATTCCTTTAAATCAGGCATAAGGCTGCATTTCTCAGATTTTGGTAGTGAATACATGTAAATAATCAAGAATACTGCAAAGATAATTATCACAATAGTGACACTCCCCTGTGCTCTTTTAACCTTTGTTTTTGCGAGCATTTTATTATAGAAAAATAAACTTTATTAAGCATATAAACCTTTCTATAAATAGGAGAAAATTAAAAAAATGGACACGTTCCCGCAACAAAGAAAAAGCAAAAAAGACATGAAAAGAAAGAGAATGTTTAGAATTTACAAGCATGGCGGACATCAGAGAACACAACAAACTAAAGAATCTTAAAAAAGAATTTCAATAATCTTCTGTCAAGCAACTTGAAATATTCCTTTTTTTCAAGCTCATCCCTTTTTTCTAAAAATCCCTGAAATTTCCTGTCTTTTAAAATCTCAAAAAAATCATCAAAATCCTTGTCATTCATTTTCCATATCATTTTAGTAGCCATTTTATTGAAAAAAGTCCTCCTGTTAAGCTCTTTTAGTTTTTTATAATTCTTATTGACAATAATTTCTTTGATTGCATTTGCAGCCAAGATTGCAGGGATAATACCTCCTCCGCTGAATTTTACATGGCAGCCAGCATCTCCTATCAGAAACAGATTCTTTTTTTGAGGAATTACTTTTGGCTCTGGAATTAAGGCTGCTTGCATTTTTCCTGTTTTTTTAATGCCAAGAAATTTTAAAAATAAATTGTATTTTTCTTTGACTTTTTCAGGAACGTCTCCAACACCAATAGTCACTTTATCTTTAGATGGAAAAACATAGCTGTAATAGCCAAATTCTTTTCCTGCATAGACATTATAAGAGCCTTTTTTAATGTCTGTTTTTAAATTGTTTAAGGGAATTTCTGTCTGCATAACAAGATAAAACCGCCTATCATTCCATAAGCCTGTTTTTTTTGCAACTTCGCTTAAGGCGCCGTCTGCTCCAACCAATATATCTGCCTCGTCTGTAAATATTTCCTCCCCTCTTTCAAATGTTATCAGAAAATTCTTGCCTTCTTTTCTCAAAGAAATTAATTTTGTTCCAAAATTGAATTGCACGCCCTTTTTCTCTGCTCTTGCTATTAGATCTTCAATTAATTTTTCTCTATCTATCTTGAACTCATCTGTCTTGAACTCAAACCTGTTATTTTTTGAAATTCCAACTGCAGTGTTAAATCTGGAAATAATGTATTTTTCAGGATTTAATCCAAGCATTTTTACATATTTTGAAAAGCTTGATGTCACAACATTTGCGCAAAATTTTTTTCCTATATCTTTTCTTGCCTTGCTGTCATAAACCATAATAGCAGCATTTTCTGCTAACAAACATGCCAAAGAACTTCCTGCAATACTGCTCCCGATTATAGCAACCCTCATGTTTTTACTAATTCAAAAAGACTTATAAATTTAATCAATCTCCCAATTTAGGTAATATCTCAGATTTTCCGCAAATAATATTGCGGTCAGTCAGAATGATGTATCAACACAAAAAATACCTTACCAATAAAAAAAACACAAAAAAGATGAAAAAATTGACATTTTTGCCTTTCAAACTTGGAGAAGATTTGAAATGATAATTGATTACATACTTGCTGCTGTTGCATTAATATGGCTTGTTGTTGCTTCAGTAAGCGATATAAAAAGAAGAGAGGTTGCCAACTGGCTTTCTTTCTCTTTGCTTGCAATAGCCTTGGGATTAAGGGCAATAGGAGCAATAACAATGAAACAGCCGCCTTATTTCTTATACAGCATCCTGATTTTTGCTATTTTTTATGCAATTTCAGAACTATTTTATCAGACAAAGATTTTTGCTGGCGGAGATGCAAAGCTTCTTGTTGCTCTTAGTGTTGTTTTTGCTACGCAGCCTTCTTTTTCTGAGCCCTTTAGAATACTTAGTTTAGAATTTCCTTTTATAGCAGTTTTATTTTATAACATTTTATTTGTTGGTTCTTTATTTGGCATAGCCTATAGCATTGTTCTTGCAATAACAAACAGAAAAAAGTTCATAAGAGAATTTTCAAAACTTGAAAAAACCAATAGGAAAAAAATATGTCTTTTTGAGGTAATAATGCTCATATTGATTTTTTTATTCTTTATTACAGGTATAGTTTCAATTTTAATTTTGTATGTCTTGGGATTTATTTATCCTTTCCTTTATATTTTTGTTAAAGCTATTGAGAATGCATGCATGATAAAATTAGTATTTCCAAAAGAACTGACAGAAGGAGATTGGCTTGTAAATGCTGTGAAAATAGGAAGAAAAATAATAAAGCCGACAGCAGATGGCTTAAGCATGAGCGAGATTAGAATGATAAGAAAAGCAAACAAGAAAGTTCTCATAAAACAGGGAATTCCTTTTGTCCCTGTTTTCTTGATTGCCGTGATTGTAAGCCTTTTGAATGTTCTTGGATTTATTGTTTCTTTAATAATTTAGTTGTTAATATTCTTGCATATCCGAAATACTGATTTCGGTCAATGACTTTATCTAAATAAAGAATAAATAAACATTAACAATTGATTTAAGGCATCCTTCTTTTAACAAACTTCAGCATTTTTTCAGCTTTTTCCTTTTCTTCTGCTTTTTCTTTTTCAGCTTCTTTTACTTTCTGAATTTTCGCATTATGCTCTACCTGTGCCTTTGAAACATGGTCATTTATTTCCTTTGCTATTTTCTCAAGCTCTTTTTTCTCTATCTTTTTTCTTTCTGCATCAAAGAAAATATTATCTTTATCATGCCTTGGAATTAAATTAAATGCAAGATGAGGCACTCTCTGCCCTGCAACTTCACCCATTGCAACATTCAGGTTTACCCCCCTCGCCTTTGTGACATTGACAATTATTTCTGAAAGAAGATTGACAACTTTCATTAAATTTAAAAGCATAGGCTCTGATAATTGAAAAAGGAATTGAAAATGCTGCTTTGGCATGACAATTGCATGCCCTGGAGAAATAGGATTTATATCAAGAATTGCAAGAACATTAGCATCTTCATAAATTTTTATTGTCTCTATCTTGCCTTTTATTATCTGGCAGAACAAACATTCTGTTGCTCCCGCACTTCCGCCTTGCTGGGCAACGAACTTTTCAAGCTCAGAAGAAGACATTGAATCTATTTTTCCCTTCAAGCCTTCTGCCTGCTCTTTAGGCATTCCTGCAAGCTGTGAGAACAACTGCTCTTTTATCCTTTTGGCTTCTTCTTCATCTGTCATAAACAAGAAAAAGACAGGGATTATTTAAATGTTTTCAGAAGAAGCCAATATTAATTATCTTGCATATGACTGTGCAAGCATTTGCTGCAATACGTCTTTATTGCAGAACAGATATTTATAGAAATATCAACAATTATTGGTAATGTATCATAGTTAATAGTTTTCTTTATTGATTCAGATAGAAAAAGAGACGTCTTAATGACATTAACAACTAGCCAATAGCCCTTCTTACATCTATTATTTCTGAAGAATTTATGTGCGGCATCTTTGAAAGTTGCTCTTCAAGAGCATCTGGGCCCTTGTCTTCCGGCCATGTTGCCATTATGATTAATGCTTTTAAGCCAAAGGCTATGGGCTGCTCTTCAGTAGAATGCAGCTTGCCTCCGAAACTAGAGAGAATTTTTTCAGCTTTCTTTTTAATATCATTAAGATTTGTTTCAGGAGACTCTGGCATAATCTTTATTTTTAGAATCAGCATCTTAAGGTCCTTCAAACCCGCATTTGCATTTATACTTTACAGCCAGGTTCTTGCACTTTATGCACCTTGCCATAATCTCTTTCAGGCAAGAAGGGCATTTGAATGAAGAGCCTTGCTTAAACTCTTTTCCACATGATAGGCATTTCATTTTGATAGTTTTAAAAAAAGCGTATTTATAAATGTTATGTTAAGAACAAATAGTTTATTCATGACAAAAGAAATAATCTGACAAAGTTAATTATTAATGTACATCTTCCAAATCATTCATCAGATTAAAAAATAAAAAAATCAGAATTCTAAATATAAAAAATAAAATAAAAAAATAAAAAAATTTATTTTTATGCTGCAGTTGTTACAAGTGAGCCACTTACTGTTTTGTTGAAGGGTCCACCCTCAGCTGCTACTACGGTGTACTGTATAGTTAAGTCTGCTTTTAGCTTGCCTGCAGTTAAACCAGTACAATCAATAACCACATCTGCAGCAGCTTCTGCTGCGATAGATGTTCCGATTGTTGAGTCTGTACATGTTGTTCCTAATGCAATTGAGTTTATAACTATTGGGTCTGTCAATATGTTCTTCAACCTCATAGTTACTTTATCTCCTGCGGCATCTGCTGTAACAAGATTCTTGTCACAGAACAAACCACTACCTGTTGCTACGATGCATTTTTCTGGCAAAAGCTTTTCAGGGCTTAATACCCCAAAATATGCCAAAGCACCAATAGCTACAAGTACAACCAAAATAGCCCATCCATAAGTCATTAAAAACTCCATGGCTGCTTGTGCTTTTCTACTTTTCATCTTTATCTCCTTTTTTGGTATTTTATTATAATAGCTTTTAGCCACAAATAGTTTTTAACTATAAATAGCTTCTAGCTATATAGCTATAATAAAAGGAAGTAGTATATAAATCTTATCTTTTTTTCGTCAATATTAAAATAATAAAGTATAAATAATGCCCAAACACTTTATTCTAAGATAATTAGTAAAAGAGGTATAAATAAGAATTATGAAAAAAGCACAGGTCTCTTTCGAATACATTCTTCTAGTGGGCATAGTCTTCTTTTTTGTAGCCTTTGTTCTTTACTATACAATCATTGAATCAAACCATACAATAAAAATGAATATGGCAAATGATGTTGTAACAAGGCTGGCAAAAACAGCAGATATGGTTTATGCTCTTGGACCAGGATCACGGGATTATATACAGATAGAAATGCCATATGGCGTCCAAAGCACAAACATAAGCAATAAAAAAATCTCCCTTAAAATCAAGATTTTTAGCAATGTAAGCGATGTTTTTGCTGAAACAAAGGTAAATGTTACCGGAACATTGCCAATAAAAGGCGGTATCCAGCATGTTTCTGTTAAAGTTTTGAACAATTACACTGTTCAGATAAGTTGATAATAAGATGTTAAAAAAAGATAAAAGAAGATGCCAGGTTGGGATGGAATTTCTTATTATTGCAGGAATTATCCTTTTTATCTTTATTGTTATAGTTGTTTTCTCAGGAGAAAGGAAAATGGAAATAGAAAGAACACGAGTGATGCTTGACTCTGTTTCTGAATGCGAGAAAATTTCTAATTTTATAACAAAAGCTTATATCAGCGAGGAAGGAATACAGATAAAGACAAGCACAAATTATCTCCTTAATATTAATAATAGCAATATAGACATTAAAAACAAACAGACAAACAAGACAGAAAGTTCATGCACGTTTTATGGAAGAAGTGCAAGTTATCAGGCAACAGGAAATTTTACTATAAAAAATGAAAAAGGTATTGTCACATTCACAAACTCAACAATTTAAAATGAAAACAAGAAAAAAATCACAGGTCTATTCAATAGATGCATTTTTTGCATTATGCATATTTGTAATAATTTTAATTTTATTTGCCACTACATTAAATAATTATAATTATAAATTGAGTGAAAGAGTGGATTATGATAATATGGTGGCAAAGGCATTCCAGATTTCAGATTTGCTGATTAAAAATGAAGGCAGGCCTGTTGACTGGGGCGCAACAAACATAACTGCAGAGATAATAGGCCTTGCTTCTGAAGATAGAATTCTATCTGAAACAAAAATAAACCGCCTTAGAAATCTTTCAATCAATCAAACAAGAAGCATATTCAAAATTTATGGCAATGAATTTTATATCTTATTAAAAAATTCAAGCGGAGAAAATATAACCTCTTATGGAAATCCTTTTAATGAAAGTTCAAGCAAGAAAGTAGTCAATATAAAAAGATATGTTTTATACAAAAATGCAAGCACAATTTTGGAGTTTTCAATCTGGAAGTAAAAAGGCTTTTGTCATCACGTTAGATGCATTTTTTGCCTTTTTCCTGATATCCCTAGTCCTTAGTGCAACTTTTTTCTATATGTCAATGGAAAAAAACGTGCTTCTTGAATCACAGACAGCAAGGACAGGCTCTGATCTTCTTGTTTTGGCAGAAAATAAAGGTGTATTAAAAAGTTTTACTGCATATAACATAAGCAGTTTCATGAATATTACTCTTCCGCAAAATTACGGCATGATGATAAATCTCACATGGGCTGACTCTGGCCTTGCACATGAATATAGCTTAGATGTTGGAAATGCGCTTCCTGAAAAAAAATTCATAGCTACTGGAAAAAGATTTTTTGTTGTTATAGATTATAATACAACAACAGTAACCCAATATGCTATGGCAAAATACTGGATATGGTCAAAATGAGAACAAAAAAAGCAATATTATTGACATTGTCTACATTTTTCCTAGCAACACTTTTATTTTCTTTAGTTATGATTGGATATAACTACAACGATAAGGAAAAAATTGAAAGAGCATATGAATTAAGCGCTTTAGACAGGCTTTTTGATCTGTCAACTTCTATCCAGGAATGTGTCATGAGTATTTTCAGGATGTATGTTCATATGACTTCAAAAGTGACTATGAATCCTGACGGAACATATAATATTACAATTTATGATAGGTTATCAAGGACAGATGGAAAATTAGGAGACAAGTTTAACAATCAAATACAGGATTTGAAAACTTTTGCTGAAAAATATGACCGGAATGTTTATTTGAATCTTACTGTACTAACAGGGCCAGAACTTCCTCTTGTGATAAAGGATTATAATATAACTTACACAAGGTCATGGGCCATAGGACATATTGTTTTATCTATTACTCCGCAGACACTGAATTTCAGGACATATGATATTACTGTAAATACCGAAGCAGAAAAAATAAAAAAAGTTAATGCTCCAGGAATTAAAAGTGGCTCTTTTCCATTTAGAGTTATAGGAAAAGACAATTATGGCCAGGAATTTACTGAAAGCTATAATGTAGACCCTTCAGGAAGCAGCCAAGTGCAGATACAGCTTGAAAGCGGAAATTCAATAAAAGTGACATTAAATGCAAATGTGCTTGAGATATGGACAAATTCTGACAGCATGATAAGCTTGCAGATAACAATTGGATACATAACCCCATTAGACCACGAGCCCCGCCTGAATTATTTTGAGGATGCTGTCAAGGTTAATTTTCCAGACATGGGGTTTTCAAAAAATATACCTATTGCATTATAATCCCACAGTAAGATTAATATATGATAAAATCCTAATAAAAAAGAGGTAGAAATGGTAAGACTGAAAAAGAGTGATGTAGAAGAAATAATTAAGAAAAAAAAGGTAATTGCAAGAAGAAATACAATCTATTCATTATTCTTTATAATTTCTGCAATTCTTTTTTTAATATCGCTGCCTGAAAAGAAATGGTTTTCTGCGATAAATGCTCTTCTCACTATGTTTTTAAGTTTGATTTTTTACGGAAAGAAAAGAATTGAAATGCAGGAAACAGAAAAAGGAAGAACCATAATGAAAGAGGAAACAAACATCTTGTTTGGAGTTTATCTTTTAATGTGGATGACAGGCCTAGTATTAGCAGTTTTTTCAATTTTTATGGAAAAATATCTTCCTGAATTAATAGGATTATTTGTGATGTTTTTTTGTTCACTTATTGCAGGATTATCCCAAAAGAAAATGAGTAAAAAATAAAATGGCTAAAAATAAGAAAAAGAAAGCAAAGAAAATTGTAAAAAAACAGGAAAAGATGATAAAAAAAATAGAGAAATTAGTGGAGTCAAATGATTTAGAGGGGGAAGTAATAAAGGAAAAAGAAATTGTAGAAAAACTTGAAAAAGAAGTAGAGAAAAAAACAGAAGAAATTGCAAAAATTGAAAAAGGGGAAAAAAGAGCAATAAAAAGAGTTGAATTAAATGTAAGAACAAAAGCCAGACTTAAACTGGTTTATGCAATATTTTTCTTGATTGGAATAGCTCTTTCCATAGCCTCTATTTTAAGCAAAGAATGGTTTTCATTTTCTGTTTCTTTTATTGTCATGCTCTTAAGTTTGATAATTTACTGGATAGGAAGAAAAATAGGATTATATGCCTCTTTCAGGATATATCTGCTTGTGTGGATTATCAGCCTTGCTTTGGGCATTTTTTCAATTCTTGACAGCAAATATTTCTCTGTAGCAATCGCAATAGTTTCAATGTTTTTTTGCTCATATATGGCAAGAATTGCAAGGAAATATCTAAAAGAAGAAATAATTGCTGAAGAAATAAGAAGGATAAAAAAGAAGGCAAAAAGATATGAAACAGGATTTGATGAGATCATAATATTACTTAAGAAATATAAAGATATAAAAATATCACAGCTTTCTAAAGGATTTAATGTTAATAGGGAAAAAGTAGAGGAATGGGCCCAGATTTTGGAAGACCATGGCCTTTTGGAAATGCATTATCCCCCTTTTAGCGAGGCAGGATTAAGACTAAAGAAAAAGGTGCAGAAAAAAGAGGAAGAATAAAAATGAAAATTAAGAATTTTCAATCATGTAAATTAAGGAGTAAATTTCCATAAAATGAGAGTTATTGAGACATATGAAGTAGAAGCAGAAAACGTTAAAGTAAAGGTAAAAATATCTGGAGAGGATGACAAGGCATTAAAGTATGAATTGTTTGTTCCAGTAATAGCTCCTGCAACATCAGCTTTGCTTGATGAAATAAGGCATGAATTAATCACAGAGGTTGTTGTATCAACAGCAGAAATTCTTGACCCCAAGGTTATAGAAAATATTAAAGCAAGATTTCATGAAAGAGCAGAAAAAATATTGACAAGAAAACTTGTTAAAATAGACAGTGAAACAAAAAACTTTTTAGTTGGAACATTAATAAGAGACATGCTTGGCTTGGGAAAGATGGAATTTTTGTTAAATGACCCTTATCTTGAGGAAATTGTAGTAACCTCTGCATTTGAACCAATAAGAATCTATCATAAGAGACATGGCTGGCTTGAAACAAATATAAAAATAGAAAGCGAGGACCAAATACAAAATTATGCAAATATAATAGCAAGAAGAGTTGGCAGGCAGATAACAACATTATCTCCTTTGCTTGATGCTCATCTGATAACAGGAGATAGGTCAAATGCTGTTCTTTACCCTGTAAGTGTCAAAGGAAATACTTTAACAATTAGAAAATTTGCAAGAGATCCTTGGACAATAACAGATTTTATAGAAAACAAAACAATAAATTCTTCATTAGCAGCATTAATATGGCTTGCTGTTCAGTATGAGATGAATGTTTTAATTTCTGGAGGTACTGCTTCAGGAAAAACTTCTCTTCTTAATGTAATTATGCCTTTTATCCCGCCAAATCAGAGAATAATAACAATTGAGCAAACAAGAGAGTTACAACTTCCAAAATTTTTGTTTTGGTGCCCTCTTGTAACAAGGCTTGCAAATCCTGAAGGAAAAGGGGGAGTTGACATGCTTGATCTGCTAGTAAACTCTCTAAGAATGAGGCCTGATAGAATAATTCTTGGAGAAGTAAGGACATCAGAAGAAGCAGCTGTCTTGTTTGAAGCAATGCATACAGGACATTCAGTATATGCAACAGTTCATGCAGATTCTGTTCCAGAAACAATTACAAGACTTACAAATCCGCCAATATCTGTTCCTGCAAATATGATGCAAGCAGTTAATCTAAATTTAGTAATGTTCAGAGATAGAAGAAAAGGAATAAGAAGAGTTTATCAGACAGGGGAGTTTTTAGTTGGAGATGAAGGGGGAAGATCTACTGTTAGGCCAAATCTTTTATACAGGTGGAAGCCAGTGGAAGATGTTATAATACAGCACTCAAAAAGTTCAAAGCTGTTTGATGATTTAAGCAGATTTACTGGAATGAGTATGCAGGAAATAAATAATGACCTGGCTGAAAAGAAAAAAATTCTTGAGTATATGGTGAAGAAGAAAATACGTTATATTGATGATGTTGGGAAAATAATGAATGACTATTATGTTAATCCCGGCGCACTTTTAAAGTCCCTGAAATAAAATGCTCAAAATTCCTTTTTCATTACTGCCTGTAAAAGCTTTAAAGTCTTTTTCAAGACCCCTTACTGGAGCAGCGCAAAAAATAAGCAAATTTTTTCCATTTTTAGAAGTTAATTTAATAAGGGCAGACTCCAAGATAGATGAAAAAGAATATGTTGCCATGTGCCTTGCTTCAAATATTTTCTTTTTTGTTTTTATCTCTTTTTTCATAAGCTTAATTTTATCTTCTGCTGATGTAAAAGTCTATTATCTTATTGGTCCGCTTATAGGCCTTGTTTTTTCATTTTTTGTTTTTATAGAGCAGATGTTTTATCCTAAACTGATTGCTAACAAAAAAACCAAGAATATTGACCAGAATCTGCTTGCTGCCTTGCAGAGCATGCTTGTCCAGTTTAATTCAGGAGTTCCTTTGTTTAATATTCTTGTAAACATCTCAAAAGGCAATTATGGAGAAGTTTCCAAGGAATTTGGAAAAGCAATAAAAGAAATGAATGCAGGAAAACCGCAGCTTGAAGCTCTTGAAGATATTGCTACAAAAAACCCTTCACTTTTCTTTAGAAGAGCAATCTGGCAGATAATCAATGGAATGAAATCCGGAGCAGATATTTCAAATGTCATGGAAGAAGTTATTAGATTGCTGTCTGAAGAACAGGTAATACAAATACAAAATTATGGTTCACAGCTAAATCCATTGGCAATGTTTTACATGCTTATAGCAGTAATAATCCCCTCATTAAGCATAACTTTCCTGATAATTCTTTCAAGTTTCATCGCTATGTCAGAAGAGGCAACAAAAATGCTGTTTTTTGGACTTTATGGAGCAGTATTATTTTTACAAATTATATTTTTAGGAATAATAAAATCAAGGAGGCCTAATTTAGCAGCAGATTAAAATGTACAGAAGTTTAGGACAGTTTTATCCAAAGAAGTTAAGAGCAAAATACAAGGATACTATTATTTGTGCGGATATGAAAATAAACTCTGATGAGTTTATGGGTTTCTTGCTATTTTCAAGCATATGCCTTACTTTATTTGCAACTTTTATGACTGCCAGGATGTTAGAGATTTCTCTTCCTTTATTATTTATACTTGAATTTATAGCAGGTCTTATTATTGTACACTTTTTTTCATATATATTGTTGGTTTTAAAAGCTGATGCAAAAGGAAGAATAATAGAAGAGATTCTGCCTGATGCTCTGCAGTTAATGTCCTCTAATTTGAAAGCAGGATTGACAACAGACAAGGCTTTATTGCTTTCTGCAAGACCAGAATTCGGACCTTTTGCCAATGAATTAAACATAGTTGGAAAAGAGATTACAATGGGCAAAGAAATAGGCAGTGCTCTTGAAGAAATGACAAAGAGAATAAGGTCTAAAAAATTAGAAAAAACCATTGCAATTATAATATCTGGATTAAGAAGTGGTGGTGAATTAGCTGCATTATTGCATCAAACAGCCCAGCATTTAAGGAGCCAGAAATTTGTTGAAGAAAGGGTAAAATCCAGTGTTTTGATGTATGTTATTTTCATTTTTTCAGCAATAGGATTCGGAGCTCCTTTGTTATTTGCTTTATCTTCTTTCCTTGTAGAAACATTAACAAAAAGTTTAGGAGCAATAAATATACCTGCAGAAACTGCATCAGCATTTCCAGTTATGCTTTCAAAAGTATCAATAACAACGGACTTTGTTTTAACTTATGTTCTTATTTCTTTAACTACCACCTGCATTCTTGGCTCAATAGTCATTGGTTTAGTAAGAAAAGGCCGTGAAAGAGAAGGTTTGAGATATATTCCTATTTTGCTTCCCATAACAATAGGGGTTTTCTTTTTGATTAGAATGATTATATCAAACTTTTTAGGCTCTACTCTTTTTTAATTGTTTTTCTTTTATAACTTTATCAATTTTTTTTGCTTCATCTTTAAAGCCAAATTCTTTTCCTATTTTCCAAATAGAATAAGAAGCATAAGAAAATATCAAATAAGCGATTGTAATAAATATATATTTTGGCATCATGGTAAGACCATTCCATTCAAAAATCTTGTCAAAAGTATCCCAAATAGAGAATAAAAGAATAAAAATTAAGCAAAAAAGAAAGCTTGTTGTATAATTTCTTAAAGATGAGCCTTTTGATAGATTAGCTCTTGCAATAGATGTCCATATGATTGCTAAAATTCCGAATGACATTGTGATAAAGCCTGTTGCTATTTCAATATTTGGAATAATTCTAAATATTGAGAAAATACTCATTAAAATTGCAAAAACCCAGATGATTATGCTGAATAAGGTTTTGAAATTCATCTTAAAAATCAAGTTTTATATCACAGAACTGTGAAAGCTCTTTGATTAACTCATCATCCTCCTTTTTTCTCAATGATACAATGATTCCACGAACATGCCATACCCTCATTTTTCCAGAGAGAAAATGTATAAATTTTGCAACAGTGTTTACATGATTATAAAGCAGTAGAATAGACAGGGAATCAAAAAAAACAAATGTTTCTTTTGGCAAAGCGCGAACTGCCTGGTCCATTGCAATAGATATATCTGTTAATTTTTCCGGTGAGCCGATAAAAAGGCAATTGTCTTTTTTCTGTATATCCCCTCCGGAAATTTTTGTTACAGCATCTATGAAAATAATCATTCTTGTATCTATGCCAGCATCTTTAAAGGCCTTATTCATTGTTTCAAAAGGCCTGTTGAGAGTTACATAAACTCCTGGAATGTTCTTGTCTTCTGTCAAATGCCTTATTATCTCTAAATTTGTCTTTTGATAATTCTTAGTTTCAATTGTAGCCAGGGCAACATATTCTTTTAAGCCCTTTAACTTTTCTGCTAATTCCTCTTTTATAGACATAATATTAAAGGCCTTATTTTGTATATAAAACTTTCTAAAAGAAAGATTTATTCAACTTTATTAAGAAATTAACAAGAATTTGATAATGGTAAAGTGACTAGATTGATGAAGGGAGTCATCTTATTACATTAACTCTTAAAGAAATCAAGAGTAAGGTTTTTATATCAGATTATTCTCTCTAAGAGTATGAAAAAAGAGATGAAAAGAGTGAAAGAAGAAAAAATGGAAAAAGTCAAGACATATGTTCCAGGTCTTGATGAAATTCTTAAAGGCGGTGTAAATAAAACTTCTTCTATTCTTGTTACAGGAGCGCCTGGAAGCGGCAAGACAATAATGGCATTGCAATTTATTTATAATGGCGCTAAAAATGGCGAGCCAGGATTATATATAACTTGTGAAGAAACAATAGAGGATGTTAAAAGATATGCAAAGAGTATAGGGCTTTATTTTGACCATTTTGAGGAAAATGGGCTTATTACATTTGTAAGGCAGCCAGTAACAACAAAAAAATTAGCTTCTATTGCCATACCCCTTGATATAATAAAAGAGAAAAAAGTGAAAAGAGTTGTTCTTGATAGTTTGACTTTTTTTGAATATGTTCATGCTGCAGGCGATGTAGACTGCAGAAAAGAGATTTTAAATTTTATATGGGCTATGAAAGAAGCAGGAGTTACTTTAATGGTTACTTCTGAGAATTATATGTCAGATATAAATGAATTTGTTTATAAGCCAGAAGATTTCTTGTTTGAGGGGCTTATAATGCTCATGATGATAAGAAAATCCTCGAGTTTTGAAAGATGTTTAAGAGTTGTAAAAATGCGCGGACAGGAGCATATGATTGACATTTATCCTTTTATTATAGGCGATAATGGAATAAAGGTATTCCCCGGACAATTACCTTTCTCATTAATAGAGAAAGAAGAGGAAAAATTTAAGTAAGAAATGTATTAATGAAAGAGATAGAGTGATAATAATATATTATTAACAATAGATTAAAAGTAATATTTCAACATTAATGATATTAACATGAAATCTGATAAAAAGACTTTTGAAAAAGAAAAAAGAGTAAGTACAGGAATTCCTGGAATGGATCCTTTGATAAATGGCGGCTTTAAACGCAAATCCATAAATCTTGTAGCTGGTGGAGCAGGAAGCGGAAAAACAATTCTTGCGCTTCAATTTCTTTTAGAGGGAATTAAAAAAGGAGAATCCGGCATTTACATCACTTTTGAAGAAAGAAGAGACAAAACTTATGAAGACATGCTTGGATTTGGATGGGACTTGGAAAAATATGAAAAAGAAGGAAGATTCATTTATCTAGAATATACCCCTGAACAAGTCAAAAAAATCCTCATAGAGGGAGGGGGGATGATTGAAAATATTATTGAAAAAACAAAGGCAACAAGAATTGTCATTGATAGTATAACATCATTTTCATTATTGTATGAGGATGAACTTACAAAAAAAGAAGCTGCCTTGGCTTTATTTGATTTAATAAATGAATGGAATTGCACAGCAATACTAACATCCCAGGATGAAGAAAGAAATGGAACAACTATCTCAGCAGCTCTTGAATTTGAAGTTGATAGCATAATAATATTATATCACTCAAAAGTTGATGGCCACAGGGAAAGAGCTATAGAAGTATTAAAAATGCGCGGAACAAAGATTCCTGAAAGAGCATTTTCTTTGGTGATTGATAAAAATGGCATAGAAATAAATCCAAGAAAAGAAGTAAGCTTTAAATGCGCAAAATAATCACCATCTTTCTTTGCATGCAAACTTTTTGTTTTTATTATTATATTTAAGGGCACTACAATAAATTCTGTCGCCATTGACTGCTATTGCAAATTTTCCTTTTCCTACAGTACATTCCTTTTCCTTAAGAGAACACCCCAGAGTTATATTAACAAAATACTCTCTTCCCAAATTTTCACTTAGTTTTATCAGTTCTGATATCTCTTTCTTATTTAATGAATAATTCGAATTTGTTTCACCTCTTCCTTGTTTGATGAATCTTAAAAGATGTAGATTTGAACCAAATTTTCTAGCATGTTTAACAATATCTTCCAAACTATCCAGAGTTGTTTTCATTGCAACAGTTTGGAATGAAAAGGGGATTTTCAATTCATTTGTTGTATTAACTGATTTTATTAAAGAATCATAGGCATTAAAATTGCAGATTTGATTGTGTATTTCTTTATTGCCATAAATTGAAAATGCTATCTCACTATTATATTGTTTTACTGATTTTAATAAATTTTTCGGAATTTCATGCCCTTCATAAACTCCTGAAGAAAGAATCATTGTTTTTTTGCCTTTTTGTTTTATTTCTTCTAAAATTTCATCTAAATCCGGATGTTCAAAAGGCTCACCGCCAGAAAGCTTTATTCTGTTAAAATCAGCAAATTCATCAAGTATTTCATTTACTCTTTCCTTAGAAATAAAAATATCCTTATTTTCTGAATTGGTTGAGCAATGAACACAGTTTAATGAGCATTTATCAGTTATCTCTATTGTCAGGTCTTTCATGGGCATAAAAGAGAGGGTAATTTTAAAAAGATTTATATGCTAAATTGACTGTTTTTTAATATGAATCAATTCAAAGTTATAACTAATAAGAACAATTTCAAGATAGATTATTATTATGAGTTTATAGGCAAAGATAAGATTAAGGTAAATAAAGACTTTTTTTCTAATATGTGCAAAAAAGGATGTAAGAATTACAATAAAAAATATTCTTGCCCGCCATTTTCCCCTTCTTTTAAAAATTTGTCAAAAAGTTATGATGGATTATTCATTATTTTTTTCTTGACTTCTCTCAAGCAGATAAAATCAACAGAATATAACAAAATAAGGATAGCAAATGTTGTGATGAAATCAAAGATAAAAAAATTAATGAGGTATTTAGAAGAAAAATTTGATACAAAATTTCTAAGCACTGGCTCGTGTGACTTGTGCAAGCCATGCAAATGCAAATTAAAACTGTCTTGTAAATATCCTGAAAAAAGAAGATACAGTCTTGAGGCTGTTGGAATAGATTGTAATAAACTCTCTGAAGATATTTTCAAAAGAAAACTTTTATGGTATAAAGATAAAAAAGCTCCAGATTATACAACTGTCATGTGCGGCTTATTATGCAATAAAAAAGATATCAGAAAAATAGAAGAAGAAATAAAAAAATATCTTTTATTGATTTAAAGCAACAAGATTTTTCCATCTTTTAAGATGCTGCTCATGCTTGCCTTTGCTTTCCTTGCAGGCATTCTTATAAGTATTTGCCAGGCTTTCTAAGCTTACTGCATTGACTTTCAGTCCATCAAAATCAAACTTCTTTATTTTGCCCTTGCCTTTATAGTTTTCAAGAGCATCTAATTCAACCTTTGCCCCGTCTTTGTAAATTTTAAAATCATGCCTTTTATGATTCCATATATATCTTATTTTTCTGTTTTTCAGTTTTTCTGATATTTTTCCAATATATTTTTCTGGAACTAGAAGATCTATGTCATGAATAACCACATTTTTATCCAGGGTGTATCCAAAATAAATAAGTCCGCCATAAGCGATTGGCTCTATTCCAATTTCCTTGCAAATATCTAAAACTTCTTTTGCAAACTTTATTAACTTGATATAATGCTCTTTATTTCTTGGATAAATTTTTATAGATTTCATTTTAACCCCTTGTAATATTTTATCATATATTTTGGAATTACCTTTTCTTTAACCATCCTCTTTGTTTTTTCTTCTACTGTTTGAAAACCCCTATTTTTTGTGAAATGCTCTTTCAAATCATCTGCATTTTTCTTAATTGTATCTCCAGCCATTAAACTGAACAATTCTCCGACATTCACTAACTTTTTCGCTTCTTGTATATCTTTGTTAGTCTCGAATATCATAACTTTGATGTTATTGCCTGTAAGATTTGCTGCAGTGGTCTTATGGCTGCCATCTAGTAAAAAATACTCTGCCTTTGGATGCTTTTTTTCAAATTCTTTAAATTCAACAAGCAATTTTTTATCAAAACTTGTGATTATAAGTCTTTTATGCATAACCGGGCAAGGAGGAATCATTTTAGCATAGCTTTCTTTGAATATCTTAAAGAATATTTTTAATATATGTTCATTATGAACTGGAAAATCATTCAAAGTTATTATCTGATTTGGATGTAATTCTTTTAGTTTCATTTTATCCTCTTTATACTCGGATTATAGCTTCCTAACTACAACATCCTTTAGATACTGGTTTTTAAAATTTGTCTTTTCACCGATTTTTGCCTTCCCATCTGAAACAAACCTTATAGACAAAGGTTTGTTATATTTGTTAGAAAGTCCCTGAACAAGCTTTAAAATATTAGTTACTTTTTCTATATTCTCATTTATGCCTATTGGATATGTGTCTATACCCAATCCAGAATGTAATGATAAAAATAAATTTCTTTCAATCATAAAATTTCCCAGTTCATATTCCTTTGTTAATTCAAAATCCTCTAAACAAGGAATCATTAGTCCACATAAACCAATAGGTTTTGGATTTTCTTTTTTAATAAAATTGGTTATTTTGATATAGGTATCTGTTAATATGGAATCATTAAATGAAGAATTTAGTTTTTTTATAAAATTAATAAAACTTTCTTTTCCTTCAAAGGTTGGAGCAATTGAAGAGTCAATTCCCAAAAATTCTTTATTTTTTTTGAAAAGAGAATATATCTCATTCCAAGCTTCTTTCATCTTATTTAACCATTCTTCTAAAGAATTACATTTCTCTGCTAAATCTGTAGACTGCAAGCCTATTGCAAAGCCTTCTTGTTTAAACTCTGCTGAAGGAAAATATGGGCTTGCGGGAGAATTATTAAAGGTATAGGCAAAGCAAAAAGTAGCTTCGGGTTTTTCTTTGATTATTTTAAATAATATCTTCGCATGCTCATTTGTTATTTCTTCATTTGTCAAGTCTAGATTAAACGAAACATTGCCCGCTTTAATAAAATCGCCTAATTTTTTTTTAGTTTCTCTATAATTTAATTTTCCAATACCCAAAATAATTGAATTATCATTGACTTTCTCTTTTAATTTAATACAATTAATATTTTTTGTGCAAATTCTTTTTGTTTGGATTTCAAAACCTTTCTTTTTTAGCAAATCTTCTATTTCATTTAATTTTTGAATAATCTTGCTATCAGGTTTTTTACTAAAAAAACAAATTGTTCTAATTATCTTATTCATCTTTTTTTTAAGATAATATATTTTATAAGCTTTCCCATAAAAACAGAATATCTCCCCAAAGATTCTCTGGTAGAAATCGTAACTTATAAACAGCGATTATCCAGAGCATCAAAAAAACTCTTAAGTTTTTAGGATGTTCAGAAATGCATTCATTTCTGACATTACACTTTCTACCGTATGCCCCCGCGAGGAACTTTTAGCTGGTTCTAATTAGGGGCTTTATTTCATCAAATCCGAAGAACTATAAAAATATTGCTAACCATTACCTTTTGGTCAAATGCCCTGTCCTAAGAATAGTTAGGATATAGTGCTATTTCAATTATAAACTTCCAAAGATTAATCCTGCAATAGTTGAGTATAGAATTACTAACAAAATATAAGATACAGTTTTCTTTGTTCCCAAAACCTTTCTGATTACTAACATGCTAGGAAGGCTTAAAGAAGGTCCTGCAAGAAGCAGGGCAAGAGCAGGCCCAGAAGCCATGCCTTTGGCAATCAATGCCTGAACTATAGGTATTTCTGTTAAAGTTGAAAAATACATAAATGCCCCAAATATTGAAGCAATCAAATTTCCGAGAGGTGTATTACTTCCCACTAAGTTTTCTATTAGAGTTTGAGGCAGTAAAGGCATGATAAATCCTGCAATAAAAACTCCTATAAACAACAATGGAATCAGCATCTTGGAAAAACTCCATGTTTCTTCAAGCCATTTTTGGGTTATATGATCTTTGAATTTCCATAGAACTAGTCCAACAACACTTAAGGTAAAAACTGCCATTAAAGAGTATTTTAAGAATTTATCTATCTGCAGGCCATTAACAACTAAAACTGCAACCATCAATCCGAAAAAGACTGCAAGAGTAATGTTTGACAGCTTTGATTCTTCTGTTTCTTGAATTATCAATTTTTCCTTGCTGACTTTTTCTCTAAAGATAAGAGCCATTGTTAATCCCACTATTATCGAAAGAGAAATCGCTGCAATTGCCCTTGCTAAGCCTATTTTATAGCCTAATACAGACATTGTTAAGAATATTGCAGCAATGTTAATGGCTGGACCAGCAAATAGGAAAGTTATCGCAGGGCCTAAGCCTGCGCCTCTTTTTCTTATTCCTGCAAACAAAGGCAGAATAGTGCAAGAGCAAACAGCCAATATTGCCCCTGAAACAGAAGCAACGCCATAAGAGACAAATTTATTTGCCTCATGCCCAAGATATTTCATAACCTTGTCTTTTTTGATAAAGACTGCTATTGCTCCTGCAATGAACAATGCAGGGACTAAACATGTCAAGACATGTTTCTGAGCATATTCATGCAATAAATCAAAAGCAGATAAGATTGAAGTTTTAAACCAGTCTGTCTGCGAAGGAACAAAGTATAGAATTCCAAATACTAAAACTATCCAGAATAGCATGCTCCAGTCTTTTCTTTCCATTTTTATTTAGAACTCTTTTTAATTATCTCAAGAAGCTTTTTTTCATTTTCAGGCATCCCGACATTTGCAACTTTGCCATCTATAACTAATGCAGGACTTCCCATAACTCCGAGTTCGATTAATTCATTAATATTTTTAGAGTATTCAATATCTGCCTTAATCTTGCCCTCTTTCTTCAAAGACAAGACCATTTCATGTAATTTATGACAAATTGGGCATCCTGAGCCAATAATTTTGATTTTCATGAGCAACCACACCCCTTTGTGTTTAATTCACATTTTCTTAACTCCAATTCTTTTTTAATTCTCGGCAAGATTTTAGTTGTTTTAACTATCTCTTGAGCTTTTTCTCTTGTTTTATCACCCTCTGCAAATTTTATCGCTTTAGCAGGGCATAAATTTGAACATGTTTGACAACCAACTAAACAGTTATTAGGATTTATCACTTCAGGCTTATTCTCTTTGAAATCGAATTTATAGACCCTTCTACCGCATGTTGTAACGCATAATCCACAACCAATACATTTATTTTTATCTACTGCCGGATTCCAGTCAATTTTATCCCTGTCAATTCCATGCCATTCGCTAAATTTATTGTCTTTTTGTTCCATTTTTAATAACAAGCCATTTCCTCAGAGGTGCATTCTGCTTCCTCTTCTAATGGAATTTCAGGCTTAGGAACATCATATTTTACTTCTCTATTTATAGGTATCTGGGCATTTGGCATTTCATAATCAACAGTTGCAAATTCATCTAAATTCATCCATTTTACCTTACTTTTGTCTAAAACTTCTTGATAAGCATTCCACCATCTGAGCTTCATTCCGCCAAGATATGCATGGCTTACCAAGATTACTTTATCATTTGATTTAAGAGAGCTTATTGCTATTTTCTGAAAACTATCAGGGTCCTCGCCTCTTGCCCAAAGAGAATAATCGCAAAGACTTCCTGTCCCTAATTTTTCTGAAGGAACATTGCTGACTGCAATTATTTTGACATTATATTCTTCAGGCTTATAGATAGTAGCTCTTGCGCCCGTTGTGCCTCTTGCAAAAACATATTCTATGCCCAATTCATCCGCCACCTTTAGTGTTGTCTCATCGTATGCAAAATATCTTGAACCAAATGAACGCATTTTCTTGCCTGTACACGCTTCAATTTTCTCTTTGACCTCTTTCATTTTTTCATACTGGAATGTATAATTTTTATCCCAGAATGCTTCAGCAGCATAAAGCCCAGAAATCTCAAATCCCCTATCAGACAGATTTTTTATAACATCACAATGCTCACCAACAATATTATGTTGGACCTGCATTACTGCAGTCATATTCCTGCTCTCAAATTCGTTTGCCCAGTTTAGTAATCCCTGAGTTTCTTCAAATT
>Ga0315274_10003563_pt1 | contig 23140 bp, 25 predicted proteins | sample YL17G02_20_MG_FD_203700 | JGI IMG/M metagenome (GOLD analysis project Ga0315274, IMG submission 203700) | Sediment microbial communities from Yellowstone Lake, YNP, Wyoming, USA - YL17G02_20 | ecosystem: Environmental > Aquatic > Freshwater > Lake > Sediment | place: USA: Wyoming | collected...
AACATAATCATTTCCTGCTTTCAGCTGGAGATTCTCTCCGCTTTGACCTAGAACTCTTTTGAGTTCCTCGGGAAAAGACTCGAACCTTTGCACGCTTTCCACGATGACACTGATCCGTTCATCTGCCCATTTCTTTTCTTTTGACTCTTCTTGAGACAAGGTCGCCAAAGAAAAAACAAAAAGAGATACAAACATCAAGGCAAAGAGTTTCCTGTTCATTGGAACATCTCCTTTTTTATTTTAAAAAGCAAAAGCCAAACCCTTCTGATTTGATTTGGCCAATTTAAGCTTAGCAAAAACCTCTGAATCTGTCAAGAATTTTAAAAATTACGTAACTGGGTACGTAATTTCTGCTAACTTACTAATTTACTAAATCGCTAAATACTATTTATTCCCCAATCGCCCACACCTTCCCGTCGCGGGTGGAAATAAAAAAACCCGCTGTTCGCTTGCGCTACTTAGCGGGCTTAAAAATGATAACTTTACTGATTTCTACTTGACGATTGCACCAACGGGAGGCTTGAGAATAAAATCATCGGCGTTGAATCGAGGAATTCCTCTTTCTCCCCTGGGGATATCTTCAAATTCCAAAAGCCACTTGTCATCTCCGCAGTAATGAATCCTGCGAATTGTTTGATCTTTGTCATGTGCCAGCGAAGACCCAGACCAATAATCCTGAGGATGGACGTCCCGACCCGATTTAATTTTAACAACATCACCACGGTTAAACGGCGGTTTTAACCTCTCTGTTCTTGCGAGCAGTACTCCCCCAAGATAACGGGCCCTCTCTGCATGATATGGACCCATAGGGTCAATACAAATTCCGCTATTTGACACCCCCGACTCGGCACACGCCTTACCGAAATCATCAATAAGTTCCTTGTCAGACATCTCGTAAGCCCATTTTGACATCTCGACCTCCTTTTGTAAAGTTCAAAATTATATCTCTACACTATCAAAAACCCCTGATTACGTCAATACCTAAATAATAAATTACGTAACTGGATACGTAATTTTTGCTAATTGCTAATTTGCTAATTAACTAATTGCTTACTCCCCAATCGCCCAAAGTTTGTAGGAAATAAAAAAGGGCCAAGACTGAAGTCTTGGCCCAAGATGGTTTTTCCCTACAACGACTTAAAGTTTGCCTTTCTTGACTGCCCGAAACATAAGTATCCCCAGGACAATGAAACCGATACCGACCAAAAAATAAACCAACTGATCTGCGACAACAAGCCGCATATCAGGAGCCAGGCTTATAAATCTGGAAATAGCCACAAACAGCATAAAAGCGCCAAGTAAAATAGCCACAAAGCACCAAAAAAACTTGTACCCACGATAAATTCCGGCCATTTCTTTCCTCCTTGCGTTAAAATAGGAACTACCCAAAATATAGCATACCGTCAAAATTGTGTCAATCCCAGCACTAATTTTGCAAGAAAAATAAAAGCGAGGTGCTTCGCCCAAAATAGGTTGGGTCTATTCGACCCGCGCACTTCGCAAAACATATTCACATTATTCTTTATATAAAGTCTTAAGTTATGGCACGGCAAAATTAATGCGGGACAAGCTCCCCAATCGCCCAAATTTTCCCGTCATTGGTCGCAACATACAAAATTCCGTTTTCATCAATTATCGGCGAAGCCGTAATCTCCTCTGTGAATTCATAACTCCACTTTTCGGTTCCGTCCGGATAAAACGCGATTATTTTTTTATTACTTTTAGAAACAAAGTAAATTATCCCATCAACATCAATAACCAAAGGAGTATAAATTTCGGCACCAATGTAGATTGCGCCACTCGAAGCACCGTCAGAGTTCAAAAAATAAATATTTCCGCCCTCGTTTGTGGCATAGATATTTCCATTATCATCGATATTTGCCGGAACATTTACCCTGCCCCATAATGGAAACGACCAATTCAACGCGCCGTCTGTGGGTCTCAAAGACCGCAAATAACCCGTGGAGTAGTAATTTGAACCAACATAAATATTATCATTCGCATCAATACTTAATCCCGTATAAGTATCGGGGTTAATACTTTCGCTCTGCCAACGCAGATTGCCATCGGAATCAATTGCCGAAACATAACCAACAAAACCAAAATTTCGCCAAGCAACATAAATTGTCTCGTCAGAACCCATAACGGGCGAGGAAAGAACCGTTGCGCCGGAAATCGGATATTTCCATTTTTCCGTGCCATCGGGATTAATCGCGTAAACATAACCCTGCTCACGCCCACTTACGTATATTGTTCCATCTGAACCAATAATTGGAGCTGAACCGCCGTCATTAGGTCCGCCAATCCTGAATTTCCACTTCAGTTTTCCGGTCGGAGTTAGGGCGTAAAGATATGTACCGCCGTATGAAGTAGCATAAAATGTGCCATCGGAATCTAAGACGCCGGAATAAGAAACCCCTCCCCAATTACGTTCGTAATTATAAGTATCGTAAAACCATTTCAATTCTCCGTTTCTTGAATCAATTGCATATAGCCCTTTTTCGCCACCGGCATAAAGAATTCCGTTGGTATCCATTACAAAAGGCACGTAGATGGGATTCGGAATCTCCGCTGTCCATTTTATTTTCACCGATTCGGAAGAAATAAAACCAGGACCGCTATACGGAACAAAACCGGTGCTTTGTAGGTTTTTTTGAAAAACAGGCCAAGTTGATTTCATTAAGGTTGGGAGCACACCGGTTGAATAATCAACAACGTTGGAAATATCGGAAATTTTCGTTCCCTCGAGGGTTTTTATCACGAAATAATATACGCTATCGAATTTAAGCGGAGCGATGTCAATTGTTTGTGTAGTTCCCGGATCCTCTGCTTCAGGGATTTCCCCGGAAAACGCAAAAGCGGAAATCGGCTTTGCCAAATCCCAATTCTCTTCGGTAATTGAATTTTCCGAATAACGAATATCATAACTTAGGCTCGCAGAAGGGTCTTCGCCGTATGGTGCCCTCCATTGCAATGTAATAAAAATATTATTCGAATAAACAACACTAAAATCGCTTATCGAGGATGGCCCCGGATTAATCTTAGTCGATTTTTCCTGCCACTCACTTTGATTTCCCGCCAAATCTTTAGCTTTTACGCGGAAAGAATAAACAATATCTCTACTGATGCTTAAACTTGCCTGTGTTTCAATGGTGTCTGTTAATAATGACTGCCACTCCTCATTTTCTTGCTTGTATTCGACGCTAAAAGAAACCGAAGGGAATTCCAAAGAAGACCAATTCACGAATAATAACGAAGTCGCGTAATTATAATTTAAGGAATCGAGCGAAACGTCTGGCGGTGTTGTGTCTTGGGGTTCTTCCGGGGTTTCGGGAATTGAAGACGTTTCCATGGCTTGATTTTGGGTTGGAGCGCTCCAACCATCCCCAGCTAAGGCTGGGCCAGAAACGACTGTCCCGCTTTGCTTATCGGGCCCATCGGTCTTATCAGTCTTATCGGTCCTATCGGTTTCATTGGTCTGATTGGCCTCGCCAGGCTGAAATTCTTCTCTTTCTGTTGAAATTCCTTTCACTTCCGACTGGTTCGATAACGGCGAAACAATACTTGCAATTTGCGGAAGGTGCGCAGAAGAATATTCTTGATACGAAACAGCCACATCTTTGCCTATTTCATCCAAGAACAACTTAATCACACCCACACCATATTGCACTGCCTTCGGCGCAAGATGAGTCCAATAATCGGTTTGGAGCTTGGTATCATCCTCTCGTATAAAATAAAATTTTTCTCCGGACATCAAATCAGATTGAATTCTAACCAATCTAAACAATTCTCCCTTTTCGTCTGGTCCCCAACCATATATTCTCTGAGAAATTCTTCCAAAGTCTTCTTCTTTTTCTACGATAATTAATGGATTTCTATAATCTTTAGACAAATCAGTTAACGGAGCCGAGTCTTTGCTGAAAAAATATTCATTACTATATCTTGCTAACTCGTCGAAAACCTGACCCAAGGAATAAACTTCTTCGGGATGATATTTGTCTTTGTATAAATTCTTCGCTAAATTCACATTGTAATCCGAAGAAAAATTAATACTTCCTGCCCACGACTCCAATGGGTCTCCAGTTATATGATGGTCGTTTCGCGAATGCGCAGGTACACTTATATCCGCAATTAAATGCAGAATATGACCCAACCCATAATATGCCTTGTTCAAATTGCCATCGGTATAGTATTTTATTGAAGCTGGCCAGGAAAAATCGCCGTGCTTTTCGAATTCTCCTTCTTTCTTGCTGAAAAGATTGAACAATAAATTGGCAAATGTATGGATTGCGTCTCCTTGAAAATCCGGGTCTATTGCCCATATCTTGGCAGTAACAACCCCAAATGGCGCACGATTATATATTGGGTCATATAAATGGAAAACATATCGAGGCGCAGTATCTTCGTCAATACTGCCTTTTAAAATCATTTCTGTCTGCCGAGGGTTTATATCAGGATCATAGGTTAAATTGTAAAGTTCAATCATTTCCTTGGCCAAATTATAATGGGTTGGATTTGCCGTATACGAAAAAGTCTTGTTTAGATTAAAAACAAGACCTCCGGCAAAAACAATCAAAAATACGAATATATAGATTAATTTCTTTAAAGACATAATTATTGAAATTATATCCTCCTTTTTATAATCTATAAGTTCTCCATTCTCCAATCTCCATTCCAATCTTTAACAAAGCCAATGGAGTGACTTATGAATTTTATATCGCTTTCTTTCTCTTTATATAGCAGCTCGTAACTAGTTAAAGCATCTCCTGTACTCCCCTTGGTTACCCTTTCTCCTTCCGGAGAAATGTTGGTTAATTTTTTAATGATTTCAGGAATCCTGCCTTCTTCTTTTGCCTTTAACAGATTTTCTCGATATTTTGCTTGTTTTTCTTTCACAAAACAACTCACTGCTTTATCTACGTCCCAATCGATTAATGCCTGACGAAAGGTTGTATAAGTTTCTTCTGGCGTTATTCGGGTTGGAACATTCATTAATTCCTGTGATTCCACCGGAAATATTCCCTTTCCCACCAGCTCCCTTTCCGTAAACATCCTAAATGGAAACTTGTCGCTGGCGAAACCTATGTCGATATATTGCTTGCGCACTTTCCACCATTCGATATATTGCGTACCCGCATAATAAACCACAGCTGACAAAATAATTACAAAAAGAACCAAGGAAACGATTTTCCTTGCTCCCCGTTTCTTTTTCGGCTTGATATTCTCTTCCATAATTCTAAATTAACATTTCCCGCAAAAAAATCAAATAAAAATATCCCACGCAAAAATTGATAAAACTAATTATAGTCCCCTAATCTGTAATTTACTACGCCCCGGTTGGGATCGCACGCCCCTGCCCCAGTCCTTAGCCATGCGTCAACCCCCACATTCGATAAATTAGTCGTGGACTGATCCTCAAGCGAAGCATAAAGGGCCCATTTTGTGGCTCTGGCATTGTTACCGGAACCATCATGGTATACGTCGCTAAGATATAAATACTGATTATCGTAACAATCTCCCGCTCCCAACGGGTCCCTTGGAAAACTTGTAATGAAATTCACCATTTTCGGCTCCAGCGCCAAGCTATTGGGAATCTTAAAATCCTCGTTGGGCCATGCTCCCGAAGGATAACCCCCGTATTCGGAAGCGTACATTTCAAGCGCAATAGCAATTTGACGCAATTCCGCTTTTCTTTTTGTATCCCGAGCCTTGGCCCTTGCCGAATTTACCGACACCAACACAATACTGCCCAAAAGACCGATTATGGCGATTACCACTAATAATTCAACCAAAGTAAAGCCTTTTTTGTTTTTGTTGACAATTCTCGGCTCCTTTTCCATATGTTTATACTTCATCCAAAAATCCGTATATCAAATCAATTCTTTTTCGCTGTTCTTTTTCCGGTTTGTCGGTGGCGCAAATATCAGCCAAAATAGTGCCAAGACATCTTTCAACTAAACTGGCTCTCATCAACGATTGAAAATTCTTAATCTTCAATTTACCGGCTATCCGCCCGATTTCCGCAACCCATTCTTTAATCCCCTTTTTCCATTCAACGTAAGGCTTTCTCCGGTCGGCATTCGTTATCCAGTCAGACCAGATAATAAAAGCCAATTCATAACCTTCGGGATACATTTTGGTATGGGCAAAATCCAGCAAGTAATAAGTATTATCTTTCGGGTTTTTGAAGATTTCAGCCGGATTGAAATGACCGTGACACCAGACCATTTTTCTGTTCTTAAATTCTTTGCGTATCAAATCCATCCCCTTCTCGAAGCAAGGAATGAATTCTTTGGAATTCAAAATAGGTTTTTTCTTTTCCAACATTCTTTCCGCTTCCTTGTCATTGGCCAATTGCAGCCAGCGATTTATCCTGAAAACGTGAAAATCACGGGCTGATAAATTTTCCGCAAGGGTCAGTTTTCGGGTCGGTTTGGTTGGAAAGTTTTTCCTGTACTCCAAATAGAGGTCAGTAATTTCTTTTCTGGTCTTGGGGTTTATCGGCCGCACAAAACAACGGGCATTTGCCGGTATTTTTTCCATTATCAGCCATCCCCTTTTTGCGGAAATCATCTTATAATCATAAACTGCCGGCGCTTTCAGGACCTTGCTTTTGTTTTGTTTGTTAAAAGCAATCAAATCCATCGGCTCGCTGGTCAAACGCGGGTCGTCATAAACCTTAAGAATCGCCGGTTTGTTTTTGTATTTACCGCCAAAATTTATGCTTCGAACTTTGTCCGAAGTATAATAATAACCGCGCTGGATTTCCTTATCCAAAACAAAACCGGTTTTCTTGATAATTTCCTTTGCCCAAAGGTCTATGGTTGCTTCTTTCATTAACTCTGTTAAATTAATTTTTACATCTTCATTCTATCACTATAAAACTGATTTTAAAAGCCCCGCGCCAAACGCGGGGCCTGGATTTTTTAGTAATATCAAGATTTTTGGGTTTTATTTTTTCCCGTTTTAGGGCTGGAATAATTCTTCCGGCAAAAAGCGAACACTTTTGACTTCCGAAAACTGCTTGGCAGTGGCTTCAACTTGAAACCAAAGAATGCCTACCCGACAGGAACCGCCGCCGGTTCTGTTGTTCGCATCGTCAAATTCAAGTGTTAAAACGCCATTCTTCAAAGATGCCCCCTTCAAGGATAACCCCTCCAATGGATATTCGGTAGTTATGCCTCGGGCTTTTTCTTCTTCAGTGAGATTGCCTTGAAGTAAAAGCTTTATAGTGTCTTGAATCGGTGTTTTGGTTACGGGAATTAATCTTTCAATTGCAACCAATCCTTTTCTGCTGCAAAGAGTATTTCCGGTTTCGTCTTTATCCAATTCGTAATTATAGTAATAAAGCATTATCGTCTTTCCGGTCTCCTCCAAGATAACGGGAACGCGGAGTTCGTCGGAATTTTCCGGCAAACCCGAGGGATTGTCTTTTTCCAAAACCAGAGTGCCTTTTTGTTTTATTGGACTGGCAAAATTCAATTCAGCTTCAAACAAAACAAAATCTTCGGTCATCCAATCGCTTTTCGCTTGCGCTATGGCCGTGGCGATTAAGTTTCCTTTTTCGTCAAACAGCTTAACGGGAAAGCTGGCCTCAAAAAACCAAGTTCCCCTTGCCTCTCCCTTAACAACCAAGGGGCCGGTTATTGCCTGATTCGGCCGGGGATTTTCAATCCTGATTAAGTCCATTTTCTCAAGCTCGTTGCCGATATCCTCCGGCGTCTTGGGGCACCGGTAACCCACAACTAAACTAATGGCACCCAAAAGCAATATTATTACACCAATCCCTATGTATATTAAAAGTATTTTTTTCGTATTCATCTGTTTAAATAAGTAATGGTAAACTGCAAAATTGTGGCGAATAAAACCCAAAGCAGATAGGGAATGTTGGCATAAACAATCCAGCGCGCGTGCGGGAAAATTGCTATCATTGCCCAGACAAGCGTAGCCAGAACAAGCAAAATATCGATTGCCGCCAAAAGATTATTTTTAAGCCCGAATTGGAGCGGCGTAAAAGCAAGATTAAAAACAAGATTAAGTATGAACGGAAGCGCAATCAGCCATTCCAGCTTTCCCTTGATAACCCCGTAAAATACCGTTCCGAAGCTAACGGCAATAATTATATAAAGCACGGTCCAAACCGGGCCGAAAAGCCAAGAAGGCGGCGACCAGAAAGGTTTGATTAATTGTTGATACCAATTATAAGTATTCATTATTTTTATTTTATTAACTCGATAAGTCTGCTGTTTATAACCTTGAAATATTTCGAAATCCCGATTGATGGCGCTGTTGTCATCGGCTCGCCGGGTTTTCTGTCCGCATAATTGACGATTATTTCTCCGTTGCGGATTTCCGTGGTTTGCGGCGCAATTCTGTCGCCCAAAAACAACGCATTCATTCCCTGATACTCTTCCGCGATTTTTAAGGCAATTGCAACATAATAAAATGTTCCGCTTCCGCCGGAGTCCTGGGTTAAAAGAAAAGCAATGTCTGTTTTTCCGTCTCCATTCAAGTCGCCAAATGCATCATTTCCGAAATAGCGGGTATTATCGGATATTCCGTTTTTCAGTGTCACTATTTGGCCATCTATTTCGTAAGCAGTGTTTTTATAACCATTCGGACAAGGGGCAAATTCGCAATTGGGGCTGATTCTGCCCACAGCTGAGCCATCCGGACAAAGCCTGGCCTCCATGGTACAGGCGATTTGCTTATTCCTACCAATCAACGCAGATACCAAATAAACCGCTCCTGCGAGCAAAATAACGATAAATATAGCGATAAGAAGCTTTTTATTCATCCCGTTAGAGAAAGGAAGCGCTTTAATCGGTTTTTTAAATATCTTTTGCCCATTCCGGACTTTAAATATCTTTCACGCGCAAAAGCGTCATCCTTATTTAAACATACTTCATAATAAATTAATTTAAATGGTCCTCGACCTTTTGTAGAAAATACTAAATTATCATTATGTTCTTTAAAGCGCTTCCGCAAATCCGTAGAACAGCCAGTATACCAGTGTTTATCTTTTTTACTCTGTAAAATGTATGTATATTGCATGGTTTTCTCTAACGGGATTCACTTGCCCTGTTAAATATTCGCCCTGCGAATCCCCGCTCTGCGGGATTTAACAGGGTGAATTTTATAATTAATTTTTTCCACTCGCCGATTAGAAATCAGGATTGAGGTTTGGATTTACTCCAGTTTATCAATCCCAACAATGCAATTATCCAAAATATGGCAAATTGAACTGCCACTCCCCACTGCTTGGTCGCTATTCCATAAACCATCCAACAGGCATTACCCACCAGCCAGATAATAAAACCAAACTTGTTTTTATACGCGATAAACAGTGCTCCGGTTACTCCAAGCACCGCTCCGATGTATTGTAATATAATCATGATAATTAAAATTATTTATTTTATTTTTTATTTTTTATTTCACTCCTAAGCTTCATCCAAATTTTCCCCAGTTCGTTCCTTCCTTTTCTGCCCGGACCCCAACCCCAAAAACTATCTTTCGGGGAATCTTCGACAATTGTTCTTTTTCCTGTTTGCAGTAATTTATGCATTACGTACGGATTTTGTTCCAGTTTATGCCTAACGATGTCTTCCATGTTTTTTATATCTTCGACCTTGTACTTTCCGAATTCATTTCTCAAATTTTTTTTGGCAATTTTGAAAGCGTCATGTGCGGACTTTGCTTTGAGTATTTGCCCGACAATTTTGGGTTTTTTACCCATAAACCTCGATGCCTGATAAGCATGTTCCGAGGTCGACCATAACCTTCCCTTCCACTTCACCACAAAACTGGAAAAATTCGAAAAACAATAAAATTCCCTTTCGTAAAAACCAATAATCTTGCCTGATGTTTCCAATCTAGGGTCCCTATTTTGATATTTATTTTCCATGGATTTTATCCCAATTTTATCAGCTTTGAAACCGTGACCAAGATTGCGCCTTTGGCCGGCAAACCTTTATTTTCCGGCATTTTTTCGATAAATTCTTTCCATTCCCCTTGTGTAAAGTATTCCGCTGTGCCGATAAGTTTATAACCGTTCCAGTCTTTATCCCAGACAGCGAGACAAACATTGTTATTGTTTCTGATATTCTCTTCGGTCTGCTTCATGTAATTATCGGTAATCAAAACCTGATTTTCCGACACAACCTTAATATAAGCAACGCCGATAACGTTCGGTTTGTTATCGCTGTCAACCGTTGCGAAAGCAATTGGATTTTCCTCGATTATCTTTTTTGCTTCATCAATAATCATAAAATTAATTACATCTTAGTCGTATAAATTATTTCCAATTCTGTAATTCGGCACTCCGCGATTTGGGTCGCATGCTCCGTTTCCCGCTTTAAACCATGCATCCGCCCCCGTATCCAATAAATTAGTAGTTGATTGATTTTCAAGCGTAGTATAAAGGCCCCATTCCGTGGCTCTGGCATTATTGCCTGAACCGTCATTATACACATCACTAATATACAAATACTGGTTATCGTAACAATTTCCCGCTCCCAGCGGATCTCTGGGAAAAACCGTGATGAAATTCGCCATTTTCGGCTCCAGCGCCAAGCTATTGGGAATTTTATAATCCACATTAGGCCAAGCCGACGAAGGATAACCACCATATTCGGAAGCATACATTTCCAGCGCAGTAGCAATTTGACGCAATTCCGCTTTTCTTTTTGTGTCCCGAGCTTTGGCTCTTGCCGAATTTACCGACACTAAGACAACGCTGGCCAAAAGACCGATTATGGCGATTACCACCAGTAATTCGACCAGAGTAAAACCTTTTTTATCCTTTTGCTTAACAGTAATCGGCATATGCCTTTATTCTACCAAAATCCAGGCAAACGAAAAAGCCGTCGCGCTTGGCGCGACGGCTTTCGATTTTCACTTATAGGGATCAAAGCCCTCTTTTCGCATTTTTTCCAACATCGCATCCCTGATGAATGCCGATCTCTTCTTGTGATATATTCGGCAGAATTCATCCACCTTCTCTTTTAAAAACGGTCTTAACGTAAAATTTATATTTATAACTTCTTTTCCTTCTTTTATGCCTCCGGGTTTAAACTCACGGATTTTCAGCCATCTACTGATGGTTGTATGTGTAACATTACACATCTTGGCGATTTGCGTTACAGTCAATCTTTCTTTAATCCTTTTTTCTGTCAGCCATCCCAACTTACGATAAGTCACGTTGGCAAATTCCGGAGTAGCACCATTTTTCATCACGTCTGCCCTCATTCGCGCTGCTTCATTCCTGCTTCGCATGTAAACTCTGTGTTTTTTGAGCCAATATACGATAGTGCTTCCGCCCACTCCGCATTCTTGTGCTATTTTCCTTGTCGACAAACCATCAATACAATACCTTCTGGTTAGCCAAGCGTTGTCTTTATATTGATATAGTTTCACTTTTCCCTCCTTGCCTCGCCGTAGCTTTGTGCGCAGGCGGACTTTTAGAACTAAAAACAGAATAGCGCGAATCGGCTATTCCGTCAACCCCATTAAATCTCGCTGAGCAAGAACCCCGTTTTAACGGGGTATTTAACGAGGTCAACCCCACTTGGGCGGGATTTTTAAGTTTTATTTTCTTTGATAAATTTCTCGAATGACCGGTCAAAAGTTTTTTCCGCTTCCGGCGAAAAACAGCAGGCCGGCAATTCCTTGTTTACCAAATGATACCTCAAGCATTCACAACAAATCCCCTTTCGCGGACAATTCGGATAAGTGCATGGGCAAGTTTTTAAATTGTTTTCTTTTTGGCAGTTCACAGATTATTTGTTAAAAAGAATAATTAAGGCCGCACCCAAAAACATAATTAGGGCGCCAAAAAACCTTTTTCCGATGTTTTTCTCCTTGAATAAAATAAAACCGTACAATACCCCGAATAATACCGACGTTCTTTTAATTGAACTGACATACGGAACTATCTGCATGGTAAGGGCCGTATTTATAAAATATGCCGATAAGGCGTTAAAAAGACCACTCAATCCAATCTTCGGCAAATCGGATTTATGTGCTTTAAAAGAAACTCCTTTTTTAAAGAATACGATGATTATCAGGGCCAAGGCAACAAAAGAACAAATGATTGCCGAACCGAAAATCGGGTCGGAATTTAAAACTACAATCTTATCGTAATTGGTTGAAATACTGTACAGAAAAGCAACAACTAATGCGTAAACCAGTTCTTTTTCGGAAATGATTTTTTTGAACGGCTCGAATATTTTTTTTAACGAGATTGATTGTGAATTCAAAATGTATGCGCCGATAACCACAAATATTATGCCGAAAATTCCGTATTTGGATGGCGTTTCTTTCAGGATTAAAAAAGAAGTCAAAATCGTAAATGCCGGGGTAAACGACAGCATCGGAATCGCCAAAGAGGCGTCGGTTTTTTTAAGCACCTTCAGAAAAAGCAGCGTCGTAAAAACATTTATTGTCCCGGTAATCAATAACGCGAAGAAAAATTTTCCGTTTACGACGGGAAAACCCTTAATCAGGGAAAAAATAAATAAAAAAATGGCGGACGTAAAAAAAATACCCGCGCCAAGCACATATTCGTTGATTTTCTTTAAAAAAACCTTATTCGTTGCCTGGTGTGTCGCTTGCGTAAATGCTCCCAATAAAGCAAAGATAACCCACATATGATTTTATTATAGATGAGAAATAAAAATGGGGCAATTCCGAGAATTGCCCCAAGCCAAAGAACGACTATAGTCCCTTTATCGCTGCGAATTCCGCCAGCCTCAAAATAAGTTCCGTGGGTTGCTCGATTTTTGCGAGCTTATCCGCGAGCTTTCTGTCGCCCTTCTCGAGCGACTGAAGCGCTGCCAGGCACGCTTCCTGAAGAGGTTTATTGTGGTCCTGCGACATAATGAATTCATTGCCTTGCAGGTCCTTGCAGAGAATGGTCATTGGCTCCTTGTTGGAGCTCATTACAAAACGGTTCCAGGAAGAAAGCAGGTCAGAGGCGGAAGCAAGGGCGTAAATTATCCGCTCTTTTTCCGTTATCGGTTTCAGCCGGGCCAAGCGTTGAAGGTAGTGAATTTGAACCAAATGGGAAGTCCACTTGGTCAGAATTCTGTGCGGCCGGCGGATTGGAACTGCCGATTCCCTGAATTCGTTGAGAAAATATCTGATGTCGACGATGTTGTCCGCGAGCCCCTTTCTTTTGAGCTCATCGAAGAAAATCGTCCAGATTTTCTCTCCGGTTACGCTTCCCACATAGGGTTGCTCCAGATCCATGGGAACCACGACCACCTTTCTCGGGTCCGCAACCAGAATTTCGAATTCCCTAATCACCTTATTGAGGTTTTCCTGATTGGGAATGGACGTAAAAGCGAACCATGCCAGATTGAACTTGTCGAAGCCTTCGAGGACTATTCCGATGCGATTGTTGTAGCGCACGGAAATGGTTTTTGAGGGAAGCATTTGATCGACTTCCAGATCGCTTACGCCTTCTTTGTACTTTACGCCGAATATCATCGAATAGCTGCAGGTCTGACTGCGCAGGAAAAAGAAAAATTCGGTAGGAATGAAATCCGATTCGGGGCTGTAAAACTCCGAGAAAAAAGTAATCGGCAGGGCTCCGGTAAGAGTCCGCGTTTCCCATTTGCACTGTTTCGGCGAAACGAAAGGCAACAAAGCATGACTGTAGGGGGCATTGGCCACCAAAATGTTGGGATATTTTCTGTGAATGTCCAGTAAAAAGGGGCAGAGTTCGTACTCGATGCCCTGATGGCTGATGACCACCGGAATATTCGAGGCTCCGATAGCATTCAGGCCTACTTGTTCGTCATACATTTTTTGCCAGCGATCGCCGAGCAAAAAAGAATGCATGACATTGCCCGGAAGAAACAAACAGATCTTTGCCATCTTCAACCTCCTTCATCGCCCGAATTCCTTATGAATTTCAGGCTCAAGAGACCGGGAGGGATTTCACCAGAGACCTATTCCCTGGCTTAATTGCCACTCCCTTAATCTATGCGCAACGATAATTATCATTATTTTTTAAAAGGACTGTTTATGATATAGTATATCAAAAACGATTTTTTGTCAACCCTGTTAAATCTTGCCGAGCAAGAACCCCGTTTTAACGGGGTATTTAACAGGGTCAATAGCATGCGTGGGTTCAAAAAGCCCCCGCCAAGACGGGGGCTTTAGTGACTATCTGAATAATTCTTATAACTCAAAGGTTGTTGCTGTAGCTGAATTTGACTGCGCAGAAAAATTATAAGATGTATCATAGGCAGCCACCTTATAGGTATAAGAAGTTGAGGCGGTCAATCCGGTATTGGAATAACTGTTTGTGTCTGTTGCTGCAATCAGAGTCAGAGCTTCTCCTCTGTAAATCTTATATCCCGACAATCTCACGTTATCTGTAGATGCTGTCCAGGCCAAATTTATCTGTGAAGCAGAAACCGCAGTTGCCATAAGCTCCCCGGGAACAGACGGCGCGGCTGTATCCGGCGCTTCCGGCGTTGTTGCCGAAACAGCGCTGGTTTGAGCAGAAACATTTCCCGCAGCATCATATGCGGCTACAGTATAAGAATAAGAAGTTGAAGCGGTCAAGTCCATATCGTGATAACTTGTTCCCGAAGGAGTCGCAACCAAAGCCCCATTTCTGTAAACCTTATATCCGACTACACTCACATTATCAGTTGAGGCTGTCCAAGTAAGCCCTATCTTATACCAATAAATCGGAGTTGCCACAAGGTTTGTCGGAACCGAAGGCGCGATTATGTCTCCGGACGCACTCGTCAAAGTTGTCGCCGAAGCAGAGTTTGATTTGTCTGAAAAACTATGCGCTGTATTGTAAGCAGCCACATTGTAGGTATAACTGGTTAACCCCGTAAGGCCCGAATCAGTATAACTGGTTGTGGCTACTGCGGCAACAATAACTCCTCCCCTGTATACTTTATAGCCGACCAGGTCCGGGAAATTTGTAGGCGCTGTCCAGGTTAAACTGATTTTGGAAGATGAAATTACGGTTGCAACAAGATCAGTAGGAATTGTTGTCAAAGTAACTCCTTCAGGCACTACGGTTGTTTTAAACGTATAGGCCTCGGAAACAGCAAGATTACTGGCTGCATCTCTGGATTTTGCCTGATAATAATATGTTGTGTTCGGACTTAAGCCCGACAAAGCAACTGAATGAGAAGCAATCATTGAAGAATTAACCGGCGTATAAACAGTATAATCGGTGGTTAGGCCGTACCTTACTAATGAATCCGAAAGCTCTTCCGTATTCCAAATAATTGTTGCCGAATTATAGCTAATATTGATTGCAGTAACTCCAGTGATAATTGGCGCGGTTTTATCTCCTGTTGAGGATGATTCCGCTTCCCCCGGGCAATTCCCAACAGTATCTCCGTGCTCCAAATGCGCCTTTAAAGCGGATGTGGCGATTGTAAGCATATTGTGATTACCGGGATTACCCGACGGGTAGTGGCAAATAACTGTTTTGCCGATATTTTTCATTTCGTATTTTTCTTTTATTTTTTCCTCGGTTGAAATTTTTGATTTTTCCTTCATTCTTTCGTAATTCGGAACATCTTTAACTGCTTTAAATTCATTGCCTTTCGGATACCATTTGAATTCAGTGCCGTTTATGCAAAACACTTTCTTGAAAAATTCATGGTCTTCGGAAATGGCGTTTTCTGCGGAAACATTCACCCAATGCAATTGGCCCGTGTCTTCGCCGTCAATATCCACTCCGTATACTTTCGGGTCATTGGATTCGCAATTGCGGAACAGCCCAGAAGTAATGAATGCATCTCTGACTTCTACGGGCACGAGCTTTACATTAAAGAATCCTCCCAAATGGCCGTACATGCTGAAAATTTCCGGATTGAGGAACAAACGTTTGTAACCGTCATTATTGATAATATACACATCCGGATCATCGGAAAATATCGCGCTGATTAAATCCCCTTCTTTTAAGCCGTAATCCGACGGCTTGGCAGCATAAGAATAATTTACTATACCAAAAAAGGCAATTGCCAATGTTGCCCCCAAAACGATATATTTCGAAGTCTTTTTCATATAAATCTAATTACTAATTACTTATTACTTGTTACTTGTTTTTATTAATTATCTCAACCTATATAATATAACGCACTGTTTAAAAATTTGTGACTTATTCCGACTCCCTTATCATAAGTAAAAATAATCCGATTGTCCATCAATTTAAAAAGCCCCCGCCTTGGCGGGGGCCCGCTTACCGAAAAAAGGTCAATTGTTTTGCGATGCCTCCACGTCTATCTCTGTTTTGATCCTTTCCAGATCTTTGATCAGTTTCTCGTCCTTCTCGACCTTGCTAAGTTCCAATGCCTCGGGCAGAATCTCGTTTACTGCTTGAGATAGCCTCATGCTTTTCATGCACTTTATCGTGCAATAGAAATGGATAGCCTTTTTAGGCTCCAATTGGATTGATTTCTTGAACCATGAAAGTGCATCTTTAAGATTGCGATGGAATTGAGCGATATATATTGCGTAGTCGCAAGCAACAATACTGGATAATGGATCTTCTGCTACCACGCTCTTAAAGATTTCATCGGCCTTGTCCATGTCTCCGCTGTGCGCCGCTACGAATGCTTCGCGCAGTGCTTCGGGGTTTTTAACTTGTCGTGGTTCCGATTTCTTAAGTAATTCAATAGTTTCATTTCTTATTACGCGGAGCCCTTCAAGCTCTTGCTTTAACAAACCACCTGCTATTGCTTTCGCAAAGCATTCGTCAGTTTCCTTTCCGTAAATCCTGAAAAGTTCCGTAACCTCATTAAGAAGAGCTTCAAGTTTTTTAACTTGAATCACGACGGGCAAATCAGGACAAGAATCCATTGGGCAGTATCCTTCTCTCAGGTCTCCTATCCGCTTTACCCTTGCTTTGAAGTCTTCGCTTTCAATAATTCGTCCAAGTCCCCCGCAACCAAAGCATACCGGAATTCCGTAATGAAGGTCCGAGTCGAAATCCCGAAATATTCCGCTTCCGCAATCCAGAATGCTTCCGCCGCAACACCAATCACAAGCTTCCTTATTTATTTTTTTCTTCACCTTTTCCTCCTTGCCCCGTTAAATCTTGTCCGCCTTTAGCGGAAATTTAACTGGGGGCCTTTTTATTCAATTTTTAAAGAAAACTTAATATAGCACATAGCGGATATTATGTCAACCTTGTTAAATCTTGCCGAGCAAGAACCCCGTTTAAACGGGGTATTTAACAGGGTCAACGCTTTACCTATCTTAACCATGATCTTGGTATAATTTTATTCAAAGCCGTAAGGCGGCTTCACCTCTAAGCAATATATTTATAAAGTTATGATTTGAGATAGGTGAAGGGTCAATTTTTAAAGCCCCTCGACTGCGCTCGGGGCTTTAATTTTTTATGATTTTTTTAAAATTCTTATTTTTTGGCTCTTTTTCTTTCCAGTATGGTTAAAAGCTGTTTTCGCAATCTTACGTTTTTGGGAGTCACTTCCAGATATTCATCATCATTCATAATACTCAAACCTTTTTCTATGGTTAATCCCCATGGCGGAGTTAAATAAATCGGGTCATCCGACGCAGCTGCCCTGACATTAGTTAGGTGCTTGCCCTTTATCGGGCTAACATCCATATCATAACCCTTGGAAGTGTTACCGACTATCATTCCTTCGTAAACATTCGTGCCCGGCCCGATATATAGAGTTCCCCTGTCCTGTAAATTCCATAAAGCATAAGACAATGCTTTTCCTGTTGCCATGGAAATCATCGAACCCAATTCACTGCTGTTAACGTCTCCGGCATACGGCCTAAAACCCAAAAAGTGGGTGCATAAAATCCCGTTTCCTTTGGTATCTACGACAAATTCGCTTCTGTATCCCAAAAGTCCGCGCGTAGGAATCTCAAACAATAACCTTGTTTGTTTGTTTTTGTTCCTAACATCCATTAACTGGCCTCTTCGTTTGGATAATTTTTCGATAACAACCCCGGAAAATCCCTCGGGAATATCTACTGTTATTTCTTCAAATGGTTCGAGTTTTTTGCCATTTTCTTCTTTAATAATGACGTGGGGTTTTGAAACTTGTAATTCATATCCTTCACGCCTTAGGTTTTCCAAAAGAATTGCGATATGTAATTCTCCTCGGCCATAAACCTTGTAATGATAATTGCCTGAAAAATCTATTTTAAGACCGACATTTACTTCAAGCTCTTTTTCTAATCTTCCTTTCAGTTGGCGGTTGTTTACAAATTTCCCGTCTTTTCCGGCAAAAGGAGAATTATTAACCAAAAAATTCAAACAAATTGTCGGCTCGTCAATTTTTATTGCCGGCAATAATTCCTGTTCGCTATTTTCAACAATGGTCTCGCCAATTTCAATGTCGCTTAAACCGGCAATCATTACAATATCTCCGGCAGCCGCTTCTTCAACTTCTTGTCGGTTTAATCCGTTGAAGGTGAAAAGTTTTGTAACCCTATAACGCTTTGATGATTCCGAGTTTTTTACTGTAACTTCCTGATTGTATTTTATTTTACCGGAATAAATTCTTGAAATCGCGCACCTGCCCAAAAAATTATCGTAAGCCAAATTAAACGGCTGGGCGCTTAATGGCTTGTCCGCCATTTCCAAAGTTGAAGCAGGCTTAACTTTTTCCAGAATCAAATCCAATAAGGGGTTGAGATTATCGGAACTGTCATTTAGTTTTAATTTTGCGATTCCGTCTCTTGAAGAACAATAAATTGTACTGAAATTCAATTGTTCGTCATTCGCGCCCAAATCCAAAAATAATTCATAAACCATTTCATGCACCGCTTCTGACCTGGCTGACGCTTTATCGATTTTATTTATAACCACAATCGGCTTAAGTCCCAATTCCAATGATTTTCTCAAAACAAATTTTGTCTGAGGCATTGGCCCTTCCTGCGCATCAACCAAAAGCAGAACGCAATCAATGGAACGCAGAATCCGTTCAACCTCCGAACTGAAATCGGCATGCCCCGGAGTATCGACAATATTGATTTTCGTTCCTTTGTAAGGCACCGAAGTGTTTTTGGAATAAATTGTGATTCCTCTTTCAAGTTCCAAAGCATTAGAATCCATACTCACGCCCTCTATTGCCATTCCGGTTTGGCGCATCAAAGCATCGGTCAAGGTGGTCTTGCCGTGGTCAACGTGTGCAATAATGGCTATATTTCTGATTTCCATAATTTTCCAATCTAATAAAAAACCGCGCTAAAAGCGCAAGTTTTTCCGTCGCTATATGCTTATAATGTCAAAAATTTAAACCGATGTCAACCCTGAAAGACTGAAAATAAATAGGGAAGGACTATGCCTTCCCTATATTTCTCATTTGTTCCAACTTTCGAACTACCTGACGGGTTCTCTTTTTAATATCGCCGCTCACGAGAAATAGGCGCTCAGGCCAAAAATGCCTGACAAAAGTTTCGATTAGATCGTGCCTTGTTCTGGCGAATTTTTCATCTGACTTCCTGCACTTGTCTTTCTTGTACGGAAACTCGAATGGGTTTGCGATTAACACAATTAATTGATATCTCTCCTTGATTTCAAGACACATGCGGAAAAGTTCCCTTACTGCCAGCTGGTCGCGCGGCTCCGAAGCAAATTGTCTTGCTTGAGCGTAAAAAATGAATAAAGGCGTGTCGGTTATAAAACCGTCTCTTGCGCTAGCTCTCAACTCTTCTCTCTCTTGCTGTCTCCACATGTAGAATCTTTCGAACGGGCTGCGGTAATTTTCGAATTCCTTTTTAAGCTTTCTGCATTCTTCACCAATGAGGTCGTAATCGAACCCCCTGAATTTCAGTTCCGCAAAAAGCGCGGCTGCTAACGTTGATTTTCCGGTACAGGGCCCTCCGGCAACTGCGATATTTATTTTCATTTTTCCTCCTTGCCTCGCCGTAATTTTAACGTAGGCGGGCTTTTTGGAACTAAAAACAGAATAGCGCAAACCGATTACTGTGTCAATTTAAAAATAAAAAGGCCCCTAAGGTCATGCTATCGGCCTTAGGGGTTGATATACGTTCTTTTGCCCCAGGTATATCAGCCGGGGCGCCAAGCAACGATCAGATTTAAGCTTATAAAATCCGCGGTTTTTTGTCAATATTTAAAAAGCCCCGCACCTACGAGGCACAAGAGGATTAATTTTTGGTTTTACTCCAGTTTATCAGCCCCAATAACGCGATTACCCAAAAAATGGCGAATTGAATTGCCACGCCCCACTGCTTGGTCAGTATTCCGTAAACAAACCAGGAAGCATTACCTACCAGCCAGATAATAAAACCGATTTTGTTTTTATAAGCCACAAACAATGCTCCGGTTATTCCCAGTATCGCTCCGATGTATTGCAATATAATCATAATTTTTATTTTACTCGTTGATTAAGATTTTTTGAATGCGTCTTTTATTCTTTGTATGTGACTTTTGGCTGTATTTTTGGGTAATTTTTTAAAGTCAAAATATTTAATCTCATCGGCTTCTTTATTAATTTTAATTTTCCCGCTTTTAATCTTGCAGACGAAACAAAAAACTATTTCTTGCTCTTTCGGCTTAAAATAAATATTGGATGTTTTGATTATTTCAATATTTAATCCGGTTTCTTCTTTGACTTCTCTTTTCACTCCTTCACACGGCGACTCTTTTTTCTTTAATCCCCCGCCCGGCAAATTCCATAAATCCATATCTCGGCGATGACACAACAATACTCGCTTCTTTTTGTCGAAAATAATTCCGAATGCTCCAAATTTCATATCGTTGATTTGCCCCGCCAAAGTCCTAACGCGTGGCGGGGTTAAAATTATTCTTTGCCCTTCCGTAGCTTTAGCGTAGGAGGGTCGCCGCGTTTCTTGTCTCGCCCAAGGGCGGAGGGATTAGGTATTTTTCAATTCATGGTTTTTTGAATCTCACGGTATAGTTCCAAAGATTTCCGAATGCTTTGTCAAAGATGAATCCTGCTTTTTTACCTACTTTTATCGTGGTCGATTTCAAAGGATAATCAGGGTCAGGCAAAAGCTCGGTTACTGCCAAAAACCCGCCCGGTTTTAAAGCCCTCATCACCTCTTTCAATGCCCTTTGCTTATCGGGCACTTCCTCAAGAACGGTCACCATATAAACCACATCCAGAGAATTATCATCAAATGGTAATTCGTAGGCGCTTTTATTGATTATTTCGATGTTTTTAATATCCTGATTTTCCGGTTTGGCTAATTTATTCTCCAGCTGCTTCAACATTTTCGGTTCGATATCCAAAGCATATACTTTCCCGCTTTCACCAACCGCCCGAGCCGTAAAAGTGGTGAATGCCCCGCTTCCGCACCCCAAATCCAAAACTTTCATCCCTTGTTTTATCCCGCTCCGCTCTATTAGTTTATCTGGTGACTGTACTCTTCTCCTATAATTGCTGTCCAGAAAACCTCCGATGAAAGCAGGTGCGGGAAAATGAAAGAGTTTTCGAAAAACTCTGATTACAATCTGCCACAAAACAAAAACGACTAAAATAGTTAATAAAATTTTTCCTATCATAAATTTTTATTATCTCCTGATTAAAACTTTTTCAGAGATTATTTACTGACTATCGGCAGTTCGTAAAGTGATGATTTGCCGGTCAGAATCTTGAAAATATTTTCGATAAAATCCCCGCCCGCATAACCGATAACCACAGCCAGGGCCGGAGTAATAGTCGTCAAGCCCAAAAACTTGATTCCCAAATCTTTGGTCACCCAGGCGGCAAAAAGCCCGACTACGCCGGAAACCGCAACGCTGAAAATAAAATAGCCGGTTTTAAAGGGAACGTTTTTGTAGGAACTGCGGTACTTGATATAGCCCACCAGTCCGCGCATCACGCCGCCCGCAAACCCGCACAAAAGAATAGTAATTAAAATTGGCATGCGCAAGTCCCGTATAAATTTTGCCGTGTCTTAGCTTAAAGATCTTATGATAAAAATAATGTGGATATTTCTCGCGAGGTGCGAGTGCCGAATAGGCACATTCTTTATGGGCGAAGCGCCTCGCTGCTATGATTCACCGCAAAATTCTATACTGGGAAATTTAAATTAATAATTAATTTTTATTTTTTGAAAATTCTTTAGCCGCAGCTGCATTTAACGCTGCCGCGTTTAAAATTGAGTATTTTCAAAATTTCTTTCCTCTTTTTAAAGCAATCTCTCCTTTCTCGCTTAATAAATTACCGAAGCCAAACCCCTTATATTGTTTACGAATACACCCTAAAAAGAATCCCTCCATGCTTCTCCATTCATTCGCTCCATATTCTAGACTTAAAAGTCGAGAAAATGGTATCTTGCTCAAATAGTTTTTAATATTCTGTTTTAGCTCAGATGGTATTTCTCCTCGTTCTTTGCTTAATTGAATAAATAATCCTTTTGTATTTGTGTGATTAATAAAATGTATTATTAATCTTAATAGCCCGCCTAAATCTCTTGCACTAATAACGGTACCACTATTTTTTAATATCTCTCCAATTATACCAAAATACTTTCTTATAAAATTTTGGTAAAAATCAGAAATACCATAGCTCTCATTAACACAGGCATCCCCCAAATCTTTTAATCCTAAATATGACTTATGGTGCTTTTTTGCTACACCATGTGTTGCTGATTTCAATCCTGCGTATTTGACTACGCTGACTATGCTCAATTTATTTCTATCTTCTCTTAGCTCTTTCTCTTCAAAGTATATTTTATTGTAAATATAATTATCGTCCTGGTGCAAGGCATTTAATCTATCGAATACTTTATACCATATACTTTCTAATTCACCAGGATTCAATTTTGAGCGCAACCTCAACGAAACCAAGGAAACCAATCTCTTTTGTTGCGTATTGATTGTATAAAATAATTCGGCCATTTGATCATAGGCGCCTTCTTTGTCTAAAAATAAAATAACATTAATCAAAATAGGCTTATCAATGTCTCGATACGGATCCAATAAATGCGCTAAGAGCCTATGCTGACCATCAATGATGATTAGAGAGCCAAATTCTTTATAAAATTTTATTTTTATACGATCGTTATCTCGTAAGATAAAATGATTAATATTGGCTAGATTATATAATTCTGGATTAAAAGCTAGAATAATATTATTCGGAAATATTTCATGTACGCTTAAATAGTTATTAAATATTCTCCTAAT
>Ga0315274_10003564_pt1 | contig 23139 bp, 31 predicted proteins | sample YL17G02_20_MG_FD_203700 | JGI IMG/M metagenome (GOLD analysis project Ga0315274, IMG submission 203700) | Sediment microbial communities from Yellowstone Lake, YNP, Wyoming, USA - YL17G02_20 | ecosystem: Environmental > Aquatic > Freshwater > Lake > Sediment | place: USA: Wyoming | collected...
TTGTTGGCAATGGGACAGATTGATTCTGCTTATGCAACCAAAGAAGGTATAAATATAACTGCTGAAGATAGAGTAAAATTATTACAAAAACAAGATGCCTTATCGAAAACCAATGAAGAACTTAAAAAGTCTGCCACTCTTCAAGAAGAATTAAATAATCAACTCAAAATTTGGGGTGCCTTAGAGATTGGACCTGCAAGAAAATTGGGAATTGCGATAGATGTAAAGCCAGTAAAAAAAGTATTTGAATCAGTCTCTACTGAAGCTGAAAATTCAAGTGATTTGGCAGTTAAGGCTTTTGAGGAATTTACAGATAAAACTCGTGCTCACGTAGGAGAACTTTCCACTGCCTTTGTAGATATGATGATGGGAGTGGATGTTCGATGGGGCGACCTTTTGGCAAGTATGGTCAAGCAATTATTAGCCTCTGGCTTACAAGATTTGATTATGGGTCTATTATCCGGTGGTTCGACCAGTATTTTAGGTGAAATCTTTGGTATGTTTCAATCCGGTACTCCTTTCGTTCCCCGGACTGGTGCATATATTCTTCACCAAGGCGAGGCGGTGATACCCGCAAATCAAAATACTGTTTATCGGTCGTCTGTATTCAATCAAGACCATAGTGGAGATACTTGGAATGTGCAGATTATCCAACTCGATCCAAAGAAATTAACTAAAGATAAAATCGCACCTATTCTTAAAGAGATGGTTAAAAATCGGGAGTTAAATTTATTATGAGTGTAGTTTTATTAGGAGACGGGACCATAACCTCAAGCATTGCCCTGACGACTTTGACGTTGGGTAATCCAGTATCTTCAAATCCGCCTTCGCAATATTCTGAAAATCGAGAGGTGCAGAAAAGCGATGGTGGAGTGATTACACTTTATAAAAAAGGTAGAATGGCATTAAATCATACCCTTAAAATTCCCTGGCTCTCTAAAACTGATGTAGAAAATATTCTTAGATTTTTTGCAACTGTGGATTCTTCTAATTGGTTCACCCTGCAGGATCACTTTGTTGGTTATAAGTCCGCTTTCGCTCACGGAACAGTACCATCTCAGAAAATAGAGATTTATAATCCAGTTGTCGATACTAACTGGATTTATCAAGCTATTGGATTAACGGCTTTCTGTATGTCCGTAGTTGGTGGTGGTGGTAATACTGGAGAAAGAAAAAGAATAGTTAGTCAAGGTGTTCATTATATAGAAGTTTTTAGTCCTGGATTTACTAACGATATTCAGATCGGTGATACTTTCTTACTTGGCATTCCCGTTATATTTTCCTCACCGCCCAGGATAGAACCTATGAGTTATAATTCCTGGAAGGTAGAGCTCAACTTTGAGGAGATGATTTACTGATGAAAACCTGGACTGCTAATTTTACGACTAAGGTCGAAAATCAGGAAGGCGAACAACCCTGTAAACTGGTTACTATCGGATATGGTCTTCTGGGCTATACCCTGAAACTTTCCAATTCTGACAAGGATATAGTTTTAGGTTCGGATATTTATAAACCTTACATCCTTAACATCGATCCGATTTCAAAAGGGATTCCCATAGAAGAACATATAGCCACAGTAAATAATGGATCGTTGAGGATTATGCGGAATTCAACCACAGATATTCTACTCACTAATATCATCAAAAATCACGAACTTAAAATCTGGCAGTTTTTCGATGGTCTGGTTGATGCTGATAAATTATCGCTCGGAACTTTTATGGTGAATGCTATCTCCGAAGTTACCCAGGGTTATATCGAAATAAGTTTCGAGAATAGAGAAACTGAACTGTTGGATATACCTAAAGACCGGTTTAATCTCACAGATTTTCCTAACTGCCTTGAGGCAAATATTGGGCAGGGAGTTCCTTTCATCCTGGGTGATATTACGGATGTTATTTATCCTTCCGGCAGTCCACCTTATATAATGAATTATCATCTATCTCGCCGTCCAAGTGTTGTGGCTTGTTTCAATTCGGATAAATCTGAAAGAAAATTTCTGGCTCATAAATTAACCAGTGATGGTGTGCAAACCCAGACCATTGCTTATGTTTTTAAAATTGAGGGAGATTATTATGCGATATTGGAAGCAGATGCGAGTAAGAATAAAAATTTCTCACAAGATTTAACTGGCAATAAATTAGAGATTGCTGTTAATGATAAACAGGGGGCTACTTATCCTGGAGACCTCCGGGTAGTAAGAATAATGGCAACTCTAAAAGGTCAACTCAATCAATCCTCAGATTGGAAAGATGCCACTGATTTAGATACGAATACCACTGCCACAGTCAATAATTCAAATCGCCTGGAATTAACCTTTCAGCAACCAGGCTTTTTGCCAACGGATAATTCAGATTTTACAGTGATGAATGCTGGATTTTATATTAGTTCGGTAGGTTCGGGGGCTACATTAAGTTTTTACATTGGCAGGTATGGCGGACCCGCAGCAACTTTATTAGGCACAACTGGATTAGCAACACAATCAGAAGGTTATGATATATCTGCACTTTTAGATTTAGAGACTTACCAATTGACGGATTATTATTTGAAAATCGAATCTAACAGTGCCAATGATTCCCAGGTGGATGCTATGTATTTTTATCTGATTTATAAAGATGGGATGGATATAGAAAAAAGCACCGAAGTTGAAGCAAACGGGAATACTAAAATAAGTAAAAGAAGGAGAGGAGGGCTTGTTCCTACGTCCGCACCCATTATTTATGGAAAACCCTACAAAGAAGGTTATACTGTAAATGATATTTTCTGTTCAGCTAAGGGACCGGATACGGCTCTTCAACCCGGGTCGATTTCTTACCCTTACGATCATCCACTCTATCTCATAACTTTTATTTTAAACCGGATATTAGGATATAGCTTAACCACCGAGATAGATGGTGTGAGTTTTGATGCTGCCTATACTTACCTGAATTTAGAAGGACGTACCTGGCATCTCGGCAGGCAGGTCCAGACAGTTGAGAACGCACTGGATTTGCTGGGTAATATCCTGAGCCAGTGTTTTCTGAAACTGTTCAGGGGAGATGACGGCAAGTGGAAGCTCTTCAAGATAAATAAATATGGCGGTGAGACCATCACTTATTTCCGGGACTATGATAAGCACGATTCAGCAACAGATCCGGCGATGGTCTATCAGATGACCGATTTCAGGTTCTACCAGAACTCTTCTTTTTTTAATAAATTCATTATGAATTATCACCTTAATCTTGGTATCGGGAAATATGATTTTACCTTGACCAAGGACCGGAATAACGATGCTCAACTGGATGCCAGTTATGATGACCATAGCTCCTGTGAAATCATCTATCCGGTCCAGGAATACGACTGGCATCGTCAATCGCCTGAGACTAATCTCTTTCTACTTCTTAAAAAGTTCTGGCGATACCCAGCTTTACTTATTGAGTTCGATACTAACCTTACCGGGACCAAGTTAGAACTTGGCGATACTATCCGGACTAATCACAAGGCTCAGACTTGGGATTCCAATGCTAAGGATTTTCAGATTATAGAATTAAAGCAGGATGGGAATACGATTCACATTAAGGTAATAGAGATAATGCTATAAATAAAAGGAAGGTAAGATGAAATTCACAGTTGACTTAGCAATATTCTGTTCAATGATAGGACTTGTGGTAGGAATAATAACTGTTTGGCGATTTATGAATGGCAGATTGACTAAAAGAATTGAAGAACATCCTAAAGTGATAAAGTTAAATGATTGTGTGGAAAATTTGGAAGTGGGTGTAAAAGATATAAAAGAAAATTTAGATAAACTTGCAGAAAAAGTTGATAAAAACTTTGAAAAGGTTACTGAAAAAATTGATCGATTAGTGGAAAAATTATTATGAAAGATAAAACACCCTTGAGATTGCTAAATAACTGGCTCTGGAAACATTTTAAATTCTATGAAAGGAAAGAAAATGAAAGATAAAAATCAATTCAGTTTGAGACAGTGGTTCTTAATAGGATTTGCATTATTATTTCTTGTCTGGTTTGGATTCCACTCTCAAAGTTTTGGTGCTACCTATTATGTAAAAATAGGTGGCAACGATACTAATGCTGGTACGTCCTGGGCTACGGCTTGGGTAACTATAACTAAAGTCAATAGTTCTACATCTGTTGGAGATACGGTAAATACTGGTAACTGTGGCGATGATGCCTTTACTGTTGGATTTCCTTACACGACTCTTGAGTGCCAAAGTTCCTTCATCATAGATTCAAATATGTATTATGTGGCTACCTTTAGCGGTTGGTGTCTTCCAGATGGTGGGAACAATTGGACTCATTGGAAAACTACTTGCGGATTTGATGTTCGTGGTTCTAATGGAGTAAATCCGGGATTTACTAACCCTGGATCTGGAGATTTCTCAAGATCTTCTTCTTCTCAAGAGATGAATGTTACTTATGGCGGGAAAACGTGGACAAGATTTGGGGCGTGGCAACCAGCCGAAACAATAGCAACTCCCGGCACTCGTTGCCTATTTAGGAAGTAACTATGAAAAAGATTATACTCACAATTTTAATTTTAGCTCTGCCAGCTTTAGTCTGGGCTGGTGAATACATTCTTTATCCTGATTCGGCTGGCACTTATCAAAACTGGTCAACGGGTGGATCGGGTAGTTATCATTGGGATAGGGTAGATGACCCCTGGGGCTACCACGATTCGGATACATCTTATTTATCTGCTGCTTATGACCTCTGGACTTACGAAACGGAGAAATTACAGAATCCTACCGCTATCCCAGATGGAGATATTATTGATTCGGTTGACGCTATTTTAAAAGCAAGGTGTACTGTATGCACAGGTGAGCTACAATCGGGTGCTTTCTATATTGTCTGGTGGAATGGAACTACCTTAATAGAAAGTGTGGTTAAAAATCCATTTTCAGGATATCCTGCACAGACCACTACTACTTTTCACGATAAAAGAACTACCGCTTTAGATGATTTGGCTTGGACGAAAGCAAAATTAAATAATCTACAAGTAGGATTATTTTTGGACGAAGGTAATTTATATCCAATAAGAGTAACGGCTATTAATGTGCACGTTTATACTACTACGCCGTCAACCGCAATAAAATCGCATACAATTACTAAAGACATAGAGGATGCTCAAGGAATTTTAGAAGGAGGAGTGGTTCGATGAAGAAGATATTATTTTTAATCTTAGGTTTAATTCTAATTTTACCCATTTTAGCAAGTGGGCAGACTTATTTATATAGTGATACCCTGCGTTTGGGTGTGCCAACTTACGATACTACCACTTATCCCTCTTTGGTTAATGCTGATTCGGTAGTTTTCTATCGAATAAATTATAGTGGTACATTTCAGCGATTAGGTGTTTCTACTGTAGATACTGTTTTATCTGGGGTATATTCTTATAAAGTTGCCGCCTGTTCTGCTTCTTCTGCTACCTATGTGGGATATTATGGAGCAGTTGCTAAAGTATATAAAGGTGGGAAGAGGGGAGCTAAAACTTGGAATTGGAAAGCAGTTAATGGTCTTACTATTAATTTAGATAATGCAATCGGCACTCTGTCTAATAGTCAAGTTGATGATGATGTAGATGTAAATGTTAAAACAGTTACAAATACAACTTGGGAATTGAGAGGGTTACATCTGAGAGGCACAACTGGTGCGGATACTGCATTTATTGCCAGGGGTTATGGATATGGTTTTGGTTTGTTTATATCTGGTGGTACTACTGGAGCAGATGCAATCTATGCCTTGGGTGGTGGCACTGGTGCAGGTCTTCATGTTAAGGGCGGATCTGGTGATGGTGCAGAGGGTATTTTTGCGGAAGGAACAGGATCGGGAGCAGGGACATATTCTCTTGGTGGAAGTTCCGCTCCCGGATTGCAGGTAATTGGTCAAGGATCAGGGGCGGGAATAAGGGCTGATGGTGGTTCGAGTGGCAATGGAATTACAGCCACAGGTTTTGCTACGGGTTCAGGATTAAGGGCAATAAAAGGTTCGACTGGATATGATATATATGCAGATAGACAGGGCAACCTTTCGGGTTCAGTAAATTCAGTTACCTCAGGTGTAACCGTTACCACCAATAATGACAAAACTGGATATACTGCTTCAACTGTTTCAGATAAGACAGGTTATAGTTTAGCTTCCGGCACTCAGACTTTTAATCTAACAGGTAATATCACTGGTAATTTATCTGGCTCAGTAGGTAGTCTTATAAATTGGGACTCTCTGAACGCTTATCGTCAATCTGCCAAAGCTATTCACGATTCAACTTTTACCAAAGAGGAATTGGTTTACGCTATTTACTCAGAGGATACTACCAGTTGGGTAGATACAACTAATAGGATGGGACAGAAGATTGCAAAAATAACTTATGGTGCAGGTGGTGGTGCGACTGTTTCTGAAATCTGGCACTATGCAATCGATACTACTGCCGTTTCGGTGGGAACTGGTTCATATCTACACCAGATAAGAGACCTTGTAAATTCTTATTTGGATGCTACTATTTCTTCAAGAGGAACTTCAAATCTGGTTGTAACTGATAATATAGGTGTAAATTTTTCAGATGTGTCTGGCACTTTAGACTCATCTGAATTTAGTCAATATTTCTTAACATCTTGGCATTTAAGACAGCCATGGTCAATACTTACAACTTCTGATAATATCGGAATAAATCTTGATGATGCTTCAGGAACTCTGGACTCTGCTCAATTCAGCCAGTATTTTCTGACCAGTTGGCACTTGCGTCAGCCTTGGTCAACCTTGACTGCCTCGGATAATATAGGAATTAATTGGGGTGATATAAGCAATCCTACAACTACAGTAGGATTAACAGGAACGACTATCTCTACATCTCAGGGAATAGCCTCTGTTTCAGGAGCTGTTGGTTCAGTCACAGGAGCGGTAGGCTCAGTTACGGGGGCAGTCGGATCCGTAACAGGTAATGTAGGAGGTTCAGTTGCCTCAGTAACTGGGGCTGTCGGGAGTGTAATTGGAGCAGTCGGGTCTGTAACCAATGCCGTGAATATAAATTCTAATACGGATATTACGGCAATCAAAGGAAAGACAGACAAGATGAGATTCTACACTTCAGGCGATACTGCTATTGTTTCTTATGGAATCAATGCCACCGGCACTGCTCCAACAGTTGCAGAGATTGCTACTGGTATTTTCCATTATGTTCTTGATACTACAGACGTCTCTGCAGGTGCTGGTTCGTATATACATCAGATTCGAGATTTAGTGAACAATTACTTAGATGCATCCATTACATCCCGTCAGGCAACAGTAACTTTTCCCACCAATTTTTCATCTCTGGCAATTACAACTGGTGGCAAGGTTGACCTGAATTTAGCCTATCTTGATACTGCACTGGATAATGGTGGTGGCACAGATACTTCTTTTGTTGGATTTTTAAGAGCAGGAATAGGTTTAGTTGGCGATTCAATTAGGGCAGTCGGTTATGTGTGGAATCTAAACTGGGCAGGACTTTTCGGGGATAGTGCAAACAATTATCTAATCAATACTCGTTTTGAAAAGGTCGATACTACTGGTTATCTCTTGACCGGTGCCGGAGCGGGAGCTTCAGCCGTAGAGATAGCTGATACCTTACTTGGTAGAGGTTATTTCTATGGTGCGAGCTGGAAAGTATGTTCGCTTCTGGTCCTGGATGGCTCGAACAATCCGGTAAGCAATCTGGCATTGACTGTTAAGAATTTTGCTGGTACTGGCTCACCTCTGGGTATAAGGATAACGAACACACTTGGCAAAGCATCATTCTTCTTAGATACCACCAGTTATAGAATTTATAGTTACAATCCCGCATATCCACAGGTCAATACTTACGATACCTTTGCGGTAAGTTCGACCAAGACTTTCGATACAGTCCGGGTAACTGCTTATAGTCCAGGTATTCCAACATCACCTGATCTCTGCCGGGTCTATAACTGGATTTATAAATTTACAGGTGTGACAGATTCAGGTGCAATCGTTCAGATGCGGATAAAAACTGTGCCTCTGAAATATGGCTCTCAACTTATTAATGGTTATGCCCGAAGGGATACTACTGATGCCAATGGATATTTTTTTATGGATGTATTCCCGAATTCCCTATTGAAACCCGATTCAACCCATTATGAACTTATTATTTATAAGACTGATGGGACCATCTGGAAAGATACATCTATAACAGTGCCAGATGAGAACTGCTGGCAAATAATATGGTGAGGTAAAAAATGGAAAAGAAGATTTTCAAGTTTATCTGGCTTGGATTTATTTTAATTCTGGCAGTCTTAAATTTTCAAACTTTATTTAGCCAGAATTATAAAGGAGCAATCGTTCAAACTCCCTGTGCGACTCCTGGTGAGGTTTTGACCTTCTATCGAGCAGAAGATACTTTAACTGTTGTGGCAACCTGCACGACAGACGTCTATGGACTCTGCTCGGTAACTTTATCTTCAACTGGTAATTATAAAATCAAATATGGCACAAGATGGCGGGCAGAGAATCCCTGGACCAAGATTTTAGGAGACACCGCCTATACTCTTGACCTATCGACCCGAAAGTTGAATAGCATCAGATTCGCAGATAGATATACCTCGATCCAATCTGCCCTTAATGATCTGCCTGCTACCGGCGGGACAGTTATAATCCCAGAGGGAACTTTTGAGATTTCATCTCCATTGATTATTTTTAAGCCTGGCACGATATTAAAAGGAGTTTCTTCAAAGGGGACTGTTATAAAATACACCGGAGCAACTGCGGATTTTGTGGTAAAAACATCTGGAAATGTAAATAATTTTGTCATTGAGGATTTATGTATTGAAGGTAATAGCTCTGCTCTGGGGGGGATTAAATTAGGAGAAGCTCCCTGGATTTTAGATAGCAACAATGTCTACCAATTTGACATCAAAAATGTTCTCATTAAGAATTTTTCTAATGCTACTTCAATAGGCATTTATCTTCTCAATATCACTCACGGAACAGTAGAATTTTCGGAGGTTCTTTCTGTTGTAGGAACTCATCTTAAAATCGAAGCAACTAATAATAATACTGGTGTTGTGAAAATAGACAACTGTAAATTTGGAGGTTATCCGGGGTCTTCTCCTAATTATGGAATTGAACTAATAGGTGGAATATTGTTAGATGGTATAGGGCTTGTAGGGTGTTATTTTAATGGTGTGATTGCTGGAATTAGAATAGATGGAGCATCAAGTGTTAATATTCATCAAGGTCACTTTGATCTGGCAACAAATAGTTCAATCGGCGTTTTGATAAATTCGGGTTCTGGCTTACATATAGCGGGTAATCTTTTTGGTGGAAGAAGCCTTTCCGCAGTAAAGGCCATTGATTTTGCTCGACTGGGAGAAACAAGGGGTATAGTGATTGAAGGAAATGCTGCCGACCAATTTAATACTGCCAATTCTTATTTGGTTAGAGTAGCAGCATCGGGATATTCTCTACAAAATGTTCTCTATAGTCCATTTTCGACTGCTTCGAGTAGCCCTCCATACATTTTAGACTCCAATAATCAATTAGATTACACAGCTATACTTGCTGACGGTGGGAAAGATTTATATTTGAATCAGGAGCACACTAATAACAATGTAACTCTTTATTTCGGAAAGCCATTGCCAGATTCTGGTTTTGAATACTTGATATGGGACAAAACAAATAAATTTTTTACCTTTTCAAAACAAATGAGAATTGAAGGTGATCTATCTTGCAAAGGTAATATTATAAGTCTTAATTACGCAAGCGATTCTTCTAATACGAGGATTTATTTCAATAACCCTACTGGAGGAGATAAGGCATATTTAAGATATGAAACAGCATATCACAATTTTAGTTTAGATGGCGATAGTGTAGTAAACTTTTTTAATAGTGGATGGCTAAAGTCTGAAACTGATGTGCGTAGTAAATATCATATGTCTCTGAATGTAGAGAATATTGATCAAAATGCAGAACTTAGATTCCATAAACCAACTTCTGGATACGAAACTTTAAAGTGGAATAAGACCAGTGGGAGATTTGATTTTTCTAATAAACTTTATGCTCCAAATATTTTACCCGACACCTTGAAAATTCCTTCAGGCACTATTTTTCCAACTGGCACTGCAACGGGACAGATTTTCTATAAAACTGTTGGAGATACTCTGGGTATTTGGAATGGTTCAGCCTGGAGAAAAATAGCAACTCAATAGGAGAAGATAATGCCTTATAATTTCGAGTTGCAGGAGATAGCCTTAAAAATAGCGTGGCATTATTTGGGGATTCCCTACCGATGGGGTGGTGATGACCCGATAAAAGGCTTCGATTGTTCGGGGGTGTTTAATGAAATCCTTCAAAGTGTAGGATTAATTAGACGATATGAAGATTTAACCGCTCAGGGTATATGGGATAGATTTAAGGATAAAAAAATTGACGTGCCTCAAGAAGGTGCGCTGGTTTTCTATGGTGCAGACGATAAGCATATTACCCATATTGAGATGTGTATAAATAATAAATTATCAATCGGTGCAAGTGGTGGCGGATCCAAAACTTTAACACTGGAGGACGCTATTCTACAAAATGCCTTTATCAAAATTAGACCTATTCAATCAAGAAAAGATATAGTGGGATTTATAGACCCTTTTAAAGAATGAAAGGTGGTGAGAAAGATGAAAAAGTTTATTACAATATTCTTCTTGACTTTATTAAGTTTTCTGTATCTGACTCTTCCAGTTCTGGCTCAGGAGACTACCAAATCTCAATTTGAATCCTGGATTCCGATAATCAATACTCTGATTACAGTTTTAGTCCCCATTATTCTTGTGCCTCTTCTGGCAAAATGGATTAGCACCAAGAAGAAGAAGTCTCAAGCTGAACTATTAATAATTATAGCTGAGGACATTTTCAAATCGGTAAAATTTAATAATCCGAATTGGGCATACAATACTTTAGTCGAAACAGCTATAACCACATTCAAACAACAGTTAGATAAAATTAATCCCGAAGTCCTGGAGCGGGTGATGAAATCAATGGCTGAAGATTATAAACCCATAACCGCACCGATACCATGAAAACGATTCAGTGGATCATAATATTAATTGTTATCGGACTTTTGGGATTTATCTATTTTCAGAAAAAGAAAATAGATAAACTGGACGCACAGGTCTCAGGTTTTAAACCGGATACAACGCAGGGACAGGGTAAGGTTCATTTCGATACAATCCCAAAACCTTATCCTGTCCCTACAGAAATGCCTCCCGATACTGTCCGGAAGGATAGTCTTATTTACATTACCAAATATATTACCAGATATATTCACGACACAATTCCCGGCAGTATATTCTTCAAAGAAAGGAAATCTACTTTTGAACTTGCCTGTTCGACTTTTTTCCCATCTGGTAGATATTGGACGGCTTATAATTATTTCAAAAAACCAATGTGGTCCCGATTCACTTTTGGACTTGAAGGATGTATCGGTTCTCATTCTTATATCTCCGGGGATGTAAATTATAAGCAGAACTGGGGAATTGGAGCGACTTATTATTTTGAAAAAGGCAATGCGTGGGGATTGAAAGTCAGGAGAAATTTTTAACTTGACAAATATTTTATGAATTGCTTTATTAAAAAACAGAGGTGCATATAAAAATGCGAGATATTGTCAGGTATACCGTCTGAAGGAATGCTATCCTTCCCTCTGTTTAAATATCTTTTCTCATAAAGGGAAAAGGGACTCTCAAATCATCAACACCAAAGATGATTAAGAGTCCCTTTTGTTTTTACCTCTGGTTCTAATTGCTCTATCGCTTACGACCAGTTATGACAACAAAATCTTCTGAATCCTCAGTGGAAAGTTATACTCTATCTCCAAGCGATCATTAAAAAATCTAATCCTTTTGATTGCCGTCTTTAGAATCTCTCTCTTTATCTCCCAAGATAACCGATTGAAATGTTTAATCTTTTTGGATAACTCTATTAAATCGCCGATTTTAAGTGCTAAAAATTGAGGTTTTCGTTCACTGTTAAGTTTAGAGTAAAGACTTGAAATCTCCTGATTGAGTTCCTGTATCTCCGAGACAATCATCTGGTCGTTATCCAGTTTCCGTAGGGCTTTAACTAACCTGCTTTTTTCTAACTCTCTCTGTTCGATTTGATTAGAGATGAGTTCACCCCTGTCGGTTTGCGGGTGTTTTCGCTGGTGTTCTGCATATTCCTTATATGCCTTCTTGATGGTCTGAACGTTCTGAATCTGCCTGATTAGATTAGAGATGACTTTCTGTTCGATAATTTCTATCCGAATCCCCCTGCTTTTTTTACAGACTCTTTCCTTAATCGGATTACTGCGCCCCGAACAGCGATAGTAAAAATAACTTTTATCTGGATTGCGGATAACTCCTCTCGTATTGACACTCCGGCCACAATATCCACACTGAGCTATTCCCAAGCCACTGAGTAGATGCTTGGCAGTGTTGAACTGTGATCCTGCGTGTTTTCGATTGCGCTTGGCATAGATTATCTCACGCCGGAGTTTATCTGAGATAATAGTTGGCTGCTCTCCTGGAATTATCTCCCCCTGACTATTTATAACCTGTCCTGAATAGAATAACAATCTCCTATCAGCCAAAATTCGCTTGAGCCAATTTGCAGAAATAGATTTTCCATAGCGGGTTTTATGATTTGATAATCTACGTTGAATCTCTGCACCTGAATAGTCTAAAGATAACTGGCAAGCTTTTAAGACTAACTCCGCTTCTTTTGGCTCTAATTCCAGCTTCCGCTTTTCAGGATTAAACCGGTAACCAGTAGGGGGACGTCCGCCAAGCCACGCCCCCTTATCCCTCTGAGCTTTCTTACCCTCTCTCATCCGGGTCCCCGTATTCTTCATCTCGAAAGCTGATAGTCCGGACTCAAAGACCATCAAGAGCCACTCTGAATGTATGGCGGGATTCCTGATAGTCTGTGGTGTGGCCAGTTTAATTCCATACTTGGCACACTCGTTTATTAGAAAGAGATAATCCTGAAGTGTAGTATCCCGGCTGAACCGGGTATAATCTATGGCCAGGATACCATCAAACTCTTTTAATCTGGAGATGATCTTCTGGAGCTGGATTAATTTCTGGATATCCGTGCCGGTGGTGATCCCTTCATCAAATACCTCATAAGACCAGCCCTGTGATTTAGCATACTGCGGTAGAAATTCACGCTGGTATTCCAGTCGGTAGGCTTTCGACCCTTCATCCTTCCGGGACTTGCGGATGTAGATAGCCCAGGGCTTCATTTGGAATCTTGAAAAGATGTTAATGTATCATTTTCAAGATATAAATATTGTGATTTATAAATAGGATTACCATATACCCATTGTTCTTGTATTCCCCAAGTATATACTGATCGATTTATCGTTTTTGGTTTTCCCCAACTTGCCGATATTTGTTCTGAAGTCATTCCTAAAAAAACTTTACCATTCAAAATTGCTAATTTCATTTCAGAATCAAGTTCTGGATGATTATTCACATATTCATTTCGTCTTTGATTTGCTAATTTTTGTTCTTCTTTAATTTTATGTTTAGCTTCTTGCAGATCAATGAACTCTGCACATCCTTGTATAAGAAAAATGGCGATAATAAATAAAATCCAAATTGATTTAATTTTCACTTTTCTCACCCCCTTTCACTATTTTTTTATTTTTTAACGTCCATAAAGACGTCTGATTTTTTCTATAATTTCTTTATTTAAATCAATAATTAAAGAATCTGTGCCTAATCGTTGGAAGGCTTCAGATTTATATGCTTCCAATGAAAGGGAATCCGATCTGGCAAAATTCCTATTTATTTCATCTTGGCTTTTCCATTTTAATTCATTATGTCTGATTTGTAGTATTCCATAGATAATCGCAAATCCTAAAAATCCATAGATAATTATTCTTTCCCATTTTTTCATTCTCTCACCCCCTTTAAGGTGATTTTGTGTTGTTTAATTTTGGTAATAAGGCGATAATTATTAATCCGATCAAACCAAGAAATAATCCGCCAAAAAACCAGCCAACTTGCTCTCGATTTTTTGATTTTGCTATAGAAGAGCATGCAAAACCAAATATCACACCAAAAATTAAGATTACAATAATAAAAGTTTCCATTCTTACTCACCCCCCTTCTTCATAGAGTTTTAAATCTGATTCCATGGTTGACTCGAGCAATTTCTTTCGTTCCTCTGGGACCTTCTTAGAATTAAAAAACTTTTTGGCAATCTTGAGATATGTCTGAGAATCGGGATTCATAAAAACCAGATAGATTTCTTCTCCCTTATCCCGGAGAACCTCAGCGCCCTCTTTTGAGATTAAATACTCGAGGACCTCCGGGGAGCGCTCCTCAATTGCCAGGTAAAGGAGTTCCGCCTCTTCCCTCTCCGAAAGATTCAGGACCTTGGAGAGTTTGCGGAGAAGGTCAAGATCAGGGGGACGATTACGTCCAGCCGTTAAGGCAGTAACATAAGAAGCTCCGATTCCAGCCTTAGCAACTATCTCTTTCTTCTCTAAACTTGATTTTTCAATCAATTCTTGAAGAAATTCCGAAAATTTCTTTGCCATTAAATACCTAAAATATAAAGAGTTAGCTAAAAAGCAATAAAAAAGTGATAAAATATAAAGATTTTACTTGACAAATTAATTCAGCTATTTATATTATTGCCGACAAGAAGAATGGAGGTAGGAATGTTTCAGCCAGAAAAATTGAAAAAACTCAGGGAAGATCGGGGTATGTCAATCCCGGATGCTCTTTTTGAGCTTGGTAAGCAGGATTTCAGGATCACAAGGCATACCCTGGAGAATTGGGAAGAAGGGAATACACAACCTAAAGCGGATGATATTGCCGGTCTTGCTAAGTTCTATGGAGTTTCAGTGGAGTTTTTTTTCAACGGAGACTTGATAAATTCATAAATTCAGTTAGTAGGAAATAGAGAATCAATGCCTAAGCAAAGAGTAACCTTAAAGAAACTTTGGGATGCGGTTCGGAAGCAATGCGTGGAATGTGTAGGGGGACAGACTGGTTTAATTTCTACCTGTCCAACCAAAAACTGTTCTCTTTTTCTTTATAGATTTGGTTATCGGTCAAGAACAGTAGAGAACCCCTTAAAATTAGTTAGTCTGGGTATCTCAGGGAATACCCAGAGACCTCAAAAGCGGGTAGAAAATGAAAAGTTCGACATCTGATACGTCTAAGCAGGTTTTGGTCAAAAAAGAGGCTCTAAATGACTTTTTAGGTGAAGTCTCTGAGAACCGGGACCTGAGATACCGACCAGTGTTTAAAATCTTAGAGATTTTATCGAGAGATGAGATTTCAAAGATCGAATTATCATCCCCTGATTCTAAAAATAATATAATAAAAAAACCAAATTTGTCAAGATAAATCGACAGGAGGAGATTATGAAGGAACCTAACTGGAAGGAACTTTTAGAAAATAATCCAGAGCAAACAGATAGACTTTTGAGAGACGTTATGAATTATGAGAAGCCTGGAACTTCTGAATCCTGGTCAAAGTTATTTAGATGGTTGGTTTTGCCCCTGGGGATCGCCCTGTTTCTCTGGATGATTGTAGGAATAATTATCTGGGGATTAAAGAGTGGTTTTAAAGTAAACCCTTTTTGAGAGGAGGAATAGGTGGCTCATAAGGGGAATATTCCTTGGAATAAAGGGGTAAAAAGACCAGAACATTCTAAATTTATGATGGAACATAATCCACTATCAATGTTAGGAAAAAAACATTCGGAAAAAACTAAAAAAATAATGTCTCAAAAAGCAACGGGTAGAGTAGGAGATAAAAACGGTAATTGGAAGGGTGGTCGAAGAAAAGATGGAAGTGGATATATTTGGATTTATTTACCTAATCATCCCTCTGTAAATGAACAAGGATATGTTTATGAACATCGACTTGTTATGGAGACTCATCTCGGTAGGATACTCTTACCAACAGAAGTTGTCCATCATATTAATGGAATTGTAGATGATAATCGATATGAAAATCTGATGTTATTTAGTGGAACCGGTGAACACATTTCATTTCATTTTAAAGAAAAAAGGAGACAAAAATGTCTAACGAAAAAACCTTTGTTGAGAAGAATTTAGACTTAGAGACTTTAAAGAAACAAGAGAAATGCGGAACCTGTTGTAGTTGGTGTGAAGGACAATGTTTTGTAAATGCTTTTTCGGGAGGAACACCATTTAAAACCACTAAAGATTCAATCTGTTATTCTGCCCCTTCTTTTTGGAGACCAAAACGACCTGATACCGAATCAATCCTTGAGCGTCTCAGGGAAAAGCAAGGGGATATTGTGGGAGTAGATATTAACAATATCGAACTGCTTAAACTTGAGATTAAAAAACAGAAGATATATATAAAGCAACTGGAAAAGGAAAGGGATGTTTACTAGGAATCTCTTCAAAAACAATATGCTTTAATTACAGACATGAAACATCTATTAAGGGAGAGTTAAGATGTTATTCCTAAAAGATCGGTGGGATTTGTGGTATGCCTTCTGGCTTGGTGGCGGATTTTTAATGTTTCAGATCAGGCACTGGTTTCATAGATAAACCCTGTCAAAAATTTAGAGAGGAGAAAAGATGTTGAATAAGAGTGAGGTCCGGGCCATAGAAAAAATTAAACAGGAAATGGATGGTCTGAGGAGAGATGTAAATAATGTAATTGATTCGTGGAGAGAACTCGAAAATGTTGCTCGTAAAAATGTGGAGGAATCAATTAGGTATGGTTTAAAGATTGATGGTTTAAAGGAGAAAATTACTAACCTTTCACTTAATGGGTGGACTCCTATCAAAGAGAAAATCTAAAAATAACGGAGAGGAGAAATATGTTAGAGGAAAAAATTAAAGTATTAGCGGATTATCGAAATCTTCTTAAGCAAAGAGAATTGGATTACAAAAAAGCAAAGGAAGATTTTGAAAACTCTGATGTCGTTAAGGCTTATAAATCACTTGCCTTAGATATTGACGGATATGAGACTTTAATCCGGGAAGAGGCAGTTAGAATCTTTGAGGAGACTAAGAATAAGAATCCACATCCGGCGGTTGAGATTAAAGAAAAAGTCAATCTGATTGTAGATAAAATAAAAGCCTTTGATTATGCCTACTATCATTTGAATGATGCCCTAACACTTGACCGCAAAGTTTTTGATAAGGTGATGAAAGTTCTACCAGAAGAGAAATTGCCTGATGGTGTGAAGATTGAAAAAGTCCCATCGGCTTATATCAAAAGTGATTTATCGGAATATTTGGAAAAAGAAGAGAAAACTGGAGAACCAAAAGACGCAATGCCTTTTTAAATAATTAACCTTTTAAGAGGAGAGAGGAAAAATGGAGGAGAAAAAAACCAAAGAGACTAAGAAAGAAATAGCTCTCAAGACTCCAGAGAAGATTCTGGATTTGCAGTTACCAACGGCAGAAGAGGTAAAAAAATATATCTGCCCGAAAGCGGATGATTCGGAAATATTTATATTCCTTCATTCTGCTAAGGCACTTGGACTAAATCCCTTCAAGAAGGAAATTTATCTCATCAAATACGATGAAAAATCGAAAGCTTCAATAGTAACGAGTTATGAGGTTTTTATCAGGAAAGCTCAGAAAAATCCCAATTATGGCGGTATGAAATCTTGGATTGAATATGATAAAGACGGAAATATTCTTAGGGGAGTTTGCGAAATCTACCGCAAGGATTGGGATAAATCGATGAATCCATTCCATTGGGAAATCGACTTCAAGGAATACAATACCGGATATTCTCTATGGAAAGCGAAACCAAAAACAATGACTTTGAAAACCGTGATAGGACAGGCTAATCGGTTAGTATTTCCAGAGGAGACTGCTGGTTTGCCCGCTATCGCTATAAGTGAAGAAGAAATGGTAGAGGCAAATGGTTTCGAGATAAAAGACACTGTCCCCACAGAAGAACATCCAGAAACAGAAGAAAAACCAAAAGTAAAATCCAAAAATGGGAATGGTAAAAGAGACTGGAATCTTTTCTGGATGACTGCTAAGGCAAAAGGTTTTTCAGATAAAGATCTCCGGCAGATTGCCAAAACAGAATATGGTATTAAAGAATCCTTGACCGAACTTTCAGATGAACAATTCGGTCAACTATTGGAGCGGATGCAAAAATCAACTGAACAGGGTCAACTTTTATGAGTGAATTTAAACTTACGAAATCTCATAGATTTGAACTTCCTGACAATTTGTATGGATTCACCTTATCGGAACTTGAAATAATTTTAACTCAAAGGATTCCCTATAAACTTTATTACCAGATTACTATTAAGGATCAGGAAACTGGAATTAATGTTTTAGCTAAAAATCCAAAATGGGTTTTAAGTACACCTACTCCCAAAGATTTGGGAAGTCTATTATGTTTGATTAGGAAAGCAATTTTCAAGAGGGACCATCCAGATTTTAATCCTAAATCTTTCAGGATTGACCGGAGTATAAATAAGATAATTTAACCCTGGCTGAATGACTTTGGAAAGTAAGACAGACTTATTGAGCTTTTGCCCTCAATAGTCCGAAATTGGCATAAGGTCTCAGCCAGGCGGAAGAAGATTAGGGAGCGAAGTGGCGTTCTGGCGAAAACGCTGAGTAACTGGTAAGTGGTGAAAAATAAGCGTGCGAGTCGCTGAAAACGGAATAAGTTACTTAGAATCCAGTAGCAAAATCATCCACAAAGCAGGTTCAAATCCTGCCTCGCTCCCTAAATAAAAAGGAGAAAAAATGATTACAATCTTGAAGAAGATTAAAGAGGCAGGAAGAAAACTTGCCCTGGAATTTATTTCGGAAGATACTATAAAAATGGAAAAAGATTTGACAGTTTTAAAGTGTCGAGGTATTTCTTTGAGAACCTTCGACCTTCTCTCCGAAGCCTTTGAGGATTTCGAGGAGAAACCTGAACCAGAAATAGGATTAAAGATTGAAAAAACTTTGGAGATGTTCTGCATATTCCTTATATGTCTTCTTGATGGTTTGAATATTCCGGATCTGCCTGAAAGGTTGATATTGTTACAGAAGCACAAAGAAAAAGCTGCCCTTGAACCAATACCAACTTACGAAATGGTTATAATGATAATAAAGGCTACTTTGTCTTTCCTTCTTGCCGAAAACTCTAAACCTAAACCTGAGCCAGAGGAAAAGATTGAGGTAGGGGATGAGGTATCCCATATAAGACATTTCGACCAGGGAACTATAGAAGAGATAGAACCCAGAGCAAGAATAGGACAAATTTGGTATGATTTAAAAGATTTAAAACTTATCCGCAAGCGACCTAAAACCTAAACCTAAGAAAGGAGAGACAATATGAATTGGTGGAAAGAAAAAGGATTGTGGATAGTAGGAGGAGTTTTACTTTGGGTGTTTATTTGTGTAGTTGCAATAATTGGATATAATTTCAAGAAATGCCCAACCTGTCCCGAAACAGAAAGGATTTATATCGGTTATCCTGTAGATAAGACTGATGATATTGTAATTGATAGTATAATATCTAAAGTTAGGATTAGACCTTATTTAAAAGTTTATTATCATCCTGAGTATGATACAATCTCAACCTCTAAAGATATAGTTTTGATTTCAGATCTTAATCCTAAAAGTTTCAATCTTGCTGATTTGATGGACGTAATGCAGACCTATTATCGGTGGGGATATGATTATACCTATTTCTTGAGGTATCTTTCTTTAATGCACAGGGATAGGCGAGCCATTGAACTTTGTAGGGGAACTGGTTTAAAGTTAAATATTCTCTGGTATAATGTAAACTGGCAAGAGATGACGGGAGAGAAATAAAACCTGAAGGAGAAATGACCAGATACTATAAACAAACTTATGTTTCCGCTTCGAGATCACAGGAAAAGATTGAAAAACTCCTGAAAGATTTCGGTATCTCAGAAACCAGATTTACTAATATATCCAAGCAGATTATTTTCGAGTTTAACTATCCACTCGATAGAGAAGGTAAGATTCTAAAAATGGGTGTGCGAATAATTGTTAATCTTCCCAATTCAAAAGATGAAGAGCAGACCAGAAAGCAGTATTACCGGATATTACTTCATCATCTCAAGGCGAAATTTATAGCAGTAGAATCCGGCCTCCAGGAGTTTGGTCAAGAGTTTTTAGGAAACCTTACTTACTCATTGCCCAATGGAAAAATAGTTACGGTTGCAGAAATAATCGCTCCTCAATTAGAGAAGAATTTAATAGCCGAAAAAAGTGAATTGTTAATGTTACCTGATTCAACTTAAAGTGAAAAATATGATAGATAATAATTGTGATACCCTATAGGGAGAATAAAGGAAAAAGGAGTTGGCAGACAGAACTTTATGTGATAGCACGAAAATCTCTCAAAGATTAGCCCTATTATCTGCTCCGGCCTATAGTCTCTATCCTTATATTTTTCAGGAAACAGATGATTATGGTAGAATGGATACTAATCCGGTTTTAATAAAATCACAGAGATTCCCCCTGATAAGTTGGGTAACTCCAGAACTAATAGAATCCGCTTTGCAGGAATATAATCATCCGCTTATAAGCCTTCTTTTCTTCTGGGAATTTGACGGACACCGGTTCGGATATTTTGTAAATTTTGAGGCAAGATCGGGCAAATATTTAAGCCGTAGAAGAAAAAGTATAATTCCTGTACCTTCCGGCACAGAACTTGCGACATTTCTCAAAAATCGGTCTAACCTATTAAAAGACAACAACCAATTCAAAACACTTCAAACCTTACAAAACTCTTCCTATAAGTTAAGTCAAGTTAAGTTAAGTAAAGTTAAGTTAAGTAAAAAAGAAAAAGATAAAAGATACCCCGACAAGTCGGGTAAATTATCAACATCCCAACAACAGGAAAAAATTTCCCACTTAACGGAAGGGATTTTTAAACCAGTCCCTAAGACAGAAAAACAAATTGACTGGACATCTCCCTACCAAGTTTGGATGTTTTATAATCCAGGGGACCAAGATAAAGAAAAATCGGTTTGTAAATGGCTTCAGCTTTTAAAGAATGAACTCAAGAAAAAATTCCCTGAAAAAGTGGATGCGGTTTTAATAGATTTTATCAAACAGGTTCATACTGGCGACCAATGGAAAGATAAAAAGGCTGGGTTGGTGGATATGTGCAAAGACCCTTTAAAATATATGAAATAATTTTAAGAAAGGTAGGTGAAAAAAATGGAGATCAAAAAATACAAAGGATATGTCATATTCTATGATCAAGAAAAAAATCTATTTGAGGCAGAGATACAAACCGGAGAAGTCGTAGCTTCAAATGCTGAGTTAAAAATACTCGAAAAGATGCTTGATAAAATCATAACGGATGGATTTAAAAAGATAAAAACATATTATTGGGACGGCGAAATATTAAAATCGGTTACGATTACATCGAAGAATTCTCAAGAAAAATATGTATGGTTAATATTTGAGGATGGTAGGAGAATGAAAGAACGACTTCGATGGAAAAGTGACCTCTTAAAACCGAGCGAAAAGAATCAGGCAATCATTAAAGAAATGTTGGATTTGACTCAACAACTACTGAAGATACGCAAGGATTTAGAAGACCTTTCCAAAAAAGCAGAATGCTTAAGTACTAAAGATTTTGGAATGGAAGAAGAGTAAGAAAAAGAAATGAACAAGCGAGCAAATCTCGATACTTGCTGGCAGAGATGTCTACAAATTTTAATCTCTGCAAAACTAATAGGTGACGGCTGGGTCCCGGGTTATGCTTTTACACCACCAGAGATAGGTGGACTTAATGGAACCCGGCGAGTCCGGGAATTAAATACTAAATTTGGGATTCCATACGAGACCAGGAATTTTCCGAGATTGGTTAATGGAGAAAAAAAAGACAACTGGCTCTACCGGTTAGGTGTCCCGCCAGATAAGATAGATTTAGAAAACATCTGTCTTAAATCCGAGCCGGTAGAGCCTGAAATTAAGAAAGAAAAGTATGAGCAAGGAGTTTTGATTTAACCGGGTAAATATGGAGATTGAAATTATAAACACTAAAATAGCAAAACGATTCGTGGCTAAATATCATTATGCAGTTGTATGTCCACCTATATCAAAAATATCTTACGGACTTTTCAATAACAGTCAACTTGTGGGAGTGATAATATTCGGTTTTGGAACTCGTCCTCAGCATACAATTAAAAAATTATTTCCAAGTTTATCTACGAAAGACTATTTGGAAATTAACCGTCTTTGTGTTTTAGATGAGATGCCTCGAAATACGGAAAGTCAGTTTATCTCTTTGGCAATTAATCAAATTAGGAAATCTTTTCTGAATATAAAACTGATTTTTAGTTGGGCTGACGGACTAAGGGGAAAACCTGGATATATCTATCAAGCCAGCAATTTTTTATATGGTGGTTTTATCTGGAGTCAATTTTATACTACTAAAAGTGGTGAAGTTATTCATCCCCGATTGATGATAACAAGATTTGGCAGGAGAGATAAAAAAATTCAACGAGAATTAGGTCTGACGAAAATCTACGGTTACCAGTTTAGATATATAAAATTTCTTTGTTCTCACAAAGAACAAAAAAGATTATTAAAAGAAAGTCCTTTTAATTGGGAACAGAAATATCCTAAAGATAAAGATTTAAAATTTGAGAAATCTGCGGGGGAAGGCTCAAGGGAGAGCTGTCAACTTACCAAGTTGAAGGGTTCGGGTCAGTTCCGAAACCCCGCTCCAGATTTTTTTACTATAACCTTAAAGGAGAAAAACGATGAACTCAACAAAAATTGAGATGTTTCCAAGTGGTTATCAGTGGAATCCTCTAAGAAAACCCTGTACCAGAGATTGTAAAAATCCTTTTGGTGAATCTTATTGCTGGACAAAACGATTTAAGAGAAATACTAATTTGCCAGAATGGGACGAGAAGGAACTTATAGTTCCTTTTCACAGAAAGAAGGGAACTGATATTTTAGTCTGCTGGATGACTGATTTAATGCTGATGGGGAATTATGAGCAAATTCAAAGCATGCTTGATGTTTGCAATACTTCTCCTCAACACAGGTTTTTCTTTTTGACTAAATCGCCACTAAGATATTTTGATTTTGAATTTCCCCGGAATTGCTGGCTTGGATGTTCTATTAATGCAGATAGTGAAAAATTATTGGATAATCGT
>Ga0315274_10003565_pt1 | contig 23131 bp, 34 predicted proteins | sample YL17G02_20_MG_FD_203700 | JGI IMG/M metagenome (GOLD analysis project Ga0315274, IMG submission 203700) | Sediment microbial communities from Yellowstone Lake, YNP, Wyoming, USA - YL17G02_20 | ecosystem: Environmental > Aquatic > Freshwater > Lake > Sediment | place: USA: Wyoming | collected...
TCTGTCGAGTTTCTTCCCGGCCCCGGCAATGACTGCGCCTTTAACTTTGTCTGGGAACTTCACATTTAACGCCATTTGGAAAAGGTCTGCTTTGGCGGGAACAGGGCGGTTTACTGCCTTGTAACCGGCGGCAATCGTGAACATTTCCTCGTCCAGGGCGGCGCGGTTTTTGAACTCGACGCTGCCTTTTTCAAGGTCTTTGATTGTCCCTTTGCCGAAAGTGTCCTCGTAACCTTCCAAGCCGGCAAGCTGGTTATCGAACCACGATGTATGCTGGTTGATTGCCTGTCGCCTGTCTCGCTCGCTGAAAGTATCCACCGTCCCTTTCAGGGCGGCGTTTTCTTTTTTCAGCGCGACAAGCTCGTTGCCGATTTTATTGACCGCCGCAATCAAACCCTCGTCGTATTTTTCGGGGTCTAATCCGCTGTCAAACGGCTTTTCTTCCTCGGCCTGTGCGGGTTCTTCGGTTGCCTTTCCCTTTTGGCGGGATTCGAGAATACCCACGGTATTTTCCAAATCCTCTTTGCTGCTGAAACTTTCGACCTGTTCTTGTGTCAGGCCGACCGCTGCGGCGCGCTCGATGAGGGCTTGAATTTCCTCTTTGCTCGGCGCATCTTCTTCGGCTGGAATTTCCTCGTCAGCTTCATCGGCTTCAGCGTCAGCCGGTTTGCCGGTATCGTCGTCGGCAGGTTTATCGTCGCCGGATTTTTCCTCGGCGGCGGGAATTTCTGGTTCTTTGGGTTTGTTTTCGAGCAGTTTGTCAAAATCGGCGTTGACCTTTTTCGCTTCGGTGTAGGCGGTTGTTTCTGCTGGCGCAACAACTTCCACCTTGACCTCTTCTACTGGTTTCGTTTCAACGTCTGCTGCCAAATTGTCCGTTGCTTTAATCTTGTTCATTTTTTTCCTTTCGTTTGGGGTTATCGTTTCTATTTGTTGTATGCGGTCTTAATCACACCGCTTGCCTGCATAATCGCGGACTTTTCGCTACCGCCGCGCTTCAAAACGCTGTTAGCTATGGCCTTCCACTGTTTTTTCTTTTTTGACGATTTCGCCTTTTTCGTAAACTTCGTCGCGTCTTTTGCTTGCCAGGGCATAAAATTCTCCTTTAGTCGCCGTATCCACCATTCCTGTCGTGCAGGTGGTGTGCGGCCAAGTATTTTTTCCTGTGCGACCGGCTTGTGAAAACCGGACTTTCGTTGTCTTTGTATTCGGTAGGGATACCCATTTCCCTGTCGTATTTTCTGTATTCTTCGACCTGCCCGGGATTGATACCCGCCGCGTCTGATACCATCGGCCAGATGTCGCCGCGAACCTGTCTTTTGCCGCCGTGTTCAGCCACAAAGTCCCGCGTCATTACAAACTGGCAGATGGGACAGAGTTCCACCCTGTCTATCTCGGCCATCGGCTTGACGACTTCGACCTTCTTCCCGCAAGTGCATTGGTAGCAATAAATCATATCGTTATTACTCGAATCCTTTTCCCGTCGAGCATTTTGACGGTATCGTCACACGCCTTTTTGGTCGAATACTCCTCACTGTGGCATAGAATCTCGCCGTTGGTCGCTCGTATATGCCATTGCCATTTGCCGTGACTGTTCATAAACTTTGACGCTGTTACCGTCTTTCGGCAAAACAAGTTTTTTAGCCATTCCATAATCACCTCGTTTTATTTTACCAACCATCCAACCGCCGCCGTTAATGCGGCTATGAGGAAAGTAGCCCACACCGGCAACCGATTCCTGATTTTATCAACTGCTCCATAAAGAGTTTGTATATCCTTTTCTGTTTTTTCGATTCGTGATTCAAATGCTTCGTGCGTCTTGCAAAACTCCACGTTGTTTCCCTTCAATTATCCTGTCGGTCTTGATAGAGATGCCATTTCGCTGGCTTGAGGTTTGCCGCCCATTAAAATTCGCTGCATTACATCGCTTTTTCCTGCGTTTGACGCGCCGGGAATTGAACGCCTTGTATAATTTCTTGACGTTACGGACGGTTTACCTATCGGCTCTTCGCCTTCGTTTTCCGGCGTTATCGAATTTGCGTAAACCAGAATATCATTCAATTCTGGTATGTTGCCGAGTTTCGCTATCTTCCTGAAGAACGCCTCGAAGTCGATTGATACCCCCTGTGCCTGCATAGCGGGCATCATCGGAGCAATCATTTCCATAAACACTGTCCGCAAGCCCTGCAATTTCGCTTCCGGCGTCTGATTCTGCATCGAATACGGCTCTATGTCGATGTTCATTTCCACAAAGTCATTTTCGTTTAACCTGTCCGTGGGAAGCAAAGGTGCTTCGATTGAAACAACGTCCTCGAAGCCCTTTAATGTCTTTGTGCCTTTATAAGTCGAATACGGGTCGTTCCAAACCCAGAATAGTAAATCATCAATTACCCTGCGGGTAAATCCGATGGTGCGTTTCTGCATTGACTGTATTCGCATTGACGCGGAGGCACTTAGTAATTCGTCTTGACCTAATGTGCCGGACTGCGGGCCTAAACCGCCTAACATATCCAGATTGCCGCCGAGATACGCGAATAAATCCTTGACTTGCAGGAAAAACGCCAGTGAGGCGGGGTCGATACCGCCTGTCTTTATTTCGGCCATAGCTTTCGGGTTATCGAACACAAAAACATCGCCGTCGTCCGCGTTTCTAATCTTTTCGCCATCCGCTTCACTTCCGCGCGGAACGCCCCCTATTGTTTTCTGCCGTTCCGCCTGATTGCGGAGTTTCCTGAATAATTCGTTTGACAGTTCGTGCAGGTCTCGCCACAACATCGCAGGGGCAATAGGCATTGTATTATTCTCGACTTTGCCGAATCCAAGTTTGTGATACGGGCCTCGTTCAGGCCCAAGCCATTCAAAGGAATCCAGCACATCGCCGATAGGATTGCTGTCGTCGTCGGATGCCTGACACCGCATAATGAGATTTTGCTTCGGCAAAAACAGGTCGAGGCACTTTATCGTTTCGATAAATTCCTCTCGCTGTGTCGCAGACCCTTCGGACAGATTGCGGTCTGTTTCGTGTTCTTGGACCCGTTGGCTGCGGGGGATAAGTTTGTCGTGGACTTTTTTTGGGAAAACTTCATACGCTTCGTCGATTGTCGGGTAGTAAAAATTACCTTCAAACTGCACATTCTCCCATACGCCGACTGTCATATCGTGAATCCAGTCGTCGAGTGAAACATAATCAGCAAACGGTTGGCCGCTATCGTGCAGAATCCCGCCGACTTCGACTTTGGACAGGTTCAGGCCGACCTTTATGATGCCTATTGAGTTCATTGCCCCGATAACCGCCATTTCGAGGGTGTTGCCGAGGTCGATTTCTTTGATAAGGTGGTTTCCGGCGGCTTCAAATCGGGTGCATACTTCTTTGAGTTTCTTGATTTTGGTTTCGATGGAAACTGCCGGTGCTTGCGCGATGAGTCGTTGCAGATAAATGTTCATCGCCAGTTCTATCAAATTGATAGGCACTTTTTTATCTGCGCCGTTGTCTGAATAATGCGAACCAATACCCTGGCGGATTACGTCAAGGCGGTTCATACGGAATGGCCGCAGGGAAGTCCAAGAATACCCTACCGCCTTTGAAAGTTGCTGTATATCTGATTCCGACTTCGGGCTAAAAGGCATAAATCTCCTTTTGGCAGAAAAAAAGATGAGCAGGCAGTGGGTAAGCACTTACCTGCTCATCTTAATTTCTCTTGCGTCACTGTCACGGTGGCCGCCGCAACAGTGAACCAGTATTTCTATTTAGTCATTCATATTATCAATCATATCGGTAAAGCAAATGGTTTACCACATACTTTTTGCTTTGAGCTTATCTTCTCTGTCCCTTTTCCGTGCCGCATAGCAGTTTACGGGTATGACCGTCGGCGTTGCGGACTTCTTGTCGCCCTGCAATAATTCCACGCCTTTACAGGCAAGGGCATCGGCCACACAGCGGTCTCCGTGACTCGCACCTGCCCCGGACGGGTCAACTGTATTCTTTGCCGAGCTGTGTTCGATTTCGCTTCCGCTGATATAAATATATGATAGACACTCCTGATTCGCTTCGTGGCTTCGCTGAATGAAAATCTTATTTTTGAGACAGTAGCGGTATCGCTCAAGGACTATCCGCTTCTCTTTTGGATTCAGGAAAACGCCCGGCTTATCGGAAACTTTAACTGTCAACCCTTCTTCGTTTCGCCTGTAAAATAGGTCGCGGTATCCAAGTTTAATTACGGTATCGCAGAATGTCCTGCCGGGTCCGGCGCCATCCGGTATCATAAACGCATCATTGAACCATTTGCATAAAGCGATTGCCACTGAAGCAAAAGATTCCGGCATTGTGTTCGGATTGACGTATTCGCCGATTTTCTCACCTGTTTTGATATTCGCAAAGGTGATTGCTGAGTTACTTGCGCCGGTGCCGGCTGAAATATCAATACCCGCCGCGACGGTCAAATCTTCCGGCATCTTGCCATAGGCGTCGAGATTGACCCAGAGTTTCAAAAAGCCGTTTTCGCCTTCCGTGAACTCGATAGGGTCAAGTGACTGCTCATCAAAAGACAGCATACCCGTTAAAAATGGCCTTCTCACGTCCTCTTTTTCGATTTCCTGTATCAATTCGCCTGGGAACGCCTGAAAATCGCTGGCGAAGGCGTCCATATCCAATTCCTGAGCTATCTGCATCGGGTGTGAAGCTCTGTCACATTCATTGTCATACCACGGGCTTCGTAGCTTGCCGTCTTTTCGGAAATGGTAGTTGTCTGGATAGTCAAACTCTCGCCTTGTGACTGTTACTTTGCCTTTGAAGTCGTCGCAGCGAATAACTCTGCCGGTTTTGTCAGAGTAATATAACCCCTTATTATAGAGGGGGTGCAATGACCAGTGGAGAACCAGCTTCTTGATACTGCCCTGTGTCAATCTATAAAAGGCGGTATTTGCGCCTTGATGCGTCGAATTGAATATCCGGCACTTTGTAACCGCCTGTGTCGCCTTTTCAATGCCGTCGCCATCGGGAACTGCGGCGAACTCGTCTGCGAACAGGGCTGTGCATCGACCGCCGCGGGCAGCGTCGCTTGTCGTTGTGCAGCCGGTAACGGTTGACCTGTTGTCCTCATTCAGTATGCTCAGGTGAATGTAGTTTTTCGGCGGTCGAAGAAACGACGGCAGGTGTTCGAGAATAAACAATACCTTCCAGAACAGGCAGTCAGGGTCGTCTGTCTTATCCACTAAATCCTCATTCCTTGACAGCATACGGAAAGAGGCGTAATCCTTAAACATCCAGAACCAAGTAAAAACCGTCAGGCATATCCAAGAAACGCCCATCGTCCGGCTCTTGTCAATCAGGCCGTCGTAGCCCAATTCGATTGCCTGCTTGAGTTCGTCGATAGCAACATCTTGAAAATCGTATGTATCGAACGGCACAACCGTCGAAAACGGCACTCGGCGCGGGTCGTATGTAAAAACAAAGGTGTTAATCCAGAAAAGTATGTCCCGACTGCACATAATCCAAAGCTGGCGCGAGTATTCCTCATTGCCTTTCACCAGTTCCAGACACTTCTTGCGAAAAGCTACGTTGCCAGCACGGGTTTTGTAACCTTTGACGTTCTTGCAGGCCCAACTATAAAACGGGTATTTCTCCCGAACCGTCGTCGCCTTCGCCCGATAGTCGGCCAAGCAGGTCAAAAGTTGCTCTGTTGTCATCATTGAATTTGTCTGAGTTCTCCATCTGTGATTTCGCCGGTATCAGCCGGGGAAACGCCTTTGTGTAAAAATCCACCATATTGTCCTGATTCTTCTGTATGAACCGCAGATAGGCATACGCGCCCGGGCTGGGTGCATCTTTGGGAGTAACGCCCTTGACGGACATATTATTAAAAACCCACGTCATCATTGTAATAGGGTCGATTTCGCCCTGCCCGCCAAATTCGGACAAGTCGAACAATTCATCGCCCGCAGCCGTGCCGTTATCGACCGCCGCGGCGATAAGACTGTCGCTCGGCACTATCGGCTCCGCTATCAGTTTGCCCCGCGCCCTTAATAATAGATAGGTGTCAATCTGCACCTGCGCTACGTGCGTAGCTATGTCGTGGAATACATAACCCGTCTCGTCTGTGCATTTCTTGCGATAAAACGCCCGTAACTGACTGAAAAGCGGCCATACCCCCTGGTCTCGGTAACAATGTTTCTTCTCCTCGAACCCGTAATCATGGCTATCGACGTATTTGCCGACTTTCACCCGCCGCAGTTCTTCCTCGGTATAGACCTTCAGGATTTCAGCCAATGTAAAACCCCGTCCTCTCCAAAACCTCTTGCCTGTCCATATTATACGCCTTCACCAGATACTCCGCCTCGGTGTAATCGCGTTCCGGCGACGGCGTCCGGTAAATCTCGTATGAATTACAGCCCTGGGCGAACGCCAAGTGAATCTGCCTCAATAACTCAATATCCCGCAAATCAACGTGCAACACCGGTGCTTTCGGTGCTTCTGCTGGCTTCGACTTGCAGAACAACCGCTTAATCCACCTCATTAAACACCTCGTCCAGCGCATAAGGCCGCTTCCTATGCTCAGAATAGCACTTACGGCAAGGATTCGGGTTCTCCGGCCAGTCGTTGACCTCTGAAACAAACGACGGCTGTCCGCACGCACATAACATCGGATTCCACTCAGAATGGCCGCTGGTTGTCAACCGGCACGCTCCTTTCTGTTACGGTAGTCCCTGCCGCCTCGTAATATTTCCGTCGTTGGTGGTTCACGACGTTATGGCAACCCCGCATAGGACAATCCCGCAACTCCCGCTTAAATATAAACAAAACCTGACAATCTAAGCAAAAATGCGGGTAATACTCCGTTCGCTCGGACACATCGACTCCTTTCGTCTGGATTATACATACATATCGACCCCTGACTATTAAATTATTTAATAATTCCAACAATATCACGCCGCACCCCCAAAATCAACACACCCAAAATCACCCCATCCCTAAATTTCCCGAAAACCCAAAATCGTAAACCCCCGCAAAACAACCACTTATGTATTCTCGATACCAACTGTCCAGAATCTTTCAAATTTTATGAGAAATCGGGAGAGGTACCTGGGACTCCGGACGCAAAAGGGGGGCGGGGGGTTGGTAAAGATTCCGGCTGGGGATATGACTTTTTTTTATTTTATTGTCCTGTTATTAAAGCCCTAATACGCCCTTATTAAGCCCAAAACAAGGGCTTATTAAGTGGGTGAATGCGACACGCATAAGGACACGCATAAGGACAGTATTAGCTCGCTACCTGCTATGTTACGCTCTACTGCTTGAACATCACGCAAAGTTTTGTTGCGACCGAACAAACACTAACAAGAGTTACCCTTCGCAATTTTTGGGGTTCGGTATGTTAAGTTAGGGGTTTTGTTGTTGCTGGTGATTATTAGTGCTAATGCCGGGGCATTAACGCTGTAATTGGGCGATAATCGCCCTTTACGGTTGTTTTGGGCCGTGCCATTGCATTGCCTTGATTGTCGGCGCGTATCCTGGGCCGTCCTATTTGCCGCAAATATCCGGACACGGCTTGTCTTGTTTGGGAATTATGCCGATTATTTTGTGTCGCAAACCCTTATTACTACTACTGTTACAATATATTTAATAATATATTTAATAATTATCCTTGACAAGCCGATGATATATGGCATAGTGGTAATCATTAAGACAACTAAACTTTATTACTTTAAGACACGGAGATATAAAATGCAATTACACGAACAATATAGACCTGCTAAATGGGCGGATGTGATAGGACAAGATAAAGCAATCGCGCAAATCAACAAGCTACGCGCCCGGGGCTTTGGGGGCCGGGCGTATTGGATTAGTGGGCAATCAGGCACGGGAAAGACAACGATTGCGTTGCTATTGGCGCAAGAGATTGCAGACAAGTTTAATATCACCGAGATTGACGCTTCGGACTTCACCCCGGCACAACTACGCACGACCGAAGAAAATATGCAGACCTATGGCTGGATGAGCAAGGGCAAGGCATATATCATAAATGAGGCGCACGGATTGCGCAAGGACGCTATTAGGCAGTTATTAGTCCTATTAGAGCGGCTGCCGTCGCACGTGGTAATAATCTTCACAACAACATCGGAAGGGGAGGACAAGCTATTCGAGGACCAGATAGACGCTCACCCGCTATTGTCGCGCTGTCAAGAAATCACCCTGGCCCGGCGTGATTTAGCCGCGCCTTTTGCCGCACGCGCAAAAGCGATTGCGCAAGCGGAGGGACTGGACGGGCTACCAGACGGCGAATATCTCAAGCTGGCCCGTGAACATAAAAACAATATGCGCTCTATGCTTCAGGCGATTGAAGCCGGGGCAATGAATAAATAAACCATTATTAACGACTTTTTAAGGGGATTACAATGAAGCAGGCACGATTAGAGGAAATTTGCGAGTCATACGTCAACGGCAATATCGGCGAAACAAAAAAGGCAGTCAAGCGGATGAGTAAAACAGAATTTTTCGACTTTCTGATTTATATGAGGGCTAATTACTATAAACCGCTTGACGATATGCGATATTTGACAGAGTAACCCGCCTTCACCCGCTCCGCTTGCGCCGGGCCGGGCTGTATGCGGTTTAACTGATTAGAGTATAGCAAAAAGACAAAGGGGAATTATGGACAGGAAAGAAGAAACAAAGATAGTCAAAAACGCACTTAAGCAAGCTGGTATCAAGGCCGCCGTCGGCCACGGCGCAGGCACGGCTTGGGGCTGGCTTGAAATACGAATTGAGAAGTTAACCGAATGGGGCGAACATATTATCAATCCCGAAACAAACGACCACAGGGATTGCCCGTATTGCAAACGACGCCACGCCATAGGGCAACAGGCACTCCAAATAGCATTACAAGTAACAGGACGCCACGGCGATTACGATGGCAGAATATCAATAGGTTAACCCGCCTTCACCCGCTCCGTGTTGCGCCGGGCCGGGCTGTATGCGGTTAAACTTTACAATTTTATGCAAAGGGGAATTATGAAAACGGAAACGCTAAAAAAATCCTGTGATACGTGCCTATATATGGCAACTCACGAAAACTGTGATGGCTGTCTTGATATTCCAGAAGCAGAGCAGAAGCCCTATAAGCCCGGCGAATGGCCGGAATACCCCTACACGAACTACGTAGAGGGCAACTGGATGAAGCGGGTTATGCAGTTTGAGCTTGACGGCAGGCATAGTATTGTTATTGGCGGACAGGGCGAAGCAGAAGTCAACACAAAGCGAACACCACAGGAAACACTGAACAACTTGCGCAATGTTGCGGAACAATGCGGCTATATGGTAAGCGGCTTAGAACAAATTATGGATTTTGAAGATAACTGTTGCGGTTGGTTTTTGGGCATAGCGACAAGCAATGGGATTTTCCGGCTAATCTGGGACAATAACGGGCTTGAATATATTTGCGCTTGTAACCACGACTGGAAACCTATCGCAAAAATATGGGACAGAGAAAAAATCAAACAGCGGATTGCAGGAATGAAAGATTAATCCCTTTGTGCCTCGTTTCCGGCTCGGCTTGTGTCGGGCTGGAACGGGGCTTTATGAAAGTGAGGAATGAAAAATGACACTTAGAGAAAATTGGCGGTTTGTTCTTAAAACCGCCGCGAAAACGATGAAGAAATTATCAGCCGAAAAAATGACAATGGGATTTATGCCATTACACCCGTCCGAAAAACGGGCTATGGTTTACCGGCTTACAATGCAATATCGGATTCCCTGCAATTACAAAATAGGCGAAGGGCAATCAAGCCGTATATATTACGCATTGCCCTCGTATGTTTAACGCCTGGGCAGAAAAGGATGGATAAAATGACCATAAAAGAATTTTGCCAAAAAGCTATTGAAAACGGCTACCGCAAAACAAACACTTGCACCGGCTGGGATTGGATTAAGGCGAATTTAGCAGAGCTTGATTTTATCTTTCAAACGCCGGAATACAAAGCCGAAAACGGTATGAAATACAAGTGTATGCCCCTACTTACCACGGGCGAAAACCTTACCGAAGAAGAATTGGACGCATTAGGTACGGCTTGGTATCTGCAAAACGATAGACAGCGCGAAGTTTATCGGCAGGAATACCGCGCAAAACGACTTTCGGAGGGCTGGATGCTTTTGACGCTGGACGTTTTCAATGAGGCAATAAAACAGGGCAAAAATCTAATCCTAAAAGCAGCCAAAACATCGGACTGGCTCACTACCAGCATAGAGGGCGAATACCGCCCCCACATCGACGTTAAGGGCAATCCGTTCTTGCTTGCCCCCCGTTGTCGGCGAAAAGGGTATTATCTACAATCCCTGACCGATTACGGCCAAACAGACGCATTTTGCAAAGTAGTTTAACGCCTACGGGCAGAAGAGGAGTGAAGATGGACGCTGAATTAGAGGACGCGGCAGATGTCGCCCAAGCCGAAGCGGATAACGCCAAAATCGACTACGACACAATGGCAAGGGGCGCGCAATTGTCGCTATTTGAGAAGCAGGAGTCGTTATGGAAAAACTGTTAAAAAACTATGGCTGGCTGATACTGGCGGCGGTCTTATGGGCTTTGACGGCGACGGCACAGGCGAAGCCGAAAATTGACGTTGAGAAATTGGCAACGGCAATCGGCAGGGCTGAGAATAGCAAAACTCACCCATACGGCATACTGGCTCACTACAAGCATACTACGCCCCGGCAGGCGTGTATTAACACCATAAACAGCAACTACAGGCGATGGGATGGGCGCGGGGACTTTGTGGAATATCTGGCAAAAACTTATTGCCCCATAGGCGCAAAGAATGACCCAAAAGGGCTAAACAAAAACTGGACGAAAAACGTTAAACATTTTTTAAAGAAAGGCAGGTAATTATGGGCTGGGGACTATCACAGACAGAGCGAACACGAAACAAGGCGGCAGAAAAATTGCATACGAAGCCCACAAGTGAAGATGGGATTCGCCAACTATTTCGTGAATGGAAACAACAAGCAGCCTCTGGAGAGGATATAACATTGTTTCTTGATAGAAGCGAAAAAGCATTGTCGCTTCCCAATACTGACTTGAGCGACGAAGATAGGTTTTTGCGGGTAGCAAAAAAGAATCCCATATCGCGCGCCAATCTTGCCTTTTTTGCAATTTTCCGCCATCCCGAAAACATTCAAATCCTCCGCCAGGCGTTAGATGAGGGCAAAGCGGCTGTTGCCGCTGAAAAAGCAAAGAAGGAGGGTAAATGAAAAAGGCAATAGTTTACGCCCGATTTTCGCCGCGTCCTGACGCGCCGGAGTGCGAATCGGTTGATAAACAGATTTGGGACTGCCGTAGGTGGGCGAAGAAAAACGGCTATGAGATAATCGAGGAACACAGCGACAAGGCATTATCTGGCTCAGACGCGGAACGCCCTGGCCTCTGGGACGCAATCTACGGCATCAAGCGGGGAATGACGCTGCTGATTCGCACGTGGGACCGGCTTGCGCGGGACAGTTACCTCGGCGAAATGATACAGATGGAGGTCGCTAAAAAAGGCGCGACCATCGTCGCCATTGAACAATCAGAATCCAGCAGAGATAATCCCGAAAGCAAACTCATCAGGACAATCCTGTTAGCTCTGGCTGAATACCAAAGGCAGATAACACGGGCAAGGACGCGCGCTGCAATGCGGCGACATCAGGCGGAAGGGCGCAGAATGAGCGACTTGGTGCCATACGGCTGGAAGCGAGACCCGGACAACGACGCACGGATTATCCACGACGACGACGAACAGAAAGCGATTAAGCGGATTATGGAATTGAAAGCGGAAAAACTATCACTGAGGAAAATCGGGGCGGTGCTGACTGCGGAGGGTTTTGTTGCACGGATACGTGATAGAAAATTCAAGGGCGAAACTGCCACAACGAAAGGCATCTGGCATCCGCAGCTCATACGGTCGGTAATAGCCAGGGCAAACGCGGCGTAAACAGCATCACTTCAAGAATCTCTAAAGCGGAACACCTTGACCGTAACGGGCCGAGGTGTTCCCATTTACCCTTGACCCGCACGGAGATAAATTGTTCGCTACGGCGTGAATACAGTCGCATTGTAACGGCTTTAGGAGTGCCTCTTAGTGGGTGGTGATAGAACTCATTCACGCCTTAACCTTCTTTAATGCGCAATTCAGTGTTGTTAGCCGTCCGCCGTCCTCAAACTCAACAATGTAATGCCATCGGTCGATACACTCAACAACTCTGCACCGCTTCATATACAGCGAAGCCCGTAAATCTGTATTCGACCAGCGATAAATATATGGGTATTCGTTCACTTCTTGCCTCTGATTTTAGCGATGAGGGTTTTGGTGGCGGGGGATTGCTTGGCAAGAATCCCCTTGATTTTGTCTAACCCGATAAGTGTTTCGGAATCAGCGACGGTTTTTATCTCTGAAACATTCTCCACTGCCTCCCGCAATGCGTTACGGTGGTCCCAGATAGCAAAAGCACCGGCTGTCAAGGCGATTCCACCGCCGGCGTAAGCGAACCACATCGGGGCTTCCTGATAGAATTTGAGTAGGGCTGCGGAGCCGAGGCACAAAGCAAAGCCAGTAAAGGCAATCTGTTTGATTCTGGTTGTGCCGAGGACTATCGCCGCGCCGCAGGCAATAGCTGAAATCAGGCAAAGGAATATGGCGAAGTCGATTCTTGCCGCCGCCTTCACCTTCTGCATAATCTCTGCCTTGCCCTGTTCGAGAACAACCATCGCTGCCGCCTGGTTGACATCATCGGGCCTATACTGCGCCTGCCACTGCTGCTCAGTCATTGTTGGCTTACAACCCATTAGCCATAGAATCGCCGCAACAAGCAGCATCAAACAAATAACAACCACTACTGCCAAATTGACTTTATGGTAATCTTGTAACATAAAAACTCCTTTCAATTCCGTTTCGCTAATCTGAATATCGACCCATCAGGGCCGGATTTATTAAACTTTCTCTCATACTGCGAGCGTGGCGACGCCTGCCTGAACATTCGACACCGTGAACAGTTACAGGTCTGGGGTATATTTGTGCATTGAATACGCTCGCCGACCGATGCGCCTACCACTGCTCTGTTGCGGGTAAACTTGGCCTTGCCCCACTTCTTAATCTGCCGCGCCTTGTATTCTTTGAAAATTGTTTTGCGAATATACAATCTAACGCCGTCTCGTGAGAATCCAAAGTCATCGGCAATCTCAAGGACTTCTTTACCTGAGCGATACGCCGCGACAATCTCCGGGCCTTTGTTCTGGATGGGGGAATATCTCATTTTGGGAACTCCCTCCTCCTTGCCCATTCAGGCCTCAACATTAAATCCCCGCTTGCCTTGCCTTTAGTGTCTGGATATTTTTTATTCCAGACAGAAACACCTGCCCCTTGACAAGTACTATTGATGTTTTCCGCCCATTGGTTACTGTTCATTTTACATCTCCTTTCATTTCTAATATCCATGTGGTGCATCATTCCATTGCTCAAATTGTTGTTCGCCGCATCGTTGACATTTCCAGCCAGTCTCCTCAAATTCCCAGTGCGGTAATCTCCTACGAGACAGGCAAATAAAATTATGGCATTGAATCATTTCGCTCACCAAAGACAATATCGCTCTCAATTTCGTTTCCCCACACATCCCACCCTTCCGTTTTCTGGCGGGCAAACAGTTCTATGCGGGGGAGGTCGCCGACTAACCTGATAATCTCGTTGCGTATTTGCGGGGGTTTCACAGAGTGTCGTCCACGCGGCCACATCTGAATCTGCTTGACCGATTTACACAATCGTTTAGGATGGCCGCGTTTGGCGAACAAGCACAGTTCGGCATTGCCGTTTGTCCAGTGTCCAAGCCCTGAATAAATACCGCCGTTTTTTGGGTTTTCTTTCACCCAAGTAAATGCACAAGTAATATATTTGAAACCCCACGCCTCAATGACATGTAATGCTTCCCTTAATTTTGGCATAGTAGCCCATAAGAACAACATTGAGTTATCGTCAGAAATATCCTTTACAGATAATTTACAAATATCTTCAATGGGCATACAAGGGAAACTTCCCTTTGCCATACCCCTACTCTTTTGGTTGCCACCATTATCGTAAAGCCACGGTGGGTCAGCGTAGATTATCTGGTATTTTTTCGTATTTTTACCTTTGGTGCGTCAAGCGTTTCATTGCCAAAATTATGACCGACAAACCAGCATATAAATTTCTTAAACCTCATTTCCCGTCCCCCTCTCTGCACAAGGCAAGAAGCTGGCAGGCAAAAACTGCGGAAGTCGGTCAACACTAATAACATCTTTTACTATTGCCTTCATTTTGTTTGTCCTTTCTTATAAAATTCCTCTGGTTAATTCGTATAACACACATACCCTATGACAATACTTTTCACTTGTTTTCATTTTCTTGCGACTGCTCTTGTTCGGGAACACATACACAACTTTCGCCTGCGGATAATACTTCGATAGCAACTGTAATTTCTTCCTGTCCCTTGCCTCAAACCAGCCCTTGTATTCCCAATATGTAATACTGCCGTTATTCTCTTTTACCGTGAAATCAACGAGCCACGTCATATCCGGGTCATCGGGCGGAAACTTAAAATTCATAAACTCATAAAACCAATCGTCGATAAAATCTGATTGCTTGAGCAGTTCGAGATACTGAGCCAGCTTCTTTTCGCCCTGAGAACGAAAATTACACTCTTTGCCGCCGACAATAGTACGCTCCGGCTTATTGTGGTGGTCGATTATAAGTTTTTTATTGGCCTCAAAACCCGTTTTCTCAATCATCGTTCATCTTCCTGCTCTTCTTCCCACTGCGCCAACTTTGCATCGCCCACCAAAAGAATCGCCATCAAACACAACATCACAAAACCACCACAAAGACACCCTGCAATAAACATCATACGCACCACCATTTCGCCGCCAAATCGAACAGACGGCTAATCCAGACAATTATTCGAGGTTTATGGATACGCATTATTCGCACTCCAATTTATATTTCGCACAAAATTCATCTCTCATTTGTTTTCGCTTTTTATCTTCAAACACTTCATTCATCGAACGATTCAACAACAATGGTTGTGTCGGCTTTTCTTCTATAACATCGAACAAGGTTTTTTCTTCGAGGTCAGACATTAGTTTTTCGTTTATCTTTGCCGCCGACAGCAATCCACTTAAAAGCAGACAAACGGCTTGCAATACGTTCATCGAATGTCGCCGCAAGCTGCTCGCGGGTTTTGTTAGTTGTGATATATGTCGGCAACCCGTTTTCGAGGCGGGTATCAATCAGCACATAAAGAATCCGCTTTGCAAAATCCGTCTCGGGCGCGTCAATCGCCTTGCCCGCGCCGATGTCCTCGATAAATAAATGTCTGGGCTTTAATAATCGCCTCAAAATTGAATCTTCCGTCTCTGTTGAATCTTTGGAGTATGTCGCCCTGATTTTTATACAGAGAATTTCCCAGCCGATGCGCTCACACTTTTGACGAGAAGCGATAAAACGTCGCATCAAAGTCGCCATTGTCCAACTCTTGCCCGTCCCCGCAGGACCACAAAGCACAAGCCCAATGTGGTTATCGAAGCTCAGTAATCTACTGCGAAATTCTTTATTCAGGCCCCGCAGACAAGCAACCCAAAACATCATCGGGATTGCTACTTTGATTTCACGTCGAATCTCCGCGACCAGGGTTTTCCGGGCGCATCGCCGCTCATCGTGAACTCGCCCCTGATATGCCTCGTCGTTATGTCTCACAGACAGGGATTGAGCCACCGGAGCTATAATCGTTTTGAGAGATTGGGGTTCTTTGGGTTTGTTTTGGTCGTCCATTATCGCCGCCTCTTTCTTGGGTTCTACTAAACCAATTTGTTAAAAATCTGCCGTAATTCTTTTTTGCTTTCGAGGGATTATTGAAAAGCCACTCTCCCGCTCGCAGGATATTGCCCTCGATGTCAACTGCCGGGTAAGTTTTCTTCCAAATCTCGATGTCGCCAGTAGTAATGTTTAAGAACTTTCTGTCTGTAAATGAATATGTAATTGAAGATGAAGATGAAGATGAACATGAAGTATAGGACGTTACATTTTCGTTACAATCCTGTTTCATTCTTTCGCGGTAGCCGGAAACCCGCTTTTTGATGTCAAGACGCTCGTTATGCTCCCTCATCATTCTGCGGTTAGTGATTGTTACATCGTTGTTACAAAATATTACATCTGCTGTTTTGGTGTTATGTAATTCCTTAACAGCAACCTCGGCTTCGGCAGGTGAGCAACGAGCAATCCTACTTAATTGAGCGTAATTGCCTGTTAGTTGCCCACACCTGTCGAGGTTGTGCATCGCACATAAAAAGTCCACCCAAATACCGCGAGTTGATGGCGAACACATCGAGACGCTTGGGTCTTTCAACCAATCGCCTGGATAAAATTGTAAAGCTGGCAATTTATTTGCCATAATTTTCTACCTTGATTTTTCTCGGCTGGGTCATTCAAACATCCCCCATTCCGTGCTGTCTATGCGACGCTTGGCTAAGTCAAAATACTTTTTGTCAATTTCACAACCCAGAAAATTATGATTAGATAGTTTTGCTACTACGCCCGCCGTTCCCGACCCCATCATAAAATCGGCGACCGTATCGCAATCTTTCCACGACACAAATTCTCTGAACAAATCTAATGGCTTCGGGACTGGATGGCCTTCGGCGGCGGCCTGATTGCTTATTGGGCGATTTACAACATCGAATTGCGGCGGATTATCGAGTTTCCCATAAACCAAAACCGGCTCAAAACAACATTTGCAAATTTTCTGCCCGCGCGTCAATGGCGTTATTGTGCAGCCATTCATTTTTAGCCAACACAACATCCATAATGGTTTGGGATATAATTGCAAATTGCCATTGCCGGGGGTAATTATCGCACACTCTGAAACCCGCAGAACTTGTTCAATCACAACTTTAATCCACTCGGCGTATTTGTCGGCGGGCATATTGTCCCAATAAACCAAATCTTGGTTATCGAGACGGCAAGGATAATGCTTATTTTCGCCAATTCGTATGTTGTAGGGCGGGTCTAAAATACTTAACCCCACGCTCTTGTCCGGCATCGACTTCATTACCTCAAGGCAATCACCGCATCGAAGGTCTATCGTTGGCTTATCAGTCATATCGTCCCTGTAAAAAAGGCGAGACTGACCGGCATAACATCAACCCCGCCGTTTTCTTCGTCCTGATTTTCTTGCTTCCCTGCATTTTGCGTCCTTGCTGATTATCCGCTTTATGCCTTTGCTGATTCCAGTTTGCCGTCCTCAAACCAATACCAAATGTCAGGCAGAATCTTTTTGCATTCAATTCGCCCGCCGACTTTGGCGTGGTAGATTTGCTTAATAAACCAGTCGCCATCGCCTACTTTGTCGTATCGCCAGTCGGCTATGACAATCCAGCCTTGTTTTGCTTTGGCTCGACAATGAATGCCGAGGCCGCAAGCGATAGATTCTTTTCCATCAACACTCGCTGCCGACCTGTCTCCGGTGTTCGTCGCTGCCGACCTGTCTCCGGTGTTCGTCGCTGCCGAACCGTCTCCGGTGTTCGTCGCTGCCGAACTGAATCCGGTGTTCGTCGCTGCCGACCTGTCTCCGGTGTTCGTCGCTACCGAACCGTCTCCGGTGTTCATCGCTGCCGACCTGTCTCCGGTGTTCGTCGCTACCGACCTGCCTCCGGTGTTCGTCGCTGCCGAACCGAATCCGGTGTTCGTCGCTGCTGACTTGTATCCGGTGTTCATCGCTGCCGACCTGTCTCCGGTGTTCGTCGCTACCGACCTGCCTCCGGTGTTCGTCGCTGCCGAACCGAATCCGGTGTTCGTCGCTGCTGACTTGTATCCGGTGTTCGTCGCTGCTGACTTGTATCCGGTGTTCGTCGCTACCGAACTTTCTCCGGTGTTCGTCGCTGCTGACCTGTCTCCGGTGTTCGTCGCTACCGACCTGCCTCCGGTGTTCGTCTTAATGCTTTTGACTCGTTCAAGGATAAACTTCACGCCCGCCTGTATCAGCCAGGCTAATTCGATTTCTGCTTTGATTTTTATTTTCGATGAAACGGTTTTGGTTCCGTCGGATTTAGTATCCCCACCCTGTTCAACCTCAAAAAATCGGCTATTGGCGGGGTTATAGAAATCAAAAACATCGAGAGGGCCTTCGCAGGCGTGAAAACCATTATGGCAAAGCGAAACATCGCCTTCGGCCTTGTATTCCTTGCCGACTTCATACTGGAATCCTTGACATTGCATTTTGGAATCCATACCCTTGTAAGCCACTTTTTCATTTTCCATTATTTGCACTCCTTTTTGCGCCATAAAACATTCACGTCGCACATAAACTCTTTTACAAATTCCTCAGCGAGCTTGCGTTTGTCGATATTACCCCCGGAGATATGCAGCAGGTGTATCTGCCTTAATTTTTCCCTGTTACAGCATCGCAGATATTGCTTTGTGATGTTGACTTCCATGTGGCTTGTCAACAGCCGGCGGGCATACGTCTCGTTTACTTCCCCGTCCTCGACTCGCTGCTTAAGGACTTCAGCATCATAGGCCGCTTCGATAGCGATTATCGAGAACGGGTAAGGGAATTTCTGCGCGATGGTTTTTGTGTCGATTGCGAATAAGAGATATTCGCCAGACGATTTCTCTCTTATTATAAAGCCCAAAGACGGGACATCGTGTGGAACATCAAAGGCAAGGACCTCAAAAGAATCGAGACGGATTAGCGTTTTATCTCCGATGGATGTATAGGGCTTTATTCCAGCTTCAATTACCTCCTTTAATGCTTTGCAATGGTCTTTATGTTCGTGCGTAACAAAGCATCCCTCGATATTGTCCAACTTGTAATCGAGGGCTTTGATAATCTTTTTCCAAGTTACGCCGGGGTCAATAATTAAACGCTTGCCGTTTTCGGCAACAACTTCATATAAATTCCCACTCGAACCAGAATAAAGCTGCCGGAAGTTCAAGTCATCACCCCCGTCATAATCCAAATATCGAATTCGCTGTCGCTCATCCGATAAATCGGCTCGACATCCTGGCAGCATATCCTTGCATCCAGTAGCAGGTCATATCGAGACAGGCGATTGAACGTCCGGCCCCATTTAATGTCTTTTGGGCCTCGCCGGTAAACTCGCCCGCGAGTTCTGTCAAAATCTGATTCGCTCATTTTTTGGCTTCCGCTGGTGCAACGTAGCCCGGCTCCCCCGGTAGCTTAATATCCTTTTTCCAGTCGTCCTCTGCGGGCGGCGCTGCCTGTTGCTCTTTGTTCTCGAATTGAGCGTCGGTTACTTGCGAGCCGGTTTGCACTGAATTGACTTCTGCCGCCTTTGTCGCCGTTTCAACGAAGGTTTCCTGCTCATCAATCGCAGCGCCTTTTGCGAAGTCCTCAAGAATGGACTTAGGCAAGAATTTAGCGAGCTGCCGAATGGCAGTTTTTTTTGCCATAGCCTCATAAGCGTTGGCCCATGCCGGGGAATTTGGGGCCTTAGAAGCACTCCTCGCCTTTTCGACTTCATCAATCCGCAAAACCATCGTTCTCGCCCCGAACCCCTCGACTTCGGCAGTAGCGTAAACAGCAATCATCTTCCCGGTCGGCGGGATGTAGCTGAATGGGTGTTCAACCTTGTACCGCCCGTCGATGCGAGTAATCTTCACTGTGTTTATTTCGCTTTCGTAAATACAATGCGCCGATATGTCGAGGACCTTACCGGACCGATAGGCCAATTCAATCAGACCGAGGTATCCAATCTGAAATTGTGCTTCTTTCGCTTTGGGCGTCACCTTGTTGTTGTAATAAGGTACAAGGTATGCCAGTCCTCGCGGGTCAATATCAAGATTCAAGCTCGCCGACAGGCACGCCGCCCGAATTATGCTTGGCACGGTGCAGTCCTGCAAAGAAGGGTTCTGGCAGATATGGGTATATATATTTTTAGCGAATCGCTTCGCTACCTCGTCCGCCTCTTTTCCGAGGGCTTTCGGCAAACTATCCTTAAACATCGAAAGCGAACCCTCGGAAAATATATTCGCTTTCATTGTTTGTAATGGTTTCGCTATTGCGTTGTTATTTTCTGCTGTCATTTTACGCCTGCCCTTTCTTAAAAATTAGTGTTTGCAAATTCCCCAAAATAATATCTTGCGGCGTTGGCAATCAAGCCCATTGTGATTTCGGTGGTCAATCATTTCTCCTTTTTTGGCGTTCATAATTTGGCGGTGCATACGGACCGTATTTCACCCCGGCTTCCTGCCCACGTTTCTTATGGCATAGACAGTGCTATGGTTTCGCTGAATACACCAACGATGTTTTGATAATTCGGGATAATCCAAATCATCGACCATCGCCATAAATCCCTGTGTCAGTGGTATGGTTTTCATTTTGCTTTCTCGGCCTCAACAGGAGATTCAACGACGACTTTTAATTTCTTCTGACCTTCGACCGCCTTCAATTTGATTACTTGTGAATTGGTCTCAACGGAATAAGTTAAACTTTCAAAATTATCGATAAACAGCACGATTGATATTCCATAGTGCTTACTCAGGACGTTGATTATGTCGATGCCGACAAGTATTCGCTGTCCGTATGACATATCTTGATACGGGACGCCGTTGAGCAGAGCGATGCAGGTTTCTTCGACGTTGCCGTTTAATGCCGTGTCGAACATCTTGAATGTGACGTGCTGGAACATCTTATTGACGGACGTTTCTATCAGGTGTGATTCTGAGGCTGTGTATTCGCCGATATTCGCAAGCTGCTCGTCGATGTCCGCTATTGCCTGCGATAAGGTTATCTGTTTCGCCTGTAATTCTTTGATGCGTTCTTTGGTGCGGCTTGCCGTGTCCACGTTGGCCAGCGCGGTGTTGAGTTTCGTTAGCTCGTCCTGCAAGGTCTTGCGACTCGTTGCGATGCCCTGCAACTTCTCTGCGCTCGAGGGCGGTAGCTCCGCTTTCGCTTTATCAATAATCGTCGTTAAATTCTTCCAGGTGAAGTCGTCTTCTTTCTTCGGCTTCTCGCGGGTTTCGATTGCCTTTTGGATTTCGGCAATGCGGGCCTGTGTTTTTTCGACAAGTTGATTGTGCTGTGCGATATAGCCCTGGTATCGCTCCTCAAAAGAATTAAGCGACTTAGTCAATTCCTGAATGATGTTGTTTTCCTCGACGGCGGCCCGATAAGACGATTGCCCGTTTTCTGCAAGGCGTTTTAGTTCTGTTGTTCGCTTCTCGGCCATGCCTGCCAGCTTATCTTCCGGCAATGCTTGACCGCACAAGGAGCAAGTGCAGGGGTCTTTCTGCATCTCCATCGCATCGGATTGCTCTTTGAATTTGTTGCGATTGCTCAGGTGTTCGGCGTAAATGCGTTTGTGATTGGCGATTTCAAGGGCCTTTTGGTCCCTGTCCGCCTTCGCTCTTTCGACCTTCTGAGAATGTTCGGCTAATCCACGGCCTAACTGCCCCGATTCTTCGACAAGGCCGGTAACTTGCGTGGTGTCATTTTGCAGGGCGTACTCGCGGGCTGTCCTGCTCTGCTCGACATCACGGATTGCCGCAAGTGCCTTTTCTCGCGCGCCTTCACCAGCCAAGACCAGTGATTGTACAGCGTCAAAGCCCTCGATGGATGTCTGTATCGCTTTTCGCTGTGCCTCAATAGCGGCTGTATCAACTTCGCCACCGCCCAAGCCGTCAAGTGTTCTCTGGTTTTCGTTAAGCGCGGGGCCTATTGTGTCGCGTTCCTGCTCGTGCCGTTTCTTTTGTGCCAATAATACCTGCCGATACTCGGATACGGTCCTGCCGTTGCAATCTTTGAGTAGTTTTTCAAAACCCTTTGGCGTTCCTATCTTGCCGGCAAGCGATAAAAGCATTGCCCGGCGTTCCTTCTTGCCCCACTTCGGCGTATCGCGGTTGAATTGGTACAGGTCCGTGAGCATCTTCGCCGTATCCTCCGGCAGACATTCTTCGAGCCAATCCGAAAACTCGCCGACCTTCTTTGGCACTTCGTTAATCCAGCAAAGAGTTTCGTAGCCGGTTATCTGGCCGGTCTTCTTGACGACCTTCTCGTGCTGCTCTTTGCGGAGGGTATGAATTTCATCATCGAAAGCGATGGCGCCCTCGACCTTGACGACAAGTCCCGGAATCATCACGCTGTCCTTATCGAGCGGACGCACCGAGAAATCTTCCTTACCCTCTGCGTTCTTGCCCCTAAGCAGCCAAGCGAATGCGTCAATCACCCGCGTCTTGCCTATTCCGTTCGCTGCCGTGATTACAGCGTTATCGCCATCGCCCAGGTCGATATTGAAACTTGCGCCCTTGAAATTTTCCGCCGTTAATTTGTGTAATTTTATTGTCAACATACAACACCTGCCCTTTCAAAATAATCGTTCTCGAAATTTTACTAACTTACAAACCCGTACCTTGTTCCCAAATTCGCTTGTTGCTTCGCCGATTACTTCCAGCTTGCCAAGTGCGAGCAATTCACCTACGCGAGGGCAAACCCTGTTCACACCCCACTTGAGACGCAAAGCTATTTGTTCATCCGTCCCTTCGCCTCGACGAAACGCAGATAAGACGATTGCCTGATTGTTCGTTAAATCGAGTTTTTCAAAAGCAGCCAGCGAATTTGGGTGCATATTTGTCATTCATTCATCCTATCTGCATCATAGTCCTGCACGGCTTTTTCGAGAAATTCAGCAACCAATACCTGCGTCTTTGCGTCGCCCCGACACTTCCTTAATTCTGTTGCCGCAAATTGTGCCGCGTCTCGTAAATCTTGTGCAGTCATTTTGTCGCCTCAAAATGCGGCCTTGCTTCTTGTTCACAAATAGCCCTGTCCCAAAGTTTCAAAGTTTCAGCCCCGATACGCCCGTCCTGATAGGCACCAACCATCGCCTGAATGTCCCGAATTGACGGTATCCGGTCTGATACCTGGATACAAACTCCGTACTTTGTATTCATTGCCCAGCCGATGCCGATGCAGGCAAAACCGTATGCCAACACAACCAAAATCGCTGATAACTTTTTCATATTTGACTCCTTATGATTGCGCCCCCGACACAAATCGAGGGCTACTATTAACGATACTACTGTGCGATAATTGCGCCGCCGTAGTCCCCACACCCAAAGAACG
>Ga0315274_10003568_pt1 | contig 23114 bp, 22 predicted proteins | sample YL17G02_20_MG_FD_203700 | JGI IMG/M metagenome (GOLD analysis project Ga0315274, IMG submission 203700) | Sediment microbial communities from Yellowstone Lake, YNP, Wyoming, USA - YL17G02_20 | ecosystem: Environmental > Aquatic > Freshwater > Lake > Sediment | place: USA: Wyoming | collected...
TCTCTCTCTCTCTCTCTCTCTCTCTCTCTCTCTCTCTCTCTCTCTCTCTTTCTCTCTCGTCTCCCCTACGGGGAACCTGCAACCTCGCTCCCTCACGAAGAGAATACGCGGACAATCGAAACGAGAACCTTACAAATGAAAAAGTGATACATATGAAATCGAAGCAAGTGCGAGAAGTTATTTTCGAAAAAGCAGAAAAAAATGACAAAGACAACAACCAGTGGGAGAGCCTCCTTCAAAACCTCTTCCCCTTAATTCTTCCTCGAGGACAGACAGTTCCCGCCGGAAAAGCACACGGAGGCGAACACGACGAGTAGCAGGGAGGCGATCAGCGCCCCGACCATCAGCCGCATCTTCATGTTCTGTTTTGATGTTTTTGATTTTTTTTTTGAGTTCGAGAGAGAGACGAGAGAGTTTTTTTTTGTGAATGTTTTCGGAGTTTTTCTTTCTTCTCTTCTTCTCCGAGCTCCGACCGGAAGAAAAAGCCCCCCCCGACCAGAAGAAAAACTCACGCTCCACCACATCTTCTGCCTCAGCGCCCTCCCGGACGCCCGGAACCTCGCTGCCTGGTCCCTCAGACCGTCCGTCTTGTCGACCAGGAGCTCGAGCCTCTCGCCCCGCTCCAGGACTCGCTCGATGTTCTCGACCATGACGTCCCGGACCGCGTCGACCTGCCTCTGCACCGCGGCCACCTTCGACGCCGACTCCGGGTGTCGCGAGACGTGATCGGCGGCGAGGGCGAGGCGCGGGCCGAAGGCGCGGTCCAGAGCGTGCGCGGGCAGCGAGGCGAGCTGGGGAGGAGAGTAGGCACCCTCGTTCCTCGAGTGGAAGTCGGACGCGACGCGCTCGAGGAACGCAAACGGCAGCGCCCTCCCGGCGCTCTCGGGGGAGACGGCGCAGAAGGTGAGGCCCGCTGTCCCCGGCTCCGCGAGGAAGTTGAAGAGGTGCCTGTCGCAGGTGTAGGTGAGGCGGGCTCTCTGGTCCGCGGACGACGACGAAGACGAGGAGGAAGAAGGAGAAGGCGGGCTCGCTGCCGAAGAGGTCGACGGGGCGCCGGCGACAGCGGGGACGAGGCCTCCTGCTCCTCCTCCTCCTCCTCCTCCTCCTCTTGCTCCGTTTCCTCCTCCGGCGGTGTCCCCCGGGCGGGCTGCGACCTTGTCGAGGCACTGCATCGCGATCTGTTTTAAAACAAGAGAAAGGAGAAAGACAGCGCGGAAGCGAGGGAGCGGAAGGTGAGGGGAAGCAGAAAAGGGTTCGGTCAAAACACGAGGAGGTCGAAAAAGAAAAGAGAGACCCATCGCTCTTTGACCGCCCTCTTCGTTGACCGCCTCGCGTCTCCTCTCTAACCTGTGAGAAATTGCCCGTAAAGTTTCCAGAGTTCTCGCAGAGCACTGTGGTCCCCCTGGCGACGAAAGAGTAGATGATGATGACGGGCGCTGGGCTCGACATGTTGGGCGAGATTGAATAGTTTTTGCTGCTTTTTTTGTGATTTTTTGTAGAAGAGGAGGCATCTATCAATGTTTTCATTTTTCTTCTTTCGCTTTTCGGCTCGCGACCACTCAGCCTTCCAGGCCAAAGACGACCATCTTCGTGTCGCTCGCAGCTTCATATCACTCGTGAGGCCACGTTCTTCACTTGGAGCAGACCTCAGGAGCAAAGGAAACGACCCGCTTGTCTCCAAATCGACTCGTTACTAGAGTTGACAGCTTCGCAAAGCGGACCATCGACCACATCACGCATTCCAGCCAGAGCGCCATCGATCCCATCGATGCCCCTTGCCTCGCGCTTGTTAGGATGAACCAAGCCACCGAGGAGGTACGTGTCGGTCACCATTCGGTGGTCGATTCAGGCGTCACGGAGCATCACGCGGAGCTCTCGTATCGATTGCGTTTGCCCCGCCGCTTGCTCTCGCGCCTCGCCTCTCACTCGTTCATCGTTGGCGTTCAGCTCAACACTCTCTCCCTCCTCTCTTTAACTCACTTCAACAGCCCCGCGGCGGCAAGCCTCAGGCCGTTGCCGCGCCGCCCCCTTCCTCGCCCGCCCCGGCGACGCCGTGCTCCTCTTCTGCGGCAGTCGCAGCAGCAGCAGGAGCAGCGGCAGCGGCAGCGGCAGCAGGAGCGTCCTCCCCTCTCGCCCCAAACACTCCTCCGGGAAAGGTGCTCCTCCTCTCGTTCGACGGAGCCGACGGCGCCGGGCCCTCCGCCTCCTCAGCTCCTTCCCCTTCTTCAGCTTCGTCGGAAATGTGGTCGCTCATAACAATAGAGGCCCTCCACGCCATGCTGTCCAAGTACGGCACCCTCCACAAGGCGACGCTCTTCGACCGCGGCGCCGGAGGGGGGCTGCAGGCCCTGGTGCAGTTTTCGCGCCCGGCGGCGGCCGCCGCCGCTGCGCGGGAGCTCGGCGGCGCCGGCAGGCCGTTCCCCCCCGCGGCGCTGCCCGTGGCCAGGCCCCCGCTCGTGCGCGCGTTCCCGAGCAGGCATCCGGACCTGAACGTGCGGTTTCAGAGCCACAGGTCGCGGGACTTCCTCGACGGGAGCCTGCCCTTCGGGAGGGCCGGCACCGGCGGCGGCGGCGGCGGCGCTGTCGCCGTTGCTGCTGCTGCTGCTGCTGCTGCTGCCGCGCCCGCCGCCGCAGCCGCCGCGCCTCGGCGCGGCTCCGTTCCGGTTCCCCCCGGGCCAGCTCGAGCGCCGCCTCCAGCTTCAGCCTCAACCGAAGCAATAACAGCGGCGACGACGACGGCTGCTCCTAGCTCCGGAAACGTCCTCCTCGTCGCCTTTGAGAGCGCAGCGAAAGGCCCCAAAGGCGTCGGCGACGACGACGATGAAGGTTCAGCCTCGGGCCAAAGATTCACCCCGGCCTCGATCGGCCGCGTCTTCGGCAGGCAAGGTCTCGGCGTCGCCAAAGTCTCTACGTTTAAACGCAAAGGCCAGCCTCACGCGCTTGTCCAGATGCGGGACGCGGAGTCGGCGAGGATCGCCCTCGAGGCGCTGGAAGGGAGGCCTCTGCTGGCGGCGGAGGAGGAAGAACAAGGGGAAGAAGAAGACGGCGTCGGCGGCGGCGGAGGAGACAGAGTGCCCCCCTCCTCCGCCTTCTCGGCCAAGGCGAACCCGCTGCCGCTGCTGAAGATCTCGTACAGCATCCACTCTGACGTTCGCGTCCCTCCCGGGGCGAAACCGGACAAGGCGATCGATTTCACCGCTCGAGAAGGAGGAAGCGGAGGCGCCGAGAAGGAAGGAAACCTGAAGACTCTCCATTCGTCTCGGCTCCAGGACGCCACGGCCGCCGCTGAGGCCGCGGCGAAGCACGCCGAGGAGGCAGCGGCAACGGCGGCGGCCGCAGCCAGGGCCGCGTCGGACGCTGCGGCGCGCCTAAAGAGGCCTCTTACGCCGGCCTCCGCGGCAGCAGGTCTCTCGCCTCCGTCTCCGGCTCCGACTGCTGTCCGAAACGCCAACAACAAGCGCCCCGCGACCGCTCCCTTGCTGGTCTCTCGGGGCAGCAGCGGCAGCGGCGGAAGTCGCGGTAACAACAACACCAACGGCAACATAAAAGACGCCAAGAGGCCCGCTTCGGCCTCTCTCATGCCGTGGAGGAGCAGCGGAGGCAACGGGAGCAGCAGCAGCGGGGGACGGCAGCAGCAGCAGCAGCAGCAGCAGCAACGGCGACCTCACCCGTCGCCGCCGCAGCATTGGAACGGTGAGCACCAGCGGCCGCCGCCCTTCTTCGCCCCCGCGCCTCCGCCGGCGCAGAGCCTCTACCACGTTTCTCCTCACGGAGTTCACCAACTGCATCAGCAACAACAGCAGCAGCTCCCTCCGCCGATGACGCTCGTCCCGGAGCACCAGCTGCGTCAGCTCCAGCAGCAGAACCAGGAGCTCCAGCGGCAGCTGCTGCTGAGCCAACAGCACCAGAATCAGCAGCAGCAGCATCCGGGTTATTACCCTCCTTTTCCTCCTCCGCCTTACCGATAGAGAGAGAGTGAGGCTCGAATTGAAACTCGTCTTTTTTGTAATACTATTTTAATGGGGGGAGAGAGGGGAAAGAACAAAAAGAGACGAGAAAACAAAGTGGTTCCCTCCCTTCCTTCTTCTTCCTTCCCTTTCTTTCCTCTTCTCGAAATCAAAAACCAAAACCATCACTTGAAGCCGCCGAACACGCGGTTGATCAGCTTCTCTGCCTTGCTGGGGCCTGTGCCTCCACCTCCGGGAGCGGAGAACGAGCCCTCGCACTCGCCCCCGACGCATTTGGCGAAATCGTCCCATCCTCCTTTGTCGTCCACCTCCTGTTTTCCGAGTTTCATTTTTTCCATTTTATTCCTTCATTTTTTTCACTTTTCGTGAGGGGAGGGAGGACGGCGAGAGCGCGAGAAACGACGACGGCCCCCGCGCGACCTCTCGCAGGAGCACCCGGGAAGAATGCACTCTATCGTACCTTGTAGGACCAGTAGAGCAGGCCGGCGTATCCGCTGTCCCTCGCGTGCTGCAGCAGCGCCGCCGCCGAGTAGGTCTTGAGCAGGTTGGCCTGCGCCTCGCCGATGACCAGGGGCTTTGGCCGGCCCCCGCCCCCGCCGCCGCCCGGTCCCGCCGGCCCGCCTCGCCCGCCGCAGTAGGTCTCGGGCCGGTTGACGAACGGGTCGATCTCCTTCTTCATCCAGGGGTAGTAGTGCGTCTGCCCGAAGTCGAGGAACGCCGCCGGGTCGCCGTTGTTGGAGGCCACCAGGGCCGCGTCGCCCCAGAAGTCGCTGCACCAGCCGGGGCGCGTCTCGCCCCGCTCCCACGACCACTTGACCGACGCCGAGCCCACGGTCACCAGGGCCCCGGGCCCGCCCTCGTTGTGGACGATCGACGCCGCCCTCCCGATGAACGTCCGCAGCGCCGCCAGCGGCACCTTTTGCGCCGTCGTCGCCTCGCCGGTCTCGGCCACGCACCACTCCGGCTCGTTGAAGACGTCCCAGGCCGCGACCGCGGGGTGAGACCCGAACTTTTGGATCAGGGGCCTCAGGGCGTTCTCCATGAAGGCGTTGGCGAGGTTCGGGTCGGCGAACAGGGCGCCATGGCCCCCCTGCTGCGGGGTGGGCTTGTCGGCGGGGCTCGGGACGTTCATCGCGATAAAGTCCCAGAGCACGGGCATGACCTTGATGCCGTGCCTCTGGGCCCGGCGCAGCATGTCCCCGAAGTCTTCGAGAAACTCCGGGTGGAGCCCCGTGGTCAGGGAGCGCGTCGCGGGGGTCGAAAGGTCGAACGAGGGCGCCGCCCTGCCGTCGCCAAAGACCCACAGCCGCACGCAGTTGGCCCCCCTGGAGGCCAGGTCCGCGAACGCCGCGTCGAAGGCCTCGGGCCTGTACCCTCGGCCCCAGGCGCAGGGCCCAAAGTCCCAGCCGTAGTTTATCCAGGGGAGGTTGGCGCCCGTGAGGAAGCCGAGGGAGCCGATGCCGCCGTGAGAGGCCATTGTGTGTTTTTGTTTCCGTTCTTGCTTTTTTGGGCGGGAAAAAAGGTCGCGGGTTGAAGAAGAAGAAGAAACGGCCAGCGAGCGAGAGTCTAGGTGGCGAATTGGTTGCGGTTGAGAGAGCAGCCGAAAGGACGCACTTTCGATCGCGTCTCTCTTTCACTCAATCAGCTCGTCACGATCGTCTTCGAACAGGCTTCTACTCTGTGAGAGCAGAGGATGGGAATCGCGAGTGAGAAGGGCAAGCGGAGGTTGGATCGGTTCAGTCGTTTTTGCTTCTCCGCATCGAGAAAAGTCTGCACCGGTGCATGCCGCTCACTTTTTTTTTCCTCGGTCGCAAATCGCGACAGTCGAAAAAGAGAGAGCCTGTCTGGACGAAGCAACGAAAGGGCACTTTTCCTCCCCGAAAACAACTCGGCTCCCCTCGCGCCACCATGCTTGGCTCCGTCCTCGGCGCGGTAATTCGGGAAAAAAAACACGAGAGTGAGAGAGGCTTCTAATTCCCTTTTTTTTAATTCTACCGATTGGCGCCTCAACAGTCAACTTTCTCTTTTTCCAAGAAACTCAACAGGCCGCGGGAATCCTCGAGGGGCTCTACCTCGAGGCGTCCCGGACCCTGAAAAGCAGCAGCAGAAAAGCAGCACAAGAGGTTGAAGCAGCAGCAAACGCAGCAAACGCAGCAGCAGCAGCAGAAGCAGCGGCAGCACCTCGACCTCCGCCTCCTTCTTCCTCTCGCCCTCCGCTCGCCCCCTCTGCTCCGAAACAGCAGCAGCAGCAGCAGCGCGAAAGAGGGAGAAGCTCCCGCGGTGACGACGAAGCCAACGTCGCCCAGCTGCTCCCGATCCTGCTGCTGGGTCCCAGCGGGATCGGGAAGTCGCGGGCGGCGAGGGCCTGGGCGAGTGGTGCGAGCGCCGCCGCTGATGCTTCTGCTGCTTCCGCTGCCGCCGCGGGCAGCGACGCGGAAGAGGAGAGCAACGAGGGGGGCGGGGAGAATGCCGCTCCGCGCCGCTTCCCCTCGACGGTCGGCGCCGATCCTTTCCTTCGGACGATGACGCTGCCGGACAGGAGGCGCGTCGCCGTGGCGCTGTGGGACTGCGGCGGAGGCGGCGGGGAAGGGGACTCCGGCGGCGGCGGAGGCGGCGGCGAAGCTCGCGGGGCCTCTTCGCCCGCAGCCGCCTGCGCCGCCCTCGGCGAGGCGTTCTTCTCCGGGGCCTGCGCCGTCATCCTGGCCTACGGTTCCGATTCCAGCGCGGAGGCGGCCGAAGCCTCGCTGGGGAGCTGGCTGCAGGCCGCGGAGGCGCAGCTCGAGCTCGGAGGGAGCGACGGCTCGCTCCCCTCGCCGCCGGTCGTCGTCGTCGGGCTCCGCGGCGCGAGTGGGAAAGGAGGAGCGGGACCCAGAGGAGACGCCGACGAGGCCGCAGCGCGCTGGGCGGCACACCACTCCCTGCGCCACTTCGTCGACCTCGGGGCCGCGGCCTCGGCGGCGACGCTGCTGGCCCTCGAGTCCGCCGTTTCCTCCTCGGCGGCAGCGGCGTCTTTGACGGGAGGACCGAGGGAGAAGCGGTGGGGCGCGGCAGACTCCGCCTCGGACGCGGCCGACGTCCTGGGGTCGCTCAAGTGCCTCGGAGGAGGAGGCGGAGGCGGCGGAGAGACGAAGGGGAAGGTGGCTGCTCCCTCCTCGGCGGTCGCGGGAGCAGGTCGGTGAAGTTTTGAGGAGGTTTTGAAAAAGATGGACAAAAAAGTGAAAGAAAAAATCGTTTGTTTTTTTCCACGAAGCCAGAGTTCGTTCGACGACCTTTGGCTTCGTTCGTTTTTCACCGCTCTCTCTCTCTCTCTCTCTCTCCTCTCGACACGCTCGCGCGCGCTCCCGCCTTCCCCCGTTCCATCTCTATCGGCCATCGCCTCTGTCCGGCGACTGCCTTTGCTATCTCCCCACCTCAAGGAGAAACACAGTCACGCCGGAGAAGAAAGAAAACTTTTTTCTTGAAACATCAATCGATGAAACCGTGACGGCGGCTCGTTTTTCGTCCACCACTTCCCGAAAGGGGAGCGCTCGGTTCTTCCGCGCGCGGACCTCCGCTAAAACTTTGCCACCTCGAGATGGAGAGTAACGGCGCTCCCACCGACGCCGCCGCGGCGGCGGCACCCGTCGTCAAGCTCCGCGTGTCGTACGGCGGAGGATTTGTGCTCGGTGAGTTTTTTTCGACGATGGACGTCAGTTTTCTTTTTCTTCGCTCTTTATCATCGTCGAGAAATCCACCTCCCTCCCTTTTGCGGCTTCTTTGGGCTCTCTCTGGGACATTCTATTTACGCGCTCTCTGTTGAGAGCGCATGTTGCTCAAGCAAGGATTTCGAGCTTCTTCTTGCCTCTGGGCCAAAGAAGGAACGAAAAACAAGCCCGGCACGGCGACTTTGTGTCCCGAGACGATCTCGTCGTCAAACGAGTTTTCTCCTCCTTTCCTCTCACCCGCTTTTTTTTTCAAATAAAAAAAACTCCGACTCTTTTCCAACTCTCGAACAGGCCCCGACGACCTCTGGCGCTACACGGGCGGCTCCACCTTCCTCGAGTCCATCCCTTTTACGGGGTGCGGCTACGCAGAGCTCGCCTTCCGCCTCACGGAAAAGGCCGGCAGCGCGGCCTCGATCAAGTACCAGCTCCCCGGGGAGCCGCTCGACCCGGACGGCCTGATCTCGGTCGCCGACGACGCCGACGTGCGCGAGCTGTGCGGCGAGTTCTTCCGCGGGGCTTCCTCTTCCTCGGCTGCTTCTGATTCCGCTTACGCCGCCGCCGCCGCTGCTGCTGCTGCTGCCGCCGCCTCGAGGCCGCAGTCGCCTGCGGACGGCGGCCCGCCTTCCTCCGCGTCGGCCGTGGGGCTCGGAGGAGCATTGGGGGCAGGCGCGGGAGCGGGGGCGGCAACGGGGGCCAGTTTCAGGCTCCGCGTCCTGCTCTTCCCGGCCTCCGAGGTGCCGACGCTCTCGGTCGAGGAGATGGAGGACGGCGACGCCTTCTTCGAGGCCGCCTCCGTCGCGGCGGCGGAGGCCAAGAGGACGACGGGCGGCGTGGCCTCTGCCTCCGCGGCCGCCGCCGCAGCAGCGCACTCTTCCTCCTCGGCCGACGCCACCCCTCGCAGGCTCTCCTCGCCCTCGTACTCTTCCGCCTCGGAGCACGCCTTCGCCGCGCACGGCAGAGGCGGAGGCGCGGGGGGAGCGAGCGGAGGAAGGGGAGCGGCGATGACGGACGCCGAGGAGCAGGCAGCGGCCGCCGAGGCCGCTGTCGAGGAGATGGCGTGGGAGGACGGGCTTCGGGAGCGCCTCCTCCGCGCCGCGTCGCGCCCGCTGTGGGGACGTGGGACCGGCGGCGGCTGCGACGGAGGCGACGGCGAAGAAGGAGGGCGGGCCGACGAAGAGGGCTCGTGGGCGGAGGCGGCGTCCGCGATGGCGCCGCTGCTGCAGTCGCTGTCGCTCTCGTCGGGCGCGGTGACGCCGGCGGCGGCCAACCAAAGTTCTTCCGCCTCCGCCTGGCCCCGCACGCCGACGCCTCCCGTCCCCGTACCCACCTCGCCGATTTCTATGCAGCAGCAGCAGCAGACCCAAGCCGGCTGGGGAGACACCGGAGGAGAGGCGACAGCCGCGGCGGCTCAACGTGGCTGCAGCTGGGACGAGGTCGCGGAGCCGCCCTCGGCGGCGCTCGCCGCGGCGGCCTCGGCGCTGCTCCCCACGGGCGGGACTCCGACTCCCGCGCCCATGCCTGCTGCTGCCGCCGCAGACCCAAGGGGATTCTCGAGGACCCCCGGGGGGGGAGGGGCCAAGGAGCGGCTGCCCGCCCCCTTCGACCCCTCGTCACCCCCCCCCCAGGCGCCAGCGCTGACCACGGCGACGTCGGTCGCCGAGGGCCTGCCGTCGCACATCTCGATCTTCGGCGCCGAGGAGCTGACCGAGGGGGGCGCAGCCGCGCTGGCCGCCGCGGCCGCCGCCAACGCGCGGGAAGAAGAAGCCCTCTCTCGGCGCGGGAGCGGCAGCAGCGGGGGAAGCGGCGGCGGCGGCAGCGGCAGGGGTCGGAGCGGCAGCGACACTGGCGGCGTCGGCGGAAGCGGCCCCGGCGGCCTCTCGGCGGCGTTTGCCGGCGGCGGCGGGACCCCGGGCCCCTCGCGCCTCGGGCCCAACCGCCCGCCCTCCAGCTCCCCGGCCGTGCGCTCCCACGCGCTCCCGGACGTCGCGGCGGACATCTCGTCCCCGGCGCCCCCCGTTCTCGGAGGGGGAGGAGGCGGGAGCGGGAACCTTACCCCGGGCGCCGAGAGGGTCAGGGCGCGCAGGCGCACAGCCGACGACGGCGCCGGAGGGGGAGCGGCCCGGAGGAGGGGCGGCGGCTTCCGCGGACGCGGCAGCGACAGCGACGACGAAGAGCGCACCAACGGCGACGGAATCGGTCCGGGCTCCCCGGCGGCGGCCCTCGGCGCCATCGCGGCTCACCGCGTGCCCGCGGCGCAGGTGAAGGTCGAGCGCGTGATCGGCGAGGGCGCATTCGGCGCTGTCTCGCTCGCGTGCTGCCCGACGTTTGGCCGCGTCGCCGTGAAGTGGCTGAAACAGGGCCGCAGGAAGCTGAGGAAAGATCAGGAGGGCGACAGAGGCGCCAACCACCGCAACAACAACGCCCCCGACGCCGCCGCGGCCTCCTTCTGGAGGGAGGCCGCGACGCTGAGCGGGCTCAACCACCCAAACGTCCTGCGCTTCTACGGCGTCGTCGTCGCCGACGGCACCGAGATCGCCGCCGACGGCAAGAGCAAGAGCAAGAGCGGCGCGAATTCTTCGTCGACACCGTCTTCCGCTTCCGCGGCCCTCCCTTCTCCCGCCCTCCTGTCGACCTCGCCTCCGCCGAGCCCCCCTCCCTGCGGGACCGTCGTAGGGATCATGACGGAGTTCATGGCGGGAGGCTCTCTGGGTGCCCGCCTCCGCTCGGGCAACTACCGCGAGCAGGCTGCTGCAGAGGAATCCAACGCCAACGGCAACGGCAATGCCAGCGACTGCGACAGCGACGACAATGGAGATGCCGCCTTCGACGGAGGCGCCTCCTCTGCCGACGGCGGCGCCCGCCGCCGCAGGGAGGCCGCTGCCGCCTCGCAGCGCCCGCGCTGCCCGCCGCTGCCGCTGCGGACGCGGGCGGAGCTCGCGCTGGGCGCCGTCTCGGGGCTGGCGTACCTGCACGAGATGCGCGTCGTCCACTTCGACCTCAAGCCGGACAACCTGCTCCTCGACGGCCCGCTGGTGCTTCCGGGGGAGGAGGGGGGGGGGAGCTCGGGGGCTGGGGCGGCGCCGGCGGGGTCGAGCAACGGCGGCGGCGGCGCACTGGCTTCGCCGACGAGCGCCGCTGCCGCCGCGACGCCCGCTCCCTCTTCGTCCTCCTCTGCTCCCGTCGCTGCCGCTGCTGCCGCTTCCTCTCCGGCCACTCCGGCCCCTCCCGCCGTCCTCGCCTCTTTGATCAAGACGCCTGCCGTCAAGGTCGCGGATTTCGGCCTCGCCAAGCACCGCTGGTCCTCGTCGAGCGTCGTGCCAGGTAAGAGAGTGCTTCTTCCCCCCCCTCCCTTTTTTTTCGAGGAGAAGGGAGAAAAGAAAAAAAGACAGACCATCTCAACCTCGACCTTTTTCTCACTTTCCATTTTTTCAAAAATCTTTTTCCAGGCGTCAAGGACCTCCGCGGCACGCTCCCCTATATGTCCCCCGAGCTCGTCGCCGACCCCGACGGCGTCACCGAGAAGGCCGACGTGTGGTCCCTCGGCGTCGTCCTCTGGGAGATGGCCGTGCGAAAGCCGCCGCACGCGACGCTCACGCCGCAGGACATCGTCCGGGGCCTGATGGGCGGGTCCCCGCTGACCCCCGTCGTTCCCGACTGGGTCGAGCCGGAGTGGAGGCACCTGATGGAGGCGAGCTGGGACCCGGTTCCCAGTCGCAGGCCGAGCTTCAGGGAGCTGGGCGAGCAGCTGCGGCGGATCGTCGAGCAGTGCGACGCCGATGAGGAGGAGAAGGCCAGGGCTGCCGCTGCTGCCGCCGCTGCCGCCGCGGGCGAGGCCGCCGCTGCCCCTGCTGGGCGAGGTTGAGAGGAAAAGAGACGACTTTTTTCTTTCTTCCCTCCGTCCCCCAAACCAAAAAAACAAATCTTACAACGAGTCGCGCGCGCGCCAAGCAACAAACTTGGCTGCGTAGATGCGGCATACCTTTAGTTCAGAACTTGCACACACCCCAACCAAAAAACCGAAAAAACAGAAAAAAATACAAAAAAAAACCTTATTTTTTTCTTTGTTCAGTCCCTTCCCTCCCCCTTATATTTTCGTTTCCCGCTCCCTCGGCGCTTCCACTTCGTTCCCTTTAGAGCGAGGCATCAGAAAAAAAACAGAAACTAGCTACGGCCTCAGCCTGCGCCGTTACAGCGCACGCTCCTCACCGCAGAGGCCCCGCCAAAAACGCAGAAAATGTTTTGTTTTTGCCGCTTTCGCCGCCGCTACCGTCGCCCGCCGCCGCTTCGGAAGACGCCCCTCACCGGCACTTTTCGCGCGCGCGCGCGCGCGAGCCGCCCCCCCTTGTCTTCACACACACACAAGAGATCTGGCACCCTGCTCCCTATATTTCCCCGTTGCAGAGGCCTTGCCCCAACCACAAAATTGTTCGGCTGTTTTCTTTTTTCCCCTGTTTTTTCCCCCCAACTTTTTTCGAGAGAGGCGGCTCACCATACCATCAGCTCCCTGCTCCTACTCCAGCTTTTTTCCACCCAACAAGAAATACGGAAAGCGGCTGAAGACTCGTTCCATCCTTTCAATTTCGTTCGTGCTGCTGGCTTCTCCTCCCATCTCTCGTGCGTGGGGGGCTGCAAGTCGACGCCCTTGGAGAGAAAAAGAGAAAAAACACAGAGAGAGAAAGAGTGTTTTTTTGTTGCCAAAAACGAAAAGAAAAACTCGACCCCGTCACTTTCCCGCTCCTGTCTCTCCCTCTCTCTCTCTCGATCCCGCGGTTATGCCTCCTCTCCACTCCCAGCGCCGAATCCAGGCGCAGCAGCAGCAACCGCAAGCCCGCTGCGTCAGGCTCTCCCTCCCGCGAAGCTTCGCCGCGGCCCCCGCGGTCACGGCCGTCTCCCTCCTCTCCCATTTACTGTACTCCCGCGGGCAGTCCCCCTCGCCGCTTCGCGCGCTGTCCTTGGCCCTGGAGCGCGAAGACGAGGCCGAAGCGCTGCAGCAGCAGCAGCAGCAGCAAATTCAGCGCCGCGACCACTTTGTTCGCCGCGGTCTGGCCAAGGCGCGATCTCTGGTCGAGGCATTCGGGGCCATCGCCGCCGCGCTCCTCGCTTGCTCCCCCTTCTTTTTCTCTTCTGATTCCGCTGCCGCGGCCGCTGCCTCCGCCTCGGAGAAGGCCACGGTGCTGATCCTCTTCGGCCCCTCGATCCTGAGGCCGATGGAGGCGTTCGAGGTGGCGGTCCCCTGCTCGGCGGCCGCGGCGGCGAGGGAGCAGCAAAAGGAGAAGAGCAACGGCGACGACGGCGACAGCGTCGGCGAGAAAGCGCAGGCTCCTTCTCTCTCCCTCGAGCGCCTCGTCACCATGCGGCTGCTGCAGGCGGGACTCCCCGACGGTCCCGCTTCCAGGGCACCGACAAAGTGCTTCGTCCTGGTGCGGGGGCCTCGCGGGGGAGGCTGCGGCGGAGGAGCCGGAGGGGGAGAGGTCATGTCGCCGGCGGCGCGGCGACAGCAACTGCCGTCCTCCTCCTCTGCTCCCTCTCCGCCGCCGCCGGGGTTTCTCCCGGCGGCAGGCTTCTCCTGGCCTCGGGTATCATACGCCCGCGGGATGATCCGGGTGAGGATCGAGGTGGAGTTTGAGAGAGGAGGGGAAGGGAGCGGAAACGAGATGGAATGGCAGCAAAACACGACAGCGGCCGCGGCGGCGGCGGGGGCGTCGGGGGCAGGACAAGGAGGAGCAGAAGGAGGACACGGAGCAGAGGAGAGCGACGTCTGGTGGGCCTCGACGGCGACGATCTCTGGCGTTGGTGGGTGCAGCGCCGCTTGAAAGACAGAGAGAGAGAGAACGAGAGAAAAAAAAATAGCGAAAAAACGTGCTTAAGACAAAAAATCCTTGGTTTTTTCTTACAAGAAGCCGACCTTTTAGTTTCAGGGCGCTCTCTCCATCTCCCTTCGTTCCCTCCCTCACTCTCGCTCGCGCTCGCGCTCAAGCGTGAGCGAGAGTGAGGGAGAAAATGAAGAAGAGAGAGAGGAGATCCCTTACTACAACAAGGAACGCCACGGGAAGGCAAAGTCGGTATAAAAAGTTCCTCAAAAATGATTTTCGTTTCGAAAAAGAAACGGGTTTGAAGCCGGCGTTGTTTTCGCGCTTCTGGAGATCTTCGTTTCGTCGTTCTGTGAAAAGAGGGTGACCGGGAAGAGTATAACTAAAACAGAAACGGGAAGGAAAAGGGGGCGGGCAAAACAAAGAACAGCAAGCACGAAATACCGACGCAGGAGGGAGGCAGAGAAAACCGATTTCGACAAGCGACCCCCAGTGCGAAGCAAAGCAAAGCGAGCAAGTGCAGTTTTGCCAAGGACCCCCCAAAAACTGTTCCCTGAAAATGAAAAGAAACGCCCGGCGAAAGAGAAATAAAAAACGTCGTAACCTGAGGTTTTCGTTCTGTCGCAAGAGGCGCCTTTCTGATTGTTTTGTTCCTCGTTTTTTTTCCTTCTCAAACCTTTTTTTGTTCGTTTGCCCCTGCTTTCGTTGACCGAGTGCCCCCTGCTGCTATTTTTTCCGATTGAATGAATGGTGCGATTCAGGGAAGAAAAGAGGAGGGGGAGGAGCGGGCTGATTTCTTGGCGAGGGGGGGGGTGAAAGAGAGAAAAGCGGAACGCGGCGGCGGCGGGGGAATGAAGAGGGGAAGGGAGGGGGCAGAACGAGCGAAAGAAAAAGTGCAAATGCAATTCACTCAAAGGCAGAAACTCCACAGCCGCTAATAGACGCGCACGACGCAGAGCGCAGAAGCCGCTTCATGTTGCGGGGCCGAGCGTAGGGTCTCGGGCCAAACCGCGGGTAAGAATATAGAAGGAACACAAACGACTCTCAAACAAAACACAAAACCCGATAATAAAACTAAGTTTTGCCTGAAGAAAGAAGGGAAAAAGGGTGATCTATGGATATGCTAGCTAGTAATCTACGAGGGTGACAAAGGGACGAGGAACACGAGGGTGATGAAGGGAAAGAAGCGGGCGCAAGAGGGGGGGGGGGCAAGCGGCAGAGAGCAGAAACCTAACGAAAGAAAATCAAAGTGTTGCTTTCGCTAAACTCCCTCTTCTCTTCCTCTCTCTTCTTCTTTTCGATGCCGAAGCCTTCCCCTCTGCTGTTTTCTACTTATCCAAGAGGGTTACCGCAGGCGAAATGGACGCCAAGGAGGAGCCCGAAAAAGACGGCAGTACAAGGACGACGTCGAAGGACCGAAGAAGAAGGACGAGGGACACGAGCGTCCGAGCTCGCTCCTCCTCCTTCAACGCCAAAGTGTATCGATGGGGAACTCTACTCTACTCTCGAACTCAACTCTCTCAACCTAACAACTCAAACGCTGTCCTGCGAGGAGGAGACCGCAGCCCCATGTGCTGCGAGGAAAAGCCTGCAGGAAGAAAGAGACATAGGGAAGAAAAGTGAGATAGAAAGTTGAAGCATGTGACAGCGGTCAACGACGGCGCAAGCCTCCATTCTTCCTCGTCCCCGTTCTCGTGTTATTTTTCCGTCTACCGTCGCAAAACAGCGCAAGGCCGAGCCCTACAATCGACGGCGCTGCTATTGCGCGGTTGACAGAACGAGAAAGCGGGGCTGGAGGCGCGGAGAAGCGTGGGCGTCTCTCGGAGCTGGGAAGAACCTCGAAGAATTGCTCACCAGCAGCTGCTCGACGACTCTCCGCCTCTCTCTCTCGTTCTCCACCTCTCCCCACCCCCCGCACGCCGGCGCCCGCACGCGCGCGAGAGATCGGTGCAACGATGCGGTCCCATGAGCGCTCGCGGAAGGGGCGGAAGGCGCCCCCGCGCCGGCTGCGGACGAGGAGATGCGGGGAGAGCGAGAAAGAGAAAGCGAAGAGTGTCGAACACTCTGTTTTTCCCCTTCAACCTTCTAGAAACCCTCGAGTCCCTCCGCCCCGCGCCCCCCCTCCTTCCAACGCTCCGGTTCTGTCAGTCGTTCCTCTCTCCCCTCACCGGAGCCAACGTTACAGAGCCAATAATCTTGCTTCACCAATCCACGCTCATCGGAGCTGGAGCGGCAGCTGTTGTTGCAGCACCAGCGCTCGCCTCGGCCGCCGCCGCCGCGGCCGCCGCGGCCGCCTCGGCCTTCCTGTCCCGCACCCTCGCCGTCAGCGCGCCCAGCGGCTCGACCCTCCCCCGGGGCCACGCCACCCCGGCCAGCGCCCTCGCGGCGGAGAGCGTCGAGGCGTACCAGTCGCTGCCCTCCGGGCGGAGCTCCCCGGCGAGGGAGGAGTAGACGGAGGCGGCGAGGGCCCGACCGTCTGGCGGCGGCGGGGCGGGCGTCTCCGCCCCTCCTCCTCCTCCTCCGGCGGCGGTGGCGGCGGGAGCGGCGGCGACCCCGCGAAGCTGCCCTCCGCCGTTGACGCACCCGGAGGGGCACGCCATCACCTCGACAAAGTGCGGCAGCGAGTGAGAGCTCCCGGCCTTGATTTTCGTCACGAGCGTCTGGATGTTGCGGAAGCCGTAGTGCAGCGACGCCCGCAGCACGACGGTGCCGCTCCCCTCCTGCTCCTCCTCGCCTCCTCCCTCTTGCCTCCGCCTCTTCCCGGGCGCCACCATCTCCAACGAGATCTCCCTGACGTCGCCGTTTCTCCCTGCCCTCCAAGGGAGGGGGCCGGGGGGCAAATCGTCGACGCCGAACAAGGTGGAAGCCGCGTGCCGGAAGACAAACTCGCCAAAGCCGCCGCTCGTGCCGGCCGAGGGGGCGAGAGGCGTCTTGGGGGACGCCGTCGCCGCCGCGGCGGCCCTGCAGGCCGCGAGCCCGCCCCCCTGCAGCATCATCGTGAGCGAGTCGAGCGGCGAGCGCGGGGCGGAGGCTAAATCGGGAAACCCTTTCGACGAGAGCCAGGCCGAGAGCTCGATCGTCGTCAGGACGCAGTCTGTCCCCGGGGGCGGAGCGAGCCTCTCCCGGGCTCCCCGCCCCTCCTCCTCCCCCTCCCCCTCTCCTCCCTCGCCCTCACGCTCGGGCCCGGGACGTACCACGAGGTCGTCCCTGAGGCTCTCGAGCTTCTTGTCGGCGCAGGGCATCACCGCGACGTGGAAGACGCGGCGCCGCCCCGCGCCTCCTCCTCCCCCCCCTCCCCCGCCCCCTGCTTCTCCTTCTCCGCCGCGCCCGCCGCGCCCGCCGCGCCCGCGCCGACCCCCGCCGCCCTCCGAGAGCAGCGCCCTCTTGATCAGCAGCCCGGCCATTGCCTGCGCGCTCGCCGCCGAGGCCGCGTGCGGCAGCGCCGCGGCCGCGGCGTTCTTCTCCGCGTAGCAGACCCACCCGGGACAGGCCGAGGCGAGGCAGGGGAGCAGGCGCGACGAGGCCGCCGAGACGTCGACGCCCAGCGCGGTCGCGGCGGCGGCGGCGGCCGAGGCCGCGGCGAGGGCCGCGGCCTCCCCGGCGCCCGAGGCGGCGGCCGCCTCCCCGCCGCCCTCTACCCGGGGGTCACCGCCTGCCGCCCTGGGTGCGAACCTGCGGAGCGCCGCCCTGCCCTCGGGGGAGGCGGCGTAGACGGCGCAGAACTCGGCGGCGGAGGTCAGCAGCGCCAGCGCGCGCGGCTCTCCGGCGTCGACGACGGCGGCGACGCCGAGGGCCCTGAGTGCCCCGCTCAGCGCCGCGGCGGCCTCCGACGGGGACAGGGTCGCGGCAGTACGGGGGAGGCGCCCCCCCAGAGCCAGCGACGCCACAGACTGCTGCGACAGCGTGACGACGACCGCGTCCCCGCGCTCGAGCGCGCCGTCGAGCTCCGCCGCCGACTGCGCCTCGAGCAGGACCGTCTCGGCCGAGGTCACGCAGCCCGAGCAGGCGAGGCAGTCGTTGAGCGTGACTTTGACGGGGGCGCCGTTCTTCTCCGTGCCGGCGGGCTTGGGGACGGGGGCGGTGCCGGAGACGGCCGCGGCGGCGCGCGCCGCGAGGGCGCTCGGCCTGCCGGCAGCGCGGACGCCGCCGCCGCCGCTGCCATCGTCGACCGATTCGTCGTCTTCCAGCTTTGGCGCGCCCGAGGGGGCCGCGCCGAGGCCGACGACGCACGCCTGCGCCGGGGCTATGAAGTCGGAGATGTCCCCGATTTTGATGGCGCCGCTGAAGCCCGCGGAGGCCGGGGCGTCCATCTTTTCGGAAGGGGGAAAAGAGGATTCGATGCAGCGCTGTTTTTTTGTTTCGAGTTTTGATCGGTGCATTTTTTTTCAAGGTCAGTTTTGTTTTCTCGTTTTCTTATAAAATTACACTGTCTCCCCCTACCAAAGCGACGCCGCGACGCCCGAGGGGGTCGCCCTCGCGACGACCTCTCGCCCGTCCGGGAGCACGACGACGACGCGGATGGAGGCCTCGGAGGGAACCCCCTTCTTCTTCTTCTTTGTATCCCTCTCCTTGTTCTGCTTCTCCTCCCCTTCCTTTGTCGTCTCGTCCTTCTTCTCCTTCTTTGTCTCTCCTGCGAAACGAGCCCCCCAGAGGGCTCGCGCTCGGAGCACGCCAGCCGCGTACGCGACCCCGGGGGGGCATCCTCGCGGCGGGGACGTGGAGACAGCCCCCAGGTAGTCGCCCCTCCGCGACGGCGACGAAGAAGGCGAGGCGGAAGAAGAGGGAGGAGCGCGGGGCAGAAAGACGCGGCTGCCCGCGGCGAGCGTCCCGCGGCGCTCGGGCCAGAGAGCGGCGGGGACGAAAGCGGCCCCGAGAGAAGCTCGCGGATCCTCTCCTCCTCCTTCTTCCCCGGGGGGCTCTCCCTGCAGCGCCTCTCGCACCTGCGGCCACGTGCGCGCGACGGTGAACGAGGCGGGGAGGAGAGGAGGGCGCGTCTCCCCTCCCCTCGATTTCAAACGCTCCCTCCTCTTCTTCCCCGGAGGCCTCTTCGCGTCCTCGCGCTCGGCGCTCGCCTCTTCTTCGCTCCTCGCGCCCTTGCCGGCCTCGCCTTCCAGCCAGTCGTTCGGGTAGAAGGGGGAAAGGCAGGGGTTGTGGGAGCAGAGAGAGGAGGCCCATCGCCACTCGCGCTGTCCTGCGACGGCGACGCCTTTGCCGCGAAGAAGCGGGGCTGTTTTTTTGGCGCCGCTCCCGCTCTTTTTCTTCCCCGCCGCCGACGCTCCTCCGCTCCCGCTCCCGCCGCCCCCGCCGACGCCGCCGCTCTTGCTCGCGACCAGGGCCCTCCACACGGGCAGGGCCCACCCTGCGGGGACGACGAGGGACCAGTGCGGGAGGCGGAGAGGCCGATGCGACGGCGAGGGCGACCGCGAAGGAGGCGCGGCGGCGGCAGCGCGCCGGCCGCCCCTCGGCCGCGGCGGCGCCGGCGGGAAGCGGCGCACCGCGGCGAGCGGGAAGGTCGTCGAGAAGGAAGAAGACAGAGAACCCAAACACCTCTCGACTTCCCTGGCGGTGGCGCGAGGGAGGGGCAGGAGCCCAAGCGCGGCGCGCCTCGCGGCGCCGCGGACGGCGGAGACGGCCCGCGCCGGGAGCGGCGGCGGCGGCGGAGGCGAAAGGGAGGAGGGGGAGCACACGAGCTCGTCGTGGCCGCCGCCGTCGCCCGTGCCGCTGCTGCTTTCCCCCCCTTTCTCCTGCCCCCGTCGACGGGCAGCAGAGAGGCACGCCGCGACTCGCGCCGAGGCGAGGGAGGCAGCAGTGCGCCGAGAGGAAGAGGGGAAAGGAGCAGAAGGTGCCGCCCTCTTCTTCGCCCTCGGCCCCTCCGGCGGCGGCGGCCGCTGCCGCTCGGGCGCCTCGGGGTTCCTCTCCTCCTTCCTCCCGCGCGCCAGCGCCGCCCTCGCCGCTGCGGCGACGCGCCCCGCCCCTCCCCCGACGACAGCCCTCGACTCCCTGGGAGCCTTGGAGAGCCTGGGGTCGGACGCGACGATTCGGAGGGCGCACCCGGAGGGCACGGCAGAGAGCGCGGCGCCGCGGCCGCCGCCGCCGCCGCCGCCGCCGCCGCCGCCGCCGCCGCCGCCGCCGCCGCCGCCGCCGCCGCCGCCGCCTCGGGGGCCCGCCCGCAGCGCGGCCCAGGCGCGCCCGTCCCGTCCGCCGCCGCCGCCGCCGCCGCCCGCGCCGCCCCCCCTCGCCGTCACCCTCGCCGCAGCGCCGATCGCGCCGACGACGATGGCGTCCGCGAGGAGGCCGACGACCTCGAGCCGGCGCAGCGGGGCCGGGAGCGGGTCGAGGGAGACCGCGGGCGCCTGGGGGGGAGGGGAGGGGGAGGGACACGGGGCGCCGCCGCCCTCGGCCGAGGCGACGCCCGCCGAGAGCGCGGCGCGGGCCGCGGCCTCGGCCGCCGCGTGCACCCAGACGAGGCACGCCCTCTCCCTCCCTCCCTCTCCTTCGCTTCCGGCGTCGAACATGATCCGCGCGGGGCAAGGGACCGAAGTGATAATCGCGTCGGCCTCGGCGCGGCCGGAGAGCACGGCCGTCGAGAGGCCGCGGCGGCGGCCCTGGCGCTTGCGCCGGCGCTTGCTGCCGCCGGCGCCGCCTCCCTCGCCGCCGCCCTCGCTCCTGTCCCTCCAGCCTGGAGCCGCCGCGTCGAGAACTCTCAGAATGCCCGCCTCTTCTCCTCGCAGCCGCAGCGCCCTCCAGTAGGAAGCGTCGTGCGCCAGCGCGCGCCGGCGGACGGCCGAGGCGACGGCGCGGTCGCCCCTGCCCGCGCCGGCGGCCCCCAGTGCGACGACGGCGCCTCCCGAGGGGCCCGCGGCGTTAGCTCCCCCCCAGGGGGCACCCATCTCCATGCGCTTGGCGTGCCAGAGGTGTGTCTCGAGGCGGAGCGGCGGGGAAGGAAGAGAAGGGGGCGATGGAGGAGCGAGGGAGGCGGAGAGGGCGAGCTGCTCCCGGAGCCTGCGCGGCGTCCTGCGGGCCCGTCGGGAGAGCTTCTTGCCGCCGTTGCTGCGACTGCTGCTGCTGCTGCTTCGAGGAAGAAGAAGAGGAGGAGGACGAGGCGGCGGCGCTGCCTCGTCGTCATCGCCAGCGATCGTCTTTCCCCTCTTCGCCTTTGCCTTCTTCGCCTTTATCTTCCTCTTCTTCTTCTTTTTCTTGCCGAGCTCGCCGAGCTCCGACCGCCGCCGCTTCCCCATCTTCTTCGTCTTCGCCGCTGCAGGGTTGTGACTCGTCGCCCGCCGCCGCGCCGAGCGCGGGAGGGCCGCGCCGCCCCACGGGAGCCTGGAGGAACCGCGCGGGGCTGCTGCCCCTCCGTCGCCTCCCGCCTGCCGCGGCTGGAGCGAGGCGAGGAGGGCCGCGACCTGTTGAGGGAAGAGGTGGGGAGAGAGTTGAAAAGAGAGAGGGTGGTTTTTTTTAGAGCCGTCGCTCCTCGTTGCCGGCGTCGGCTGGACAGATTGCACCGCGCGTTCGTCACGCGTCCCCTCTCTCTCGCTCGTACCTCTGGCTCGCGGGCCGTGATGAGGCGGCTGACCTCAAGCACGCGCGGGAGGTCGCTGCCCGAGGCCATGGTATTTTGGAGGTGGGACCGCGGGTTTTTCCTAGTGCTGCTGCATTGTTTTTTTTTCTTTTTCCCTTCGACGAGTGAGAGAAATGATTTTGTTCTCGACCCCACCAAGTCTCACGCCTCAATACGCACACAGGGGGCGCGTTCCCTCCTATCTTTCCCTCTCCCTCTGCGTCACTATCTCTCGCATCATAAAAGAAAACGGATCAGTGACGTTTCAAAGAAAACACGTAAAAAGAAGGAAACAAGCAGAAAGTGTTAGTTTTTTTTAGTTTTCACGTCGTCTAAAATCGAAATCTTCGTCTTCTTCTTCACCCCCCGCCTCTTTTTGCCTCCTCCTCCTCTTCCTCCTTCTCACATCTCCTCCCCTAGCACCAGCAGTGCGCTGAGGATCTCGGCCTTCTTCATCTTCGAGTAACCCTTCAGGGACCTTTCCGAGGCCAGCTTGCGCAGGTCGGCGACCTTCATCGATTTCAGGGCCGCGGCGTCGAAGTGGGGCACTCCCGCGGCGGCGTCGATGGCTGGGGCTGAGACCGGCGCGGCGCCAATTTCTGCGGAGAGGAGGGGTACTTCGTCTTCTTCTTCTGCTGCTGCTGCCTCCACTGCGGCCACTTCCTGGGAGTCAGGCTCTTCGGCGGGCTCTTCGGCGGGGTCCTGGATCCCTCCAGCGACGTCGAAGAAGGGGGCGGCGATCTCCTCCTCGACCTCTTCCTCGGCGGCAGCGGCGGCGCCGGCGACGGCAGCAGCAGCAGGAACCTCTTCCTCTTCCTCCTCCCCGTCGACCAGGGGGAGTACCGGCGGCCCCCCCGTGGCCTTCTGGCTCCCCACGAACGCCTCCATGGCCTCGAAGGCCGCCGCGGGGACATGTGCGACGGGGGAGTAGGCCTCCAGGGCCGCGAAGGCGGACTCCTCGGAGAGGTGCGCGGCGGCGGCCTTCTCGGAGAGGTGCGCGGCGGCGGCAGCGGCGGCGGCGGTCGACGAGGGGGGAGTCGAGACTTCCTCCAACCTCTCCTCCTCTCTTTCTTTGCGCTTGGCGAGAGAGCGGGCGGCGATGGCCGCGGCTGCCTGGGACTCGTCGCCAAAGACAAAGGTGACGGCGCCGTCGTCCTCTGTCGTGGGTGAAGGAGCGAACGAACGAGTTTGAGTGTGTTTTATTTGGTCGAGAAGAAGAGACAGGAAAAAAAGAAGTCGATGCGATTTTCAAAAAAAAAAAAACGTCGGGCACAGGGAATGCCCGAGTCAAAAAGGAAGGCGCGTGAGGCTGCTTCTCGGCTTCTTCGAAAAGACGTCTTCGACAAAGAACACTGCGATGCAAGCCTGCGGGTGGCAAGATGCCCCAATGCAGCACCTCCTCACCTTCGCGCTTCTCGACAAAGTGGAGACCGCCGCTTGACGCCGCCGCAGACGTCGCGCAAGCGGCGACGGAGCGCGAGCGGGCGAGGGCCAGAGAAGAGCGCCTGGCCGCCGCCGGGCGGATCGCCGCCACCACGGCGAAGCGGGTGGTGGAGGCCGTTGCAGCGAGGCAGAGCATTGTCTTTGGGTGAGCCTGGAGGGCTTGCGTGAGAGAGAAGAGGTGAAGCGAGAGAGAAGAGATGAAGCGCGAGAGAGAAGGCAAATTGGTGTAACTCATCAACTCTTTTTTCTTCGGCTTCACTCTTCTTTTTCTTCGTCTCTCTTTTGCTCTCTCTCAACATGGCGCCTCCCACGGCGACCGCCGAGGGCGCTCTGTCGTCGCCTAAGAAGTTCAAAAGCAGCTCCAAGAAGCACAAGGGCAGCAGCAAGAAGAGCGACGACAGCAGCAAGCGCCCGAAGCGCTCGGGCGAGGGCCGAGAAGCAATGGCATTGCCGGCGGCGACTGCTTCAATGCTGCCGCCGCCGACAACTTCGCCGGGCCGCCTCCTCCCAGTGAGGCCACGGTGAGCTTTGATTTTAGCTCGCATGATGATGCGCTGCTATTGATATACTTCTAGATATACCAACGAAATGGACAAGCACGCCAGAGAGGGGGCCGCCCCCCCCCCCGGGC
>Ga0315274_10003569_pt1 | contig 23112 bp, 22 predicted proteins | sample YL17G02_20_MG_FD_203700 | JGI IMG/M metagenome (GOLD analysis project Ga0315274, IMG submission 203700) | Sediment microbial communities from Yellowstone Lake, YNP, Wyoming, USA - YL17G02_20 | ecosystem: Environmental > Aquatic > Freshwater > Lake > Sediment | place: USA: Wyoming | collected...
GAGCGGAGCCGATGGTCCGGATAGTGATGTACAGTCCCTGGTCCTTCAGTCCCTTGATGTCCTCTCTGATGAACTCCACCTTGTCTTTTGCCATGTCACAGTCCTTTCTCGCAGTCACTGCTCACGGGAAGAGCACAACCTTACCGCACTGGCCGGTCCGCATCAACTCCATGCCTGCCTCGAACTCCTCGAGGGGGAGCCGGTGCGTGATGATCGGCTTCACGTCTACCGCGCCGGAGTCCAAGAGGGCTCTGGTCTGGTACCAGGTCTTCCACACCAGGCGACCTGTTACGCCGTAGACAGTGGCGCCTTTGAAAACTACTTCGTTGGCCAGGTCGAACTCCACCGGCTGGGCAGGGATACCCAACAGAGCCGCGTAGCCGCCTCGACGAAGAACAGAAAACCCCTCGTGTATCGCCGAGGGGTTTCCAGACATCTCCAGAAGCACATCAATACCAGTGCCGCGCGTGCACGTCGTGATCTCGGTCACTACATCCGTCTCTCGGGGATTGAGCACCAGGTCTGCCCCCATTGCTCGCGCCAGATCGATGCGGTAGGGGACGACCTCCGTTGCGATCACCAGGGCCGCTCCGGCGGCCTTAGCGATGCCGATGGCCATCAGGCCGATAGAGCCACACCCGGCAACCAGTACGGCCTTGCCCACGAGGTCTGTAGACAGAGCTGTGTGCACCGCGTTCCCGAAGGGTTCTTGGACCGAGGCGACTTCGTCGGGCATCTCGGGCGGGTTCAGCCAGGCGTTGCGCTGAGGGATGACCACGTACTCGGCAAAACAGCCGGGCCGGTCTACTCCGATGATGGACACGTCCTGGCAGATGTGTGCCTGACCAGAGCGGCATTGGTAACAAACCCCGCACACGATGTGGGTCTCGGCAGAGACGTGATCTCCCACCTTTAGGGTGTCTACCTCTTCGCCCAAGGCTACTACCTCGCCCGCGAATTCGTGTCCCATGATAAGGGGAGGCTCAACCCTACCCGCCGCCCAGGGGTCCCACTGGTAGATGTGGAGGTCCGTACCACAGATGGAGGTGGCTGTGATCTTGACGAGGACTTCTCCGGGGCCGGGCCTAGGGATGTCTGTCGTGGTCAACTCTGCTCCAGGTCCTGCCGTTTGCTTGACCACTGCTTTCATGGTGTCTGGCATTCCTGCAAATGCTCCCCCAGTCGCGGTGGTTTACCAGAGACATTTTATCATCGTCCCACCCCGTGGTCAAGGGTGGTGCGTTTGATGTGGTCCCGTGACGGTGGTAGAATCGGTATGGTTGCCAAGCGGCACTGCGAGAGAGATGAGATGGGGCACAGGACGGGCCAACTGCTACTTATTCTGTTGGCGGGCATTCTTCTCACCGCCTTCCTGGTGCTTGCCTGGGGACGCCTGAATCAAGCGCCGGGGCCAGTGCACGTGGAGCCACCGCCGTCTCCCGCGACGACCGATACGCTCCCTACAGCCGCCCCTGAGATCCAGGAGGACAGCTACACGGAGGCCAGGAGGAGCATGGTGGAGCACCAGATTCGGTCCAGAGGAGTGCAAGATCCGCGTGTTCTGACCGCGATGGAAGCGGTGCCGCGCCACGAGTTCGTACCCGACGACTACGTGTCCCAGGCCTACACGGACGGACCCTTGCCCATCGGGCACGGCCAGACGATATCGCAGCCGTACATCGTGGCAGTAATGACGGAGCTGTTGGAGCTGGAAGAAGGTGACAGAGTCCTGGAGATCGGGACCGGCTCGGGTTACCAGGCTGCCGTCCTGGCTGAGATAGTCGATGAAGTGTACACGGTGGAGATCATCCCCGAACTGGCCAAGTCAGCGAGGGAACGTCTGGACAGGCTCGGGTATGGCAGCGTAGTCTCCGCGAACGCTGATGGATATTATGGCTGGGAGGAGTATGCTCCATACGACGCCATAATCGTGACGGCAGCGCCAGATCACGTTCCCCAGTCCCTTGTCGGGCAGCTGAAAGATGGTGGTAGGATGGTGATTCCGGTGGGGCCTGTGGGTTGGTATCAGACGCTGTGGCTGATCACCAAGGCGGGGCAAGAGGTTGAGTATCATAACAAGGGGGGCGTCACGTTCGTTCCCCTAACTGGAGAGCAGTAGTGGGTGAACTGATGCCGGAGGCTGCGCAACATGGCGGGTGAGAAGTTCAAGTGCTGCTATCCGCTCAGGGTCAGGTACGCGGAGACGGATGCCCAGGGTCACGTGTTCTTCGGCAACTACTACACCTATTTCGACGAGGCTTTGCTGGAATACATGAGGGCCATCGGATACAGCTACCAGGACCTCTTGGATGATGGGATGGATCTGCTCTATGCAGAGTCCCGGTGCCAGCACCACGCTCCTGCGTACTTCGATGACCTGCTCGACGTGCATGCGCGCATAGGGAGCATTGGCCATAGCAGTCTTACCTTCGAGTTCTCGATCTACAAAGACGGGTCCGATCGCCTGGTCGCCACCGGCCACATAGTGGCTGTCAACGTAGATGGGGTCACCCGCCAACCGGTGCCTGTTCCCGAGGCATTGCGTCAAGCCGTCAGCGGGTATGAGAACTGAGCCCACTGCCCCCCGTCCCACAAGAGCGGTCTGCTCTTCTTGCCTGCTGTTGCTCCAGTTGCTATAATGGCTCGAGCCTGGGAACACGTATGCGGACCGAATCATGCCTGTGATGCGCGTGGGAGTCGTGTTGGGTGGGATCTCTGCCGAGAGAGAGGCCTCGTTGGCCAGTGGTCGGCAGGTGTGTGTACATCTCAACCCGCAGAAATACTCCGTCGTTCCTCTGTTTATGGATCTGGAGGGGCGTCTGTGGCACATCCCCCAGAAGTTGTTGATCCAGAACACTACGGCCGACATTCTGGCGCGGCTCGAACGAGAAGCGACGAGGGTATACTACGAGGAACTGCCCTCGCTTATTGACTTCGCCTTCATTGCCCTTCATGGCAAGTATGGGGACGATGGTTGTGTGCAGGGTATGTTGGAATTGCTCCGTATCCCCTACACGGGTTCCGGCGTCCTGGCGTCGGCCGTGTGCATGGACAAGCACATGGCACACAGAGTGCTGAAGTACGCGGGCGTCGAGGTGGCCCGGGAGTTGTTGGTTGAGGACCTGGATTGGGCGGAGAATCCCGAAGCGGTTCGCGCCCAGATCATGGAGACCGTTGGCCTGCCTTGCGTGATCAAACCAGATCGGGAAGGTTCGAGCATCGGTGTGTCGGTCGTCAACGAGAAGAGCGAGATCGACGATGCCTTGAGAGAGGCCTTCTCCTGGGATAACCTGGCGCTGGTGGAGGAACGCCTGGAGGGTTTGGAGTTCTCATGCATAGTGTTGGGCAACGACGAGCTCCAGCCTATGGTGCCCACCGAGACGGCTACGTCCAACCCCTATCTCACCTACGAGGACAAGTACATGCCGGGGCAGTCCCAGAAGATAACACCGGCCCGGGTGAGCAGGGAGGTGCTGGAGAGGATCCAGCAAGAGGTGCTGAAGGCCTACCGGGCGCTGGGAATGACCAACTACGGTAGGATTGACGGGTTTCTGGTGGATGGGGCTCGTATCCTGATCACTGACCCGAACACATCCTCCGGGATGAGTCCTTCATCTTTCCTGTTCCACCAAGCAGCGGATATCGGGCTGAATCCGATGATGCTCTTCGATCGTATGATAGAGTTGGCGAGAGAGGCACATGCCACCAAAAGAGGGCCGCTCTAGGGCCGCAGCGACAAGCATGGGGCAGATGGGCGAAGAAAGTGGCGCGGCAAAGCTAAGAGTGGGCGTGATCTTGGGGGGCATATCTTCCGAGAGGGAGATCTCCCTGGAAAGCGGTCGCAACATCTATTTCAACCTGAACCCTCAGAAGTATGAAGGGATACCGATTTTCCTGGACTCCGATGGGGGTTTCTGGGTGATACCGTTGCAGCTACTGGTGCAGAATACAACACTTGACATAACGGAGCGCCTGGAGCGGGAAGCCACTCGAATCGCCTACGAGGAGCTGGGATCCGTCGCGGATTTCTTGTATATCGGGTTGCATGGAAAGTACGGCGAGGACGGTTGCCTTCAGGGTCTTCTGGAACTGGTGAGAATACCGTACTCCGGGTCTGGAGTGATGGCCTCGGCCATCGGGATGGACAAGCACATGCAGCGGAAGCTGCTGTCGGCGGCGGGGATGAAGGTACCCAAGTACCTGGCCATCACCGAGAGGGAGTGGGAGGAGGAGGCGGAAGAGATATTGGGCCGTGTCGAGGACTCCCTCGGGTATCCCTGCGTGGTCAAGCCGACTCGCGAAGGTTGTAGCACCGGGCTATCGGTAGTGCGCGCAGCCAGCAACATGGGTACGGCGCTGGAGAACGCTTTCAGGTGGGACACTGCTGCGCTTGTGGAAGAGGCGCTGGTGGGCATGGAGATTACCTGTGCGGTGATAGGGAATCGGGAGTTGACGGCGCTACCGCCCACCGAGACCGTTCGCAAGGGCGATTTCCTTACGGTGGAGGAGAAGTTCCTGCCGGGGGAGGGAGAGAACATCACACCAGCCAGGCTGCCGCAGGAGACGATCCAGAAGGTGCAGGAAGTGATGGTGCGCGCCTACAGGGCTCTTGGGTTGAAGGGCTACGCTCGCATGGATGGGTTCGTGATCGGCGGGGAGGTGATCGTCACCGAGTCCAACACGCTGCCGGGTATGACCCCCTCTACCTGCATCTTCCACCAGGCGGCCGAGGCAGGCATGAGCCCGATGGAATTCATCGACAAGATCATTGAGCTTACCCTGGAAGCGCACGCCCACAAGAAAGGGCCTCTGGCCTGAGAAGAGCTGGCTAACTGGAGTAAGCTCCCCTCTGGAGCTTGAGCAACTCCGCGATCCCCCCTTCCGCTAGCTCGAGCAACTGGTTCATTGCTTCCCGCGAGAAAGTGCCTTGCTCTGCGGTTCCCTGAATCTCCACATACTCATGGGCGCCATTCATCACCACGTTGAAATCCACCTGAGCCTGAGAATCCTCGTCGTAGTTCAGGTCCAGGAGTACCTCGTTCTGTACGACACCCACGCTAACGGCAGCGATAGGCGAGCCAAGCACTCTGGGTGACAGGAGACCTCCTTTGATGAGCCCACGGAGCGCTATGGCCAGCGCCACGTATCCTCCCGTTATGGATGCGGTGCGGGTACCACCGTCAGCCTGAATGACATCACAATCGATGGTTACTGTCCTCTCCCCCAAGAGCGTCAAGTCCACGCCAGCCCTGAGCGATCGTCCGATGAGGCGCCTGATCTCCTGGGTGCGGGCTCTGGGACCACTCGTCTCGCGGGCGGCCCGTTGATGGGTTGACCTGGGCAGCATCCCATACTCAGCGGTGACCCAGCCTTGGTTCTGATCCCGAAGCCAGAGGGGCACTCGCTCCTCCACAGAGGCGGTGCAGATGACGCGGGTGCGACCCATCTCGATCAGGACAGATCCTTCAGGGTAGTCGAGATACCCCGGGGTGATGACCACCGGACGCATCTCATCGTGTGCCCGTCCATCGAGTCTCATGGAGCCTCCCCTTGATGATACTGAGTGCGATTACCCTGTAGATGGTTGCTTCCGACCATCGTTTGTCGCCAGCACCATTAGTGCCTATGGGGCTCCCTCAGTCTGAGGGATAGCACCAGGCCAGCAGTGGTTCCTACCGTCGCCGCAGCGAAGAGAATGGGGTATGACGTGACTTGCAGCAGCCATCCGCCGAGTAGAGGCGCCATGAAGACCACGGTGCCCCCCAGGGTGTTGTACAAGCCTACATAGGCCGGCGTTTCTTCCGGCGGGGCGATGTCCAGCACGAAATTCATGAAGCCCTGCATGTAGCCAGCATAGTTTCCACCGATGAAGACGAATACCAGCGCATAGACGTAGGCTGCGATGGCTTCCGGAGGTGGGAAGTAGTGCACGGCCAGGGCCAAGATGGGACTGCCCACCCCCAGCAGCAGAGTCAGCTGGCTGACGATCTTGCTGCCGGATCTCTCATTGAGGTAGCCCATGGCTAGACTGGCGATCACACTTCCCAGCATTTGGGCGGATACAAACAGGCCGACGCTTTCACTGCCTATGCCAAGCACGTCTATGGCGTGAATCACGTAGAAGGGCACCGCCAGCCCGCCGAGTGCTGCGAGGAGACGAACCAGGTTGATCAGCCGTAGCTGCTTGTCTTCGCGAAACAGGCCAGCCAGACGGGGCAGATAGGCACGCCACGGCTCTCGTTCACGGCGCACCTCCTGGATTGGCTCTTTGACAAAGGTGAAGGAGGCGAGGGACAGCATCAGCAGGGCACAGCACACCAGGAACAGCAGGCCGTAGTTCTGAGGGAAGGGCGGCCCGCCAGGACCAAGTAGGCGCGCAACCACGACGCCCGCACCCATGGAGAGTAGCCCCGTGAGGCCCTGTGCAGCGACGTAGAAGCGGCCACGTCTCCGGGGAGGTATGACCTTACTTAGCACGTCGAACCAGGCCACGCTTGCCAACCCATCAAGTGTCGAGAAGGCCGTTTCCACGAGGAGGAAGACGGCAAGTAGAATCCAGGGATAGCTCTTGCCGGCGACCAACGCGAATAGCGCCACTACGAGATACATGGGTCGCCCAACCAGCGCCATGGCGATGAACCATGGCTTTTTCCTCTCTCTGCCACCGACATAGTTCGCGGCGACAAGCTGTGGAAGAAGCCAGACTCCGTTGGGCAAGGTGGCTGCCAGTCCGACCAGAGGAGCGAAATCGGTCAACTGGTTAACGAATGACGGTATGACAGTGGTGTAGCTGATGAATGCCATACCGGTGACAAAACACACCCAGTCGCCCACCATGCAGGCGAAGTTGCGGCGGTAGTGAGGGCCCGGGTCACTCATTGCGGCATCGTCCAACCGTGTCCAGCCAAATCGATGCGGCCGCTATCGTCGAAAGCAATGCCTTCCTCCTCCAGTATCGCCCTCTGTTCGCTGGCTCGCTGTCCATGGGGTGGGCCGCTGATGCGCCCTTGAGAATTGACTACTCGGTGCCAGGGCACGTCCAGCCCTTCGGGCAGTGAGCCCAGGGCCCACCCCACCGTGCGTGCCCCTCGGGGGTTGCCGAAGTAGGCGGCAATCTGGCCGTAGGTTGCCACCTGGCCTCGAGGAATCATCGATGCGATCCGATACACTTCCTCAAAGAAACCCTTAGTCATCTCACTCCCTGCTGCAGATCGTCGGCCACGGCGACCCGGTGCCACCGTTTCCGGCAGCAGCGACCTCTGCTAGACCCGAAGGTGAACGCGGGCCGCACCCTCTGCCACGATGCCGGGCGGGCTGTTCTTGTGTAGTGTCCGCTCCCCCGCTGGGTCCGACGCTCGGCTCCCTCTCCTGGCAAGGCTGCTAGGCGCGAGTGTGGCGCCGTGACCGTGGAGTGTTTCCTGGGGGGGGGGCGGTGAGGAGCGGTAGGCGGACCCCGCTGGCGGCGATCTCAGGCGAGTTCTCTCGCAGTCACTTAGCTAGAGTTTTCTTCCGCAGCCCCCGCGTGTCGAGAAAGTGGCTCAGTGTAGTGCCTCATAAATCGACCGTCGCTTCAGAAAGACGGATGGTTCGATGCGACGCGTGCGGTCCCTCCGCATGTAGATGGCGAATCGTCGACCCTGCTGCCGGAATCTGGCTTTGGCACATTGGTTGGCTCATCCAGAAGAAGGGGCTTGCTGCGAGCTGTATGCTACCATAGCCCTCATCGCCGGCGAGAGCGGTACAAACGATCCGACCTTGCATCTGTGCGGCAATTATAGCATCTGTGAGACGTTGCCGCGAGGCGTCGATCGCGACAAGGACCCAGGCTGGTCGGATCGCTGCCAGTCCGAGACGACGAGAGCTGATGGGTACGTCGGTCGGCCTGCTGGCCATTGCGGGCTCTTCGATCCTCGGTTGAGGCATCAACCGGCGGGGCGATGGGGGCCCCTTCTTGGTAATCCCGGTCAGCAGGGGCATCGGAGCTGTGCTGCTACTCATGACGGAAGTCTCGGCCCAGAGGCTCCTGTAACCGAGTGCAAGGCACTGGATGATGTTGCCTGGTTGGCGGTAGTGAACACCGTCTTCGCCTTCACCTCGTGGAATCGCGCCCTGAGGACCCCAACGGCTGTGGAGTCCAGAATCATCGATGGCACGATGCCGGGGCAGATCGTCCGTCTCGCCTGGCTGTTCTCGAGTGAGCGGCTGCGTTGGCCGCCAGGCCTGGGATTCAGCGTCGCTGCGGCCGGAACCTACATCGTCCATATCAGGCGTAGGCAGCGCCGGGGCAGGGCTGGCAACCGAGGCTGATACGTGGTATGATATGATATGATCAGTTAGATACTGGTACCGACACCAGTAGAGGGAGAGGTGCGAGAAACATGCGCGAGGAAGTGGAGAAAGCCCTGAAGAACATCAGGGAGTATCTGAAGATGGACGGCGGTGACATCGAACTGGTCGACGTTGGTGACGACGGCGTGGTCAAAGTCAGGTTGATGGGTGCCTGCGCTGGATGCCCGTTCTCTGCAATGACGGTGCAAATGCGTGTCGAGAAGACACTGAAGGAACAGGTGCCTGGAGTGACGAAGGTGGAGAACGTAGCTGCACTGCCAGCGTAGTGAACGTGTAGCCAGGTGCCAAGATGAGATATGCACACCTCCCGCCTGCGGGCCCCGGGCCCGCAGGCTTTGTTCAATTCGACAGGAGCGCCCTGGCAACCCGACATGGTCGGGCCATCTGGCGGCCAGAAAGACGGATTCTCTGTGCGCGGGCGCTCCGTCTCGGTCTCCAGATGTGCTGTAGCGTATGGGGCTAGCTGTTGCGAGATCTAGGAGAGGCTCGAAGTAGGCTCCTCATCCTCCCCATACTGTTTCTGACACTGTGCCTTGCCGCCTGCGGCCCATCTTGGCAGGTCGCCGTGTCGCGGCCAGATGGCACCGACCTCCTCGTCGATGCCACGGTGCTGGCGCAGTTCAGCGATTTCGCCGAGCCTCTGGAGGGAGCACAGGCGGTTCCTCTTGAGCGCGTGCTCGTGGCCGCCGGACACTCCGCCGTTGATACTCTACACATCACAGTTGAGGGCGATGGTAGTGAGTCCAGTTTTGTTTGGGCGTCCGTCGCGGAAGAGGCATGGTGGCTAACTGACGGGAGTCTTGCGGTTGGGGACAAGGGACTGCGGGCTTCGCGTCTCGACGTGGAGCCCCCACCGTTGGCGGATGCGGTCGAGGCGTCCATCACAGACATCGCGCCGACGGTGGCTGTTGCACTCGGTCTTCCAGTGCCTTCCGAGGCTATGGGGCAAGCGTTGCAGGTGCCTTCGGCTGATCGAGCCATACTCATCTTCCTGGATGGTTTGGGCTACAGGCGCTACACAGAGGCTCTCGCCGATGGGTTGATCCCCACTCTCGCAGCTCTGGGGAGGCCACTGGTCGCGGTGACGACATTCCCACCGATAACGTCCGTGTCCACAGCTTCGCTCCTCACGGGTGCGACTCCGGACGTGCACGGAGTGGATCAGCGGGGTATCCGCAAGACAGACACCGAGACGCTGTTCGACGTTGCTGTGTCCGCCGGGCTGAGGATTCTGACTGTGGAGGGGGAGAGCCTGGCCTTCGAGTTGCGCGGCGCGGAACCCCGGCTCTCCGCGGATTTCGATGGCAACGGTAGCACCGACGACAATGTCTTGATCAATGCCCTCGAAGTCCTGCGCGCCGATGAGTGGGATATCCTGTTCGCGCATTTCCACGGCGTAGACGATGCGGGCCACACCTATGGCCCAGGCGCTCCTGAGGAACGCGCTGCCATACAGCAGGAGGACGGTGCCGTGGGGCGGATCATGGAGGTGCTGCCAGAGGGCACGCTGGTCATCATCTTCGCGGATCACGGGATGCACCAGGTGGACGAAGAGGGTCGCCTGGGGAACCACGGCCATCTCGTCGAGCGAGACATGTTCATCCCGATCTTCCTGGTGAGCAAGTAGCGGATCGAGTGGTAGGTGGCAGCGATCCCTGCCTTCTAGCGGAACCCGGGCGAATGCCATCCTGGGTGGAGCTTGGTCGGGGTATCAACCTCATGGGACGAACATCTGACACTTCCACAGTGACGCTGAGTTCGATGATGGGTGTGTGCTCGTTTGAGTGGCTCGGGTAGGAGGAGATTAGCATGACCAGGGTGAACAGGAAGAGGGTGGTGGTCACTGGAATGGGGGCTCTCACGCCGCTGGGCCTCAGTGTCGAGGAGACGTGGCGGGGGTTGTTGGAGGGGCGCTCCGGCATCGGTCGGGTCACGCAGTTCGATCCCTCTCCTTTTCCAGTGCACATCATGGGCGAGGTGAAGGGGTTCGATCCGGAGAAGTACGTAGACCCGAAAGAGGCGAAGCGCATGAGCCGTTTCAGCCTACTCGCTGTGGCTGCTTCGAAGATGGCTGTAGAAGAGGCAGGCCTCGTAGTGGATGAGAGCATCGCCGATGATGTGGGGGTGGTCCTGGGCACCGGCATAGGTGGCGCTCTGGTCGAGGGAGAGCAAGCCCACCTTCTCCTGCTCAACAAGGGGGTGCGGCGAGTGCCGCCGCTCTTTATTCCCAATATGATGCCCAATGCGGCGGCCCATCACGTGGGCGTCGCCTTTGGCATCAGGGGATACACCTCCACGGTGATCGCAGCCTGTGCGTCAGGGACCCAGGCCATCGGGGAAGGAGCGCGGGCGATACGAGAGGGCCTGGCTAAGGTGGTGCTGGCAGGCGGTACGGAGTCCACGGTCTGTGAATTGGCCCTGGCGGGCATCTGTGCGATGCGGGCGTTATCCACACGCAACGACGAGCCGGAGAAGGCGTCACGTCCTTTCGATGCCGAGCGCGACGGCTTCGTATGCTCTGAGGGATGCGCCATCCTGGTGCTGGAGGACCTGGACTATGCGCTGGCCCGAGGAGCGCCCATAGCGGCCGAGGTCCTAGGATACGGTGTGACCACCGATGCGTACCATGTGAGCGCACCGGATCCCGAGGGTCGTGGTTCTGCACTGGCAATGCGCAGAGCCATTGAGGATGCCGGGTTGAATCCTGTTGATATTCAGTATATCAACGCCCACGCCACGGCCACGCCGATCGGCGACCCTGCGGAGGTTGTGGCCATCAAGAGCGTCATGGGCGACCATGCCTATGACATACCGGTCAACGCCACCAAGTCCATGATCGGCCATCTACTCGGTGCCGCTGGCGCGGTGGAGACGGTAGCGACGGTGATGACCATCAAGGAAGGCATAGTGCATCCGACCATCAATCGGGATACTCCAGACCCGGAGTGCGATCTGGACTGCGTGCCGAACCTTGCCCGTGAAGTGAAGGTGGACATCGCCCTGAAGAACTCCTTCGGCTTCGGCGGACAGAACGCCTGTCTTGTTCTCGCTCGCTATGGGTAGCTTGCCCGTGGCGGATAAATGACCGTGCTGCACTGGACCGCCAGCACACCTCTTCTGGAAAGCTCCCTGTGAGCTGCTGCTGTTGAGTGCGGTTCCAGTTGATCGTAGTCTGCACCCCGCGCCTGTTGACTAGTTCGCTCCTCAGGGCGGGGTTTCCATATCAGATGAGCCCAGGATGATTCCGTCGTGACAGGGAAGCGGGCTACTCTGTTTCCCCACGGACCCGCAGGCGGCTCAACAATGCTTCTGAGGGGCCTCGCGCTCGCGGCGGGCTGGGCCCTCTGAGGGATGGTTTGGCGTGCACTACCACGGAAGGGGGCCGTTCGCGATGGGCAAATGGATGCCGCTTCCCTGGCGAGGACAGGTTGTCGCATGGTGCGCCTGTGGGTCTCAGAAGGGAGGAAGAGGGCGGAAAAGCGATGAAAACGCTAGCAAGAGCGCGGGATCGTGTGCCTGCACGACCTCTCGCCCCTGGCGGGCATTTGACAAAGTGTGGAGGCAGGAGTATACTTAGGATAGAAATAATCAGGAACCGTAAGATAAGGAAGAACACAGTTTGAGCCACAACGGTGGTCTGGGGCCGGAGGGCTTGGCAGCGATGAATGGACAAACGTGCGTCGGGCCAGATGCAGTGCACGAGATAGGTTCTGAGGCAGAGGTCTACCGTCTCGCGGATCTGGTGGCGAAGAAGCTGACGCGTCTTCAGAGACAGCAGATAAGTGGCACGGAACTCACCCCGGCACAGTATTCGGTCCTGAGTCTACTGTGGCAGAGGGACGGACGGCAATTCAATGAACTGTCGTCGACCTGTTGCTGCTCACCATCGACGATTACAGGAGTGGTTGACACTCTGGAGAAAAAGGGGCTGGTCACTCGCGAGGCGAACCCCAAGGACCGGAGGAGCCTTCTCGTGCGGCTGACCGACGCGGGCAGGGCCCTGGAGCGGGCGACGCCGGGTTTGGAGATGATCTTCGAGGGCTGCTGTGGTGGTTTGACGCGTGACGAACTTAGGGAGCTCGGTGAGCTGCTCAGGAGACTCAACGATACAATACCAGACGTATGAGGAGGTGGTGTGGTGGACAAGTCGCAAGAGGAGGGGATCAAAGAGGCCGTGAAGGCCTACTACGGAGCGCGAGCGCAACAAGTAGTACCGTCTTGCTGCGGTCCCGAAGCTTGCTGTGCGGGGGCAAGTACCGAGGAGCAGGCTGTTGCCGTCTCTCAGGCGGATTCGCCGTGTTGCGCCGATGAATGGGCAGTGGGCTCCCTGGGATGCGGGAATCCGCTGGACTTCGTCGACATCCAGCAGGGACAGGTGGTTCTTGACCTTGGTTCGGGGCTCGGCCTGGAGGTCATTCTCGCTGCCCGGATGGTGGGCGACAAGGGCAAGGTCATCGGGCTGGACATGACCCCGGAGATGATCGACCGAGCGACGAAGAACGCTGAGCGGGCCGGGGTGCAGCAGATCACGGACTTCCGTCTGGGGGAGATGGAAGATATGCCGGTGGACGACGAGAGCGTGGACTGGATTATCTCCAACTGCGTCGTCAACCTCTCTCCGGACAAGGAACGAGTGTTCCAGGAAGCATTCCGAGTGTTGAAGCCCAGCGGGACGATGCTCATCTCGGACCTGGTGTCCTCTGGGCTGCCGGAGGAGGCGAAGAGTGATTTGACGTCCTGGGCTCAGTGCCTGGGCGGCACCATTGAGGAGGCAGAATACCTTGCCCTCATCAAGAAGGCGGGCTTTGAAGAGGCGGTAGTGGTGGAGAAGGTCGACGCGTCTGCCCTCCTTTCGGGAGCTGGCTGCTGTTCGCCTGCTCCTGCCGAGAGCGGACGACCGCGAATAGACAGCATCAGAGTCAGAGCGGTGAAGGAAGCAGGTGACTAGTTGGCCCCAGAGGCCTGTTCAGCAAGAGCAGGTTGTGAGCGGGCGCCAGACGGCCGCTGTTCCGCAGGGGGTCTTGGGCTCGAATGGCTGGGTCGGAACCTGGCGGACCTGGAGGAGGAGGGTTATGTTCAGGCTGAGCGAAATCATGACCCACCGGGACAGGCACTTGGACATGCAGGTAGACATCGGAGAGGCTCAGATGGTTCGAGACTTGGTGGTGCCGCACCAGCGAGAGATCGATCTTAGTCGCGCGAAGCCACTAGATCGTCTGTGGTGCCGCGTCGTTTCGTGGCTTCAGAGGTTGGACCTTTCGGGGGGATATCCTGTAAGTCCATCTCCGGCTGACCTGGCCGATGAGGCGCGGGTTCCTTCTGCCCATGGTTCATGCTGCCAGGCGGGCTGCCCTATGGCCACATAGGGTCCTCCTCGCGACATGAGCGCGTCCTGTTCCCCTCCGGTCCAGGCAGGAGCCCCAGGGCCGCTCCACACAAGTCCCGCCAGGCGTCGGACCTCGTGGGGGCGACCAGAGGGTGACTGGGCCGGTTTTGCTACTCCTCGGGCAGTGGGCCCAGCGGTATGATGATGGCGCCCACGATGTAGGTCACCAAGAGCGGCACGATCCCGGTGGCCAAGCCCAGAAAGACGAGACCCAACCGTATCAACGTCGGGTCGATGTCGTATACTGCGCCCATGCCACCACAGATACCGGCGATCATTTTGTCCGTTCGGGAACGATAGAGCCTCTTCATGCATCTCCTCCACTGTGCGCTTGTCTGCCGTTCTATTCACACTACCTCTGGGGATGCCGTGGGATCGAAGGGATTGGTTCTCATGGCCAACGAGAAGAGGTAGGGGTAGTTGTCTCGGAGGTGCTTCATGTAGGCCAGCCATTGAGCCGTCAGCAGCTTGTAGGCCCTGGTCATGTCACCGGCGAGATGATTGTAGTCGGCCTTGGGCAGGCGGCGTACGTCGCTCCGGTAGCTTAGTTCGTCGGTGAGGTGGAATACTGCCCAGAGCGTGTCGGCAAAAGACTCGTGTTCCAGGAGGTTTGGGTTCTCCAGCAGTCTGAGCATGAAGTCGCGCCTGCCCACGAGAAGACCCTGAAGTTCCTCCAGGGCGTCAGGCTCTGTGTTGACCGCGTAGTGGTGGGCATTCAGGCGCTGCTTCAGAGCGGAGAAGTCGCTCGCAGATGTGTGAGCACTGAGGATAAGTCCTTCTCTCAGGCCGGCCGATTCCGGATCGAGCTGGGAGAAGATCTTCAGGAGTGCGGTGCCGACTTCGCTGAAGAAGGCGCCGATGACCATGTTCAGCTTCTCCATGATGGCGCGCTTCTCTCTTAGACTCAGGACTTCGTGTATGATCAGGGTAACCATCAGGACTTCGATGAAGACGAAGGCTACGTCGCTAATCATGTAGCTGAGGAGGTGGCGCGCGTCTCTGAAGATCAGGTAGTGGATCACATAGACGAGGGCGGAGAGCGCGATAAGGGTCATGCCCAAGATCAGTTGCCAGCTGAGCCGCCTTCTCATGTATCAGCAGTCCCTCCTAGATCTACCATTGTCAGATGCCATAGGTGGGCCGAGTAGCATCGAACACGTCAGCGCTATGCAGGCCAAAGGGGGCTGAAGCCTGCGCACATACAGGCTCGAGCAGCGACCTGGTCCACAGCGTCGAGCGAATACGAAAGGCCGGCGGCTGCCTGCGTCTTGCTCGGGTAAGGCCTGTTGCTGCACAAGGGCTTTTGTGTCGACCGGGTCTGTTGCCCAAGTGTCACCCAATCTTGTTGCCAGAGAATCCTTATTCGCGCAGAATGCAATCAGCGGTAGAGGTCCTCTATCAGGCTTGCGTACTCCTGCCCTATGAAGTGCCTTCTGAGTTTGATGGTAGCGGTGAGTTCAGCGCCGACTCGCAACTCCTGCGGAATGATCGCGAGCTTGACGACCTCTTCCCAGGGTCTGATCCCCTTCTCCCGGGACACCCTCTCCCTTACCTCCTTGCCGATCAGTGCCCGTATGTCCTCGTTCTTCGACAAGGTAAGGTGCCCGGCTTCCGGGTCTTCTCTCGGGAAGTCAATGCGGTGTTCGCGGGCGTATCGTTCGACGGCATCCCACTCTGGGAAGACCAGGGCGCCGACGAACTTCCTATTGGCGCCGACGAGCATGACCTCGTTGACGAATGGGCTGGTGCGAATCATGTCCTCTATGGGCTGCGGGATCACCCATTCCCCGTTGACGAGCTTGAAGTCGTCGCCCACTCTGCCCAGGATCTTGAGGTCACCGGTGGGTGTGATTACGCCGAAATCGCCCGTGTTGTACCATTTCAGAGGCTGACGGTGCGAGGATGGTGAAAGTACTCGGCTGGTGAGCTCCAGACTGGTGTAGCCCTTCATGATCTGAGGGCCTCTGGCGTAGATGACCCCCTGCGTTCCTGGCTCCACTGGGTTCAGGTACTTGTCCAGAACCTGGATCTCGGTCCCAGGGATAGGCTTGCCTGCGGTGTAGAGGGTCCCGCCGAAGAGCCTGAGGGTGAGGACAGGGGATGCTTCCGTCATTCCGTAGGCCTCCAGGACCTCTAGCCCGGCCGCGTCCAAGAAATCCTCAACGTGCTCCGGCAAGTGAGCACCACCGAAGACGGCTCCCCGCAGTTCCCCACCCAGCATCTTCCGCAACCTGGAGAAGACCAAGAGGTCTGCGAGCTTGTATGCTACGAAGTTGGAGGCAGTGTCCCTGAAGGCCTTGACGCGATTACTCGCATTGGCCGCTGGATAGGGGTATCTCCCATTCCGCCTGTTGACGGCCTTCTTGTAGGCGATGGCCTTCTCAACCAGGTTCGGTAGCAGACGGTCGAGCGGCGGTCGTTGCCTCCTTATCTCCTTGTACGCCCTCTCGTAGAGCGCGGTCCAGACTCTGGGCACAGAGGCGAAGAAAGTCGGCTTCTCCAGCGCGAGATCCGTCAGAACATCCTTGGGCGTGGTATAGGACATGGAGGCGCCCAGGGCGAAGACGATGTAGTCTATGGCACGCTCGAAGAGGTGCCAGGGAGGCAGGAAGCTCAGCACGCGGTCATTCTCTGTGAGATCGAGGAGGGGAGGTACGACCTCGAAGATGTAGGCGAAGTTGGAGTGGGTCAGCACAGTTCCTTTGGGGATGCCCTGTGTGCCGGATGTGTAGACAATGGTGGAGACATCGTCTGGTGACACCCGGTTCGCCGCCTCCAGAAGCGCGTTACCACCCTGCTTCAGCTGGGTTCTTCCTTCGGTCACAACGTCTTCAAGCGTGTAGACTTTCTCCCTCCCCCTGGAAGACCCGTCCATGACGAAGGTTGCTGCTACAAAGGGGAAGTCATACAGTACTGGATGGATCCTGTCGAGCACTTCCTCGTTCTCGACGATGAGGAATCGCGATTTGGAGTCATCCAGAATGCCTTTGAGCTCGGGCAAAGGTACCGCTGAGTCGCGGGGTACATCGGGCGCGCCGATTCCCTGAAGAGCCAGATTGATGAGAATCCATTCCGGGCGATTGTCGCAGATCATCGCGACCTTGTCGCCCTTGCCGACTCCGAAGTTGATCAGGCCGGTCCCTATCTCCAGAACGGTTTCATGCGCCTGATGGTATGTGACTCCACTGAAGCGGCCGCCTTCCTTGATCCGCTGGAAGTCCTTGTGCGGGAATCTTTCCACGGATCTCTGGAAGTAGTGGAACATGGTGCGTTCCATGGGTTCGACCTCGTTATCCTCGCTCTCTTGTGACGTTACCGCGGTGAGTAGCGCGCACCCCCCCCAACGACCGCTAGTACGGTTGCACTCCAACGGTAATGGGGAACGTTGCAGAAGCGGAACGCCCGATCACACCCTGGTGTCGTGAGAGCATTATAGCCTGGAAGCGGTGGCGCATCAAGACGGGGTGGGCTACGCTCAATGCGTCTCAGCGGCTGGCGTCGCTTCCCTTGTCTTTCTTCGCGTGAGACGACAGGCGCGGGGGGTGAGGAGCAGCCTACTCAGCCCGACGACCTGGTCCCATGCGGTGAAGTCCACAGCAGCCAGACGTTCCTGGGATCGACGTCCTCCTGCCAACTGGTTTCCACCAGCTGACGCCACTTCGCTTCGTGGGGTTGGGAGTGCTGGCTGAAAACGAGCATGTGGCGGTGGTCCATGAACCGCCATCCGCTGGCCAGAGTGCCTGACAACAACAGTTTGCGGTACTCCTGTCCTATGCGGCTGTAGTCCGCCAGGCGGGGCCGATCTGCACGCACCAGGCAAATCTCGATTCCCACGAGACAAAGAGGTGGGTCTTGCGGTTGTGCCCTGTCTCTGATCTCCTGGCGGAAGAGTGCGAAGTCACTGTTGCTGATCGCCTCAAGAGAGGTTTTTTCCGCCCACCAGGGATTGAGCACCACCAGATCGTAGTGACCACGCTTGCCACGCGAACTGTCCTCCAGCACTTCGAATCTGAGGTCGCCCATTTGGCATTTGAAGGGTGTCGGATATTCCTGGCGACTCAGGGGTAGAGACCCGTCATCCGTCTCCAAGGTGAAAAAGGAATGGCCTGCCAGGAGGGCTGACAGTCTGGAATGCAGTTCGGCCTCTGTGAAGAAAGCGCTCGGATCCTGCCTAAACAGGCCACAGAGCTGACTGATCATCTGCCTGGTCACGCTTTGTCTTTCTTGCTCTGGTCCCTTTGTGTCAGGGGTCACAAACACCTCCTCAATGGGGGCGCTATCGCGAGGGCTTTCCGGGTCCACTTCGTCCGCCGTGTTCGGGGCGGTGGCCAAGAGGGCAAACCTTGCGGTATGGATTGGCTTGCACGGCAGCACCGAAAGTCAAAGTGGCGTCTGACAGCCATGGGGTCGCTAGTACCATCAGTCAGGGGCTATGAAGCGTCCGCTCCCCTTCTCCGCCAGGATCTGCCAGTCTCTGAAGACGACGCGTCCTCTAGAGATGGTAGTGGCCACTTCCCCCTGGAGGGGCATGCCTTCATAAAGCTTGTCGACGTCCTTGGCCTTGCTAAACATCTTGTCCCGCGTCATGACGGTCTGGGGTCGTGGATCATAGATGCAGAGATCAGCATCCAGCCCTGGTTCGATTGCACCTTTGCGGCCTTCCAGACCGAATAGTCTCGCAGGCTCGGCGCTGATCAGCCGGACCACCTGTTCCACCGAGAGGCGGCCCTGGAGGGCGGCGGTCATCATCATGGGCAGGAGAGTCTGCACGCCAGGACCGCCGGAGGGGATTAACCATGGTTGATCGCGGTGGCGTTCCTTCTCCTCAACCAGGTAGGTGGCGTGGTCGCTGGTGACGACGCTGATGATGCCATCCGCCAGCCCTTGCCAGAGGGAGCGCTGGTCATCGGCGGAGCGGATAGGCGGATTGTACTTCGCGCATGGGCCGAGTCGGAGGTAGTCGTCTTCGGTGAAGAACAGATAGTGGGGGCAGGTCTCTGCGGACACGTCCACGCCGTCCCTCTGGAAGTGGCGGATCACCTGGAGTGCGAGCGTTGAGCTCACGTGCGCCACGTGCACGGGCACCTCAAGGTCTTCAGCCAAGGCCAGCAGCCGCGCCACGCCCACGGCCTCCACCACCGGCGGGCGAGAGTCCATATGAGCCTGAAGGTCGGTCCTGCCCTCCGCCTTGATGCGGGCCAGGCCCGCCTCCAGCATGGAGTCGCTTTCGCAATGCGCCACCAGCCGTCTTCCTGTTTCCTTCACCAGAGCCAGTGTTTGGTACAACTCCTCGTCTTCGGTGAGACAGATGCCAATGAACTCGTCTTCGCGGCCCAAGACAGGCCGGTGCATGAAGATCTTGAAGGCAATGGCACCCTCCTCCACCATGCCCAGGACGTCTGCGCGATTGAGGGTTCCCGGAGCGCCGAAGAGGGCGACATCGATGATGGCCTGCTCTTCGACGAGTCGCCGGCGGTTGCGGAAGGTCTCGGGTGTGGCGCAGCCCGGCTTGGAGATGGGCATCTCCAGGACGGTGGTCACACCTCCCGCCGCCGCGGCCCGTGTTTCGGTGTAGAAGTCGCCGCGCTCGGGGTACGCTGGGGTGCGGCTGTGGAAGTGGACGTCAATTGCCCCCGGGAGAACAAGCATGCCAGAGGCGTCTATGGTTCGCGCAGCCTCCGGGAGACAACCCGGAAGCGCCAGAGCAGCGATTCGTCCTTCTGCGATGCCCACGTCGGCAAAAACGCGCCCGTGTTCACTGACGACTAAGCCTCCGTTGATCGCCAGATCCACCAGATCACCTCCTCGAATAGTCGTCCACAGGTGGCCAACGGAGATCCAACTATTGGATCGGACCGATGGCCTGCTCAACAGCCCGGAGGACGGAGCCGCCACGAAGAAGCTCCAAAGCAGCGACTAGATCGGCGTGTAGCCATCGGTCGCCTTCCAGAGCGGCCGGGATTCGTTCGCGAAGGGCTGCCAAGGCGGCAGCGGAGCCACGGCCCAAGCTGAACTGGCTGAGCACCGGTTCGGTCAGACTGATGGCCTGGGCGGCCATGAGCATCTCGGTGGCCACGATCTGTTGCACGTTGTCGATGACCGTGCGCGCCTTGCGGGCGGACCAGGCGCTGTTGCTGATGTGATCCTCTTGGTTGCTCTTGGTGGGAATGGAATCGACGCTGGCCGGCCAGCAGAGGGTCTTGTTCTCCGCCATCAGTGCGGCCATGGCGCAGTGGGCAATGGAGTAGCCCGTGTTTAGTCCAGGGAGTTCCGCCACCAGATTGCTGGGCAGGCCGTAGCTCATGGTCGGATCCAGAAGACGGTGCGTGCGGCGCTCGCTGATGCTGCCCAGATCGGTCATCACCACGGCCAGCAAGTCCATGGCCTGAGCCAGATACTGGCCATGGAAGTTGCCGCCGCTCAGGACGTCATACCCTTGCTCCGTCTCGAAGATGAGAGGGTTGTCAGTGGAGGAGTTGATCTCCGTGGCCAGAATGCTCTCCACATATCCCAGCGCGTCACGGACTGGGCCATGTACCTGCGGCGCACAGCGGAGGGAATAGGCGTCCTGCACCCGCGCAGAGATGGTCTGCGCTGGCATCCGCCCCTCGTCGGGGAGGGCCACCTGCCGTGCCGACTCAGTGCAGCGTTGACTACCGTCCGTCAGGCGACGCACAATCTCGGCTGTCTTGGATTGACCGGGATGGGGCCGCGCTTCCTGTATGCGTGGATCGAAGGCAGCCAACTCGCCGCGCATGGCCTCAAGGCTGAGGGCCAGGGCGATTTCGGCGTGACCCAGTGCCAATTCCGCCTGGTGCTTGGCCAACATGGCGATGGCCAGCGACACGGTGCTGCCGTTGATCAAGGCCAGCCCTTCCTTGGCGCCCAGTTTGAACTGGATGGGGTCGATACCCGCGGCATCAAGGGCCTCAGTGGCCGGCATGCGTCGTCCGTCGAAGAACGCTTCTGCTTGAGGGTGTCCCACCAGCGTTCCGGCCATATGAGCTAGTGGAGCCAGGTCGCCGCTGGCCCCGACTGAGCCCAGTTCGGGGATCAAGGGGTGCACACCCCGATTGACCAGCGCCAGCAGACGGTCAACGAGCTCGGGGCGCACCCCGGAGCAGCCCCGGGCGAAGGTGTTGGCCCTGAGGATGAGGATGGCCCTGACCACGTCTTCTGGGAGTGGCTTCCCCACACCGACACTGTGGGAGTTGATCAGCATCTCCTGGAAGCGATCTATCTGCTCCAGGGCGATGGCCGAATCTTTCAACTTGCCCACGCCGGTATTGAAGCCGTAGATGGGTCGAGCATCAGCCTTCAGCCAGTGATCTTCCACGTACTGGCGCGCCTTCGCCAGGCGCGCGCGCGACTCGGCCGACAGAAGCACCAACGGCCAATGGTCCTTGGGTGCAGTGGCCACCGAGACCACCTCAGACGCCATGAGGCTCCGCCCGTCTAGTTCAAGGTTCATGCGCTTCTCCCATTCGGAGGCAGTCAGTATGTGTCCAGCTCCCGTTGTACGCGTTCCAGCACCTCGCGTGGTGGGCGTGCCAGTTCGAATCGCTCGCCTGGGTCTCCATCACCGGGCAGCGAGGTGGCCACGATGCCCACCTTGGTCACGGTGAGGTTCTCCTCCAGCGGTTCACACCGATCCGCCCTCGCTCCGGGGAAAACTACGATGTCCCGCTCGGCCCTCATACGCGTGGCCAGCGCCCATTCCACCTGGGACCAGTCTTCGGGGTCTATGTCGTCATCGACGACGATGACGAGCTTCAGCAGGTTCACCTGGTCCATGGCCAGTGTGATAGCTCGCCTTGCTTCGTCAGGCTGTGGTCTGTGCATCGTGATGATGGCGTGAAGGCGCCCCATTCCACCACCGGTGATGAATACTCTTCGCACGTTGGGCATGACGCGACGTAGCGCCCGACAGGTGGTGGCTCCGATGGCGATGCCCCCCAGGAGGCAGTGTTCAGGCGCATATCCGGGCAGGATGGCCTGGTAGATGGCATCCCGACGATGGGAGACGGCCCAAACGCGTACGGCGTGCCCAGCGCCGTAGTGGACGTACAAGCCCGGAAACTCGGACACAGGGCCCTCTTCGATTCTATCGGTGGGGTCGAGAACACCCTCGAGCACGATCTCCGCTTCGGCCGGCACCTCTAAGTCCACAGTGCGGCAGCGGACCAGGAGGAGCGGTTCGCCCAGCAGCGCGCCCGCGATGTCGTACTCGTCGTGGCCGAGTTCGACGTACATCTGGGAGGAGATGAGCACCGCAGGGTGGTTCCCTATAGCGACGGCGATCTCCAGGCCGTGGCCTCGAGCCTCTGCCCTCCGCATCAACTCGCTCAAGTGATGAGTGGGAGCGATGCCGGCCAGGAGTCGATCACCGCCTTCCACCCGCAGCCGCGCTATGGATACGTTACGCAGGCCCGTCTCTGGGTCCTTGGCAATGATCACACCAGCTGTGATGTACGGTCCGCCCTCCCTCTCGAACCAGGTGGGCACAGGAAGGAGCGACGGGATGTCCACCCGATCTTCATGAACCACTTCCTGCACCGGCCCTTCCGGAAGGACGGATGGCTGTACGCCGTGCTCAAGAGCGTCGAGGCAGGCATCCTGCAATGCGGGCAGTTCGACGCCAAGTCCACGAGCTATCTTATCCCTGGTACTGAGCACATTGCCCACCACCGGCATGTCATGGCCCTTGACCCGGCGGAAGAATTGCGTCGGACCGTCTTTCCTCAGAGAGAGTACGGCTCCCAGTTCAAAGCGAGGGTCCACGACGCGGCCTACGTAGTGCAGGTCCCCTGTTCGCTCCCAATCGCGCAGCGTGCTGCGCAGGCTTTGTTCCATGAGTTAACTCTCCAGACTTTGTGCCGCCGGTAGCGGCCCAGTCACCGAAGGGCGAGCAACTGTTGCTCCTTATCCCTCCATGTCGAGCGTGGCATCGATCCTGAGAAGGGCGGCCAGCAGCACGCGAGCCCCGGTGATGCAGCTCCCGGGATCGGTGAACTCTTCCGGGGAGTGGCTGATCCCTCCTCGGCTGGGCACGAAGAGCATGGCCTGCGGGGCGATGTGGGCGATGCACATGGCATCGTGACCGGCGGCGCTGGGCAAAAGCCGATAGGGTACGCCCAACTCCTCGCAGGCCCAGGTCAGACAAGCCAGCAATCGAGGATCTGACTGGGCTGGCGGCTTCCTGGAGAGCACAGTGAAGTCGCCTCCCGTCTCCTTGGCGGCCGTCGACAGGTCGCTCTCGGCATCGTTGAGGGACGCTTCACTGAGCCCTCTGGTCTCCACGCTCAGTTCCACCCAGCCGGGTATCACACTCGGGGCGCCAGGCTGGAGGTGCAGACTGCCCACCGTGCCCACTATCC
>Ga0315274_10003570_pt1 | contig 23106 bp, 29 predicted proteins | sample YL17G02_20_MG_FD_203700 | JGI IMG/M metagenome (GOLD analysis project Ga0315274, IMG submission 203700) | Sediment microbial communities from Yellowstone Lake, YNP, Wyoming, USA - YL17G02_20 | ecosystem: Environmental > Aquatic > Freshwater > Lake > Sediment | place: USA: Wyoming | collected...
CATCTTTTTCTTTTTTATAAGACTTCTTAAGAACCTTTATTTGTTTATTGTTCATGTTTCACCTCCCAATAAACAAACACAATTAGAGTATATAAACTTTGGGGAAAAATTAATGTCTTATACTATAATTATCTTGATGAAGAAGTGATGGACTTATTAGAAGAAGCTCAAATAGGTTGGTTGGAATTTGGTTTGCAAACAACTAACCCTAAATTAGCATATTTTAGAAAAAACTCTCCTTCAGCTATGGAAAAATTAGCAAGATTATCAAAAAGAAAAATAAGATATAGTTTAGACTTAATTGCGGGAATACCGGGCGATACAAGAGAATCTTTTGAAGACTCATTAAAATTTGCTATTGAAGTTGCTCGCCCAACTTCCTTAAAGGTGTTTCCTCTTAGAATTTATGATGGAACAAAGTTGCATGAGATGGCTAAATCCAATAACTCCTGGGCATATGATGAAAATACAAGAATAATTAAACAATCTAATACATTTGATGAATCAGAATTTTTAAAATGGATGCAATTAGGGAAAACCTGCATGCATCTATATCATTTTTTTCAGAATAATAAATGGTTTAATAATGATAGCAAATTTAGAAATTTGGAGTTTTTTATTAATTTTTCAGATAAATTTGGTAGCGTAATTCCTGAGGAATACGATGAAAAAAAGATTCAAGGAATCTGGGAGCAAAGATGAAAAATAGTTTTGAAGATGCAAAATTACTCTATCCTACCATCCCAGATATAGACCTGCATTTTTATGGAATGAAAGGATGTGGAATATATGATAATCGGATAGAAGTTGGAAGACCAAAATTTCATTTAATAGATTCAGAGAAATTATTCTCGTTAGTTCCCTTAATTTCATCAGAGGATTCTCCTTATGTTTTTGATAATAATAGGTTAAGTTATAAGGGAAATGATTTATCTTTTCGTGTGAAGTTTATAGGAAGAATTAATAGGAATCCCGCTTATTTTTATTATAGAGGGATTCAAGAATGGATGCCTACACTTGATTCCGAAACAATTTTGAGTATCAATTTTCAACCAGTATGTAAGGGGTGTGATTGGTGTTGTAGAGAGCTGGACAAAAGAATGGTTAATATCTCACCTAAAGAAGGGGTTGAACTATTAAAAAACAAAGGGGTTAATTTTTCTGGTATAGACAAAATAACATTTGTTACTGGAATGTATAAAAATGGAAACGAAGTTATTGAGAATATTTTGAAAACGGTTAAACTAACTAAAAAAGAAGGTTTTAGAGGTAGAGTTTTGTATATTGGATCTCAAATTCGCTCACCGGACCATGTTAGAAGATTACTCGATGGATTAAAAAAAACACAATTCAAATATGCATATACTCTAGAAACTTTTAGTCAAAGGGAAAGAATGCATATAAAGAAAAATGGTTCTTTAGAGGATGCTCTTTTAACACTTAGTAATTTAAGAGGAGCGGGGATTATTAATTTAGAATATTCATATATGCCAGGAATAGACTCATTAAAAGATTTTTCAATTTGGATGCCAAGATTTTCCAAAGTTGCAAGACCACATATTTCAATTTTTAGACCTACAGAAAAAAATCAGGAAGAATTTAAGGACCCTGAATTTTTTGAAGATCCAGTAGGATATCTTTGTTCAATGAGAGTTGCTTTTGAAAAAGAACATGGCGAACAATTATTTCAGAATAATTTAGCTAGTCTTTGGGGTTTTCCAGTTAATAGAATAAACCCTCTTTTTCTAACTGACAAGGTTAGTTTATAATTCTATCTTCCAAATTCTATATTCTTTAGCTGATTTCAGAATTGCAGTTTTATTGAACTGCAACGATTTTTTTTTGATTAATAAAGAAATTATATTTTCATTTGATATTATCTTTTGTTTAAATCCTGCATCCCTTAAAAATTTTTTTGTTTCCTCTTTAGATTCAAAGTAATCAAAATCTCTCTTAGTAAATTTTGATATTTTGTCTCTTATATTCTCTTTACCTTTTGGTTCATTAGGGTGTCTTTTTATCCTTGAAAAATCAGAGGTTAACCATAACCCATTTCTAGCATACTTGTTAAAAATATATTTTATATTATTTCTAAATACTTTTTTTTCTTCTTTATTTAGATACATTAGAAATCCTTCATGTATAATTATTAGTTTCTTATTTTTTCCTTTTTCTAAATAAATCTCCCCAATCTTATCCATATCTTCTTTTTTAAGTGGATTTATTGACATAAAAAATAGATTTTGACTCTTTAAGTTCTTTTTTTTTATAATATCTTTAAGAATCTGTTCCTTTATTTTTATCAGCTTTCTTAGGTCGGTTTCAACATAGATAATATCCTCTTTGTCCAAAAAAACTAAGCTTCTTGGAGATAATCCAGAAGCAAGTTCTACAATAAATGCATTGTTAATTCCACCCAACACATTATTTAATGAATAATATCTTCCTTCTATAAAAGGAATAAAATCTGATTCTGAATTTAAAGTATTTCCATAATCCGGCAAATCCTCTATCAATTTTGAATATTTTGTGTCTATCATTTCTACAATCTCTTTTGCAAAAAGAATATCCTGTTTTGCTCTCATTCTTGCGCAAAAAACAGCTGTTGGGCTTATCTTAGAATATTTTTGTACCATTAATAAATGATATTTTTTACATTTATATTCTTTTCTGATAAGCATTTTTTGCAGATATTTCTAGTCCTAATGGAATTCCTGATAAAAATGTTGATTTCTATGATTTAGAAGCTTTTGGTGATGATTATCTTAAAGATATAAGAGAGATAATGCCTTAACGAGTAAAGTTTATGCTTACTTAACAATTATAGGATTTAAAATTTTGTTTTAAAAATATCCATACAAATAGTAATTTTCTATAAGAAGAGTGTAAAAATCGTGAGATTTTGAGCACTATCAGAAATTTTAATTTTTGAGGTCTATCTTTTTAATCCCCCTTTTTCCATATGCCCAAGAGAAGATTGAAGCAAACGAAAGCAGAATTGCAAATATAAAAAGAACATAAAAATAGAATTTTTCCTTTTGTGCAGTAGGATAAAAAGCGCCACTAATCTTATCTACACAAGAAGTAAGAATATTGGTGTTATTATTCAATTCTGCAATTGTCTCGCAAATATGTCCATAAGTCAAATGAGCATTTGAATCACTTTTATAAGATACCCAAAAATATCCTGAAGCGATAATTAACATTCCCGCAATAGTAATCAAAATTTGTGCTAATTCAAAACAGCTTTTCGAACATTCTAAACTTTTAACTTGTTTATTCATTTGTCGTATTTTTATAATATTCTTTATCTTTTTAAACTTAATTGTTGTGTGTATTGTTAACTTAAGTTGGCTTACTCATATACTTTAATTACTTTAATGAAGGTTTATAAAGAATAGAAAATCCTATTTTAATGCAAAGGAGGAACTAAAATGGCAAATAAATGTCCAAAATTTCCACGTGAAGTAAAGAAAGCATTTAAAGAGGGGGCTTCAGAAGTAAATGTATGTGGACCGAGATATGACGCAGACGTAAAAGTAATTAAGAGAAAGGGGATAGATAGTTGTAAGACATATAGAAAGAAAGATTATTCAAAAGAATGTTTTGAGTGAAGAGGTAATTTTAGTTTGTGGTTATATCAAGAATGAAGATTAAAGACTCATTTTAATCAACTCCAACCATTTATTAGGACTTGTTAATTTTATATTTGTAGCTAACACACTCGGAACTTATGTAGGAAAAGAGCCAAATGACTTAGATGCTTATTCAGATATTAATAGGGATAGAGTTGTTGATTTTAAGGATTTTGCGATTTTTGCAGGCAAATTGCTTTGGGATGCTGATAAGCCGGAGACATGGTGAGATGATAAACTTTTATTTATTTTAAGCTCGAGTTTAGCTGAGAAAAAGAGGATAAAATTCATCTAACCAGATTAATCTCGCTGATACAGAGAATTCTGTTGATTCTATCATATCTTTTATAGAATTCTCTGTCTGTATAATTCTGAATTTATCCAACATTATTACCAGAATTATACATAAATCAACCAAAAGATTCAATAATCTTAATATAATCTAATGCCCCTTTGATGATTATGTGATTTTTGATTATTGTTTCATAAATTCCTTTGTTGATATTTTTCTTAAAATTATTTAAACTCTCAACTCTTGGAGAAACTTCTTGATTAAAAGTTATAAAACTTCTCTCTATTTCTTTTTTCAGCTGTTCTATATCTATTTTTTTAGTGAATAAAAATAAAATGTCCAAATCAGATTCTTTAGTTTGGCTCTGTGTAGCAAAAGAACCAAAAATTAATATTACTTTAATCTCGTTACCAATATTCTTCAATAATTGTCTAAAAGGCCCAATTAAATTTTTGTTTTTTCTAAAAAATTCTTGTTTTTTTTCTGATTCAATTAAAGAAAAAACATTTTTTCCTTCTTCACTTCTTAAATTAGGGAAAAAATTTCTTATTAGAGTTCTTTTTCCACCAAAAATCCTTTTTTCAGCAATAATTCCTGAATTTAATAACTGTTCTAATCTTTGTTTTGCTGTTGCCACCGAAACTTTTGCTTTCTTAATTAATTCACCTAATCTTATTCCAGGATTTTCGTAAATTAATCCCAAAATTTTATATTCCGATTTTGGAAAAATTGTTGTCATTGGCAAGATTCCTCTACAAAAGAAACAAATTTATTGGCAAAGTCTTTAGTAATTTTAGCATCCTCTTCTGTTAGCTCTTTCCATTTTTCGGTATCATATTGGCTTAATTTTCTTGCTTCAAACATTATTGCAAAACCAAAAATATCAGAAAATCTTTCATAGATTTTTCCTAATTCTTCATACAACTTGCCTGTGATTAAGTTTTCTTTTTTTAAAGCGATAACTGCGCATAGATGATCTTTTGAAAAAAAGCCGAGTTTATTAACCAATAAAGCATTAGTAGCATGGAAAATAGCATAATAACTTTTTGTCACAACCCATCTCCAATTTTTATTCTCAAAATCTGTTTTTATGGAATTTAAATCATCTTTTGCTAATTCTAAATGTTCTGTATAAAACTCTTTAGAAATTTCTATAAATTTTTTTCTTTTTTTACAATTTCCATAAGACTTATCTAGCTTTTTCTCAGTTTTAGGAAACTTTGCATCTATTCCATTAAGTAATTTAGTAGACATTTTTATCTATATATGTAGACATTTTTGTTTATAAACCTTTCGATTATCATTTTTTCAACTACGCCGACCTCAACCGCGACAGGCGCGTTGATGGAGAAGATTTAGAGATTTTTGCGAGAAATTGGGGAAGAGATGAACGAGCCGAGCCTAATGACCCCAATAATACTTTAGGAGCTTATGTAGGAAAAGAGCCAAATGACTTAGATGCTTATTCTGATATTAATAGGGATGGAATTGTTGATTTTAAGGATTTTGCGATTTTTGCAGGCAAATTGCTTTGGGATGCTGATGACCCGAATACATGGTAGAATAGAATTGATTGTAGATAATTTTATTAACCTTATTTTCTATTCTTTTTAATGATACCTAAAATAAATTTCAAATGGTCTTTTATTTATCAGGAAGAGATACATTTGCCTAAATCTATCAAATATAACAGGGAATTTAGTGAAAAATATGTAAAGAATTTTATTAAAGAGGTTTCAGGCAAATGGGAAAAGATAGGTAATGACATCTTAAAGTATATGGAAGATATAACTAATCTTAAATGGAAAAAATCTGAGATTGAATGTTATGTTATAGAAGTTAGTCAATTCGGACCAATTTCCGATCCCTTGACAATACCTATAAGTTTATTCTGTAAAGATCAAATATCTAGTTTGAGTGTTGATAGGTTTATTGACATGCTAATACATGAATTAATTCATAATCTGTTTGTACAGAATGAAGATAAAATTATGGATAACTATTTTAATTATCTTATTAAAAAATATAAAGGAGTAGGCTGGAATGCTGCTATTCATGTCCCTGTTCATGCCATTCATAAAGAGATATTTATGAAATTTTTTGATAATAAGAGATTGCAGAGTGAAATTGATGCCTGCTCATATTACCCTGAATATTCAAAAGCATGGGAGATTGTAATGAAAGAAGGAAGTAAAAGAATTATAAAAACTATGAAGAAGTTTTTAATATATTCTTAGGAGAATTAGTTTTTTTTCCTATTGCAAAAAGGTATAAAGGAACTTCATCTTCTGTAAGATCTAATAACTTAGTTAATTTATTATTATCAAAACCTCCTATTGCACAACAACCCAACCCAAATTTTTGTGAAAGAAGATAAATATTTTGGCCAACATGCCCAGATTCAATAAGCGCAAATCTATAGGCATTTGTGCCATACTTTGTTTCTGTTCTACTTAAAACACCTGTTAAGATTAAAAATAGGGGGGCCTTTCCCATTTCCGAGTTTAAAATTTTAATCATATCTGTCTGAAGATCTTTTGATAATAATTTCTCAAGAGTATTTTCTTTTACATTATAGTGGTGGATTCCTTTGTCTAAATGTGGGATATTTTCTGCAACAACATATGTTTCAAGAGGGTACCTTGCTCCTGCAGAAGGATACATTCTCCTGGCAGAATCTGGGTTCTGACCTTTTAAAGGTTTAATTCCTGCAGAGTAAAATAACAAATCTGAAAGAGTCTCGTAATTAATTTGCCCAGATAAATCTCTGGACGTTTCTCTTTCGAGAATCAAAGTCTTAAAATCTCCAGAATTTCTTTTGTAATCTGATAATTCTAACTTTCTTGAAGGAAATCTTAAGTAGGCTTTATGAAATATTTTTGTCCATGTTATTGGGAGAATCAAATTTGGGTCTAAGACTTGTTTATCAAAATTAAATTTTGTTGATTTGTAATATTCTTTTATTTTTCTTAACATTTTTATAGGAATGGATGAGGTGTTTTATTTATCTCTTTAATCTTGTATTTGCTCAATCTTTTACTAAAATCATAAGGCATATCTTCATCAAGAGATAGCGGATGTAACTGAGGGACAATCGTCTTCAAAGTTACAAATCCTTCGTTTTTAACTTCTGGGGTAGATATATCGACTGAATATACATCAAATCCAGAATCTATTAGATATTGTGATAAAGATTTTCCTTTTAAGATGTCTTTCTTCTTTTGGATGTCTTTAGTTTTGGAAGAATCTAACAAAAAATCTAATTTTCTAATAGAGTCTATAGGATACCAATAGTATCCTCTTGTTTTAAGGTCAATTATCTTTTGAGGGCCATTGACATGTGGTCTGTCTTCTTTTAAAAAAGAAAATCTTATCCAGCCCCTCACGTGTTGGGCTTCTAATAAGGACCCGAGAATCGCATCAGCTGGATCTAAACTTGATTTAAGACCAACCGAAACCGTAGGGCCAACTCCTGTTTTATCTAAGATTAGCCCCATCATAACCGGAATATTTAAGTCACTGGTTATATCAAAAACATAAGGTTGAAGAAGATATCTTTCAAAATATTCTTTTAAATCTTTAAATTTAGAATTTAGATTAATAATAGGAGGGTTTGATTTTGTAAGCCAAGACAGCATAAAACTATCTCTTTCTATTATTTCAAGTAGACCTCTTTCAAGGGCGGACTTTTTGTCTGTTCCAAAAGCAGCTCCGGTACTTATAGGGGTTCTAATCAAGGGTTCTTTTGAAATATCAAATGGAGAATAAACAAGTTGTGCTGGAATTAATACCTCTTTTTTAGAGTTTAGGTGTTTTCCATTTATCCATCTTATTTTTGTTTTTCTTATTTTATTAATATATTCTTCTTTTCTATTTTTTAATAAAGAATCACTATAGTTAATAAATTCCGCAGGATCAACCGCGTTATCGTTCAGTTCTAAATAAGAAGATCTAATTACTCTCTTTTTATCAATTGTTTCTGAACAATATCTCTCAACTGCTTCTGCAATTGATTTAATTTTTGCAGTTTGTTCATTTAAAGCTAATGAACTGCCATACTGTTCTTCTAATATTTTTTTTCTAGAAGGAGATGGCTCACAGAACCATTGAGGAAACTTAGGCTCATCAGTAAATTGTATAGCTTTTCTTAATCTTCCAACTATATTATAAGATTCAAAGTTTCTTAGTCTTTCTATTAATTGTTTGGGGCTCATTCTAAAAATGAAAAATCACCCCAAAATTAATTTATTTGTCTAGGAAATCTTCTACTTTTTTTGCAAGTCCATTGTCGGTATTTCCTTCAAGACCTTTGCAAGGTCTACATCCTCCAGTACAGGCTGGTCCTGGTGGTCCATAGCATTTTCCACCACATGGGCCACAACTCGCACCTGCTCCCTGAACTTCCAGTTTTCCACTAAATAAATATGGAGCATTCTCTATTATATCACTAATTCCTAGAGTTTTTGGGTTATAATTTTCTTTTCCCATTCTTAACCTCCTAATAGCACAATGAGAATATTATATTTAAGACTTTCGTCTTCTTTTCTATACCAATTGGTAGTAAAAATAATTTATGCTGATTTCTTTTGGTTCAAATGGAATTCCTGACAGGAATGTAGACTACTGGGATTTAGAAGCTTTTGCTGAAGATTATCTTAAAGATATAAATGATCCCAACACATGGTAAATAAAAATAAAATTTCAAATTTCGTCTTTTAATAATTTTTCAATTAATTCTTGTGTCGTGAAAACCTTAACAGAAGATTGCTGTTTTAGATGAGGGTCATTTGACCATATTGAGATATTGAGCTCTAATGCTAATGCTAAGTATGGTGAATCTTTAGGATCTTCAAGAGACTCTATTGCTTTATCAAGGTAAGCCTCATATTCATCAAGTTCAAAGAAGGTTATAGAGCTTTCTACCTCTGTCCGCCTTATCTCAAATTGTTGTTCAGATAGTTTCGATTTAACAAGGCATTCTGATTTGTATTTATCAAGTTCTATTTTTAAAAATTCAGGTGCAAAAAATTTAGCACGAATAGAAGAAAATAAGTATGCTGAGACAGATAAAGGATTCATAATTGAAAATAGAATATTATTATCTATTATAAGCCTCATTTTAATCTCTTATTCCAGCAATTCCTTTCTTTTTTTAAGAGGGATTTTTTCTAACAGCTCGTTTCTTCTTTTTGATGGTAGCTTCGAAAGCAGATTTTTAAATGACTCTTTTTTGGCTTTTCTTCCTAATTCCACACTCCACTTAATAAGCTCTTGTTCTTCTTTAGAACTAAGTTTTTTCAATAAAAACTCTGCTTGTTTCTCTCTTTCAATTAACCTCTCTCTTACTAATTCAGACCAATTTATCCAAAGGAATTTGGATATTTTAGATTTAAATTCAGGATCTACAGCAAAAGTTATTGATGCCATTTATAATTTCCCCTCGTGTTTTAATTTCTCAACTTTTTCAAGTTCTTCAACTTTTTTAATTATTACTCTACGAGCTACTTCAGCTACATTCACTTCTGGAAAAAGTTTCTTAAATCTATCTAACAATTCGTCAGGAACAAATATAGTCATTCTAGGCATTTTAGTTTTTAAGTATTTACTTTAATATAAGTATTTACTTTAGAGTATTTAAACCTTTTGTTTCTTATTTTTTCAATTTAGCAAACAAAACCCTCACTCTCCAGCAATACAATCCAAATGATGTTTCTGCTTCTTATACTGCTTATAATGTAAGAGATGTGATCAATAGCAACAATGGAGTTATACAACTTCCTAATTTAGATGGCACTTATGCTTCAGAAGAGCCTTATGCTTATTTTAAGATAATGTTTAGCTAAGTGTTTAAATCTTATTTTTTAAGAACTCAGTACATTTTTCTAATAGATTTTTAAAATCAGGCTCTTTTTTCCATTCCTTTTCAATAAATTCTCTTAGTTTTTTATGTTTTGGGTAACCTTTATCTTCTACAAACCATAATTTCCGAAATTCCAAATTTAATAGGACCGTTAAAGCTTCTTTTAGGTCCTCAGTTTTCTCTTTTCCAATTTCTTTTTCAATTTCATCAAAAAAATATTTATAAAACTGGAAATGCATTATTTCATGGCCTATTGTTTTTAATGCATGTGGAATTGGGCTAAAAAAATTAATCATAAACCAAATTTCTTTTTTTTCATAAGGACATCTTACAGTAGTTGTTATATAAGCAGTAAATTTTTCTGAACAAATCGGTTTTTTTGTTATTTTCACTAAGTTTTCAAAATACTTTTTTTCTATACTTTTCCATGCTTTAGAGACAGATTTAAGATAAATTTCTATCAAAGGGCTGTTATGTATATTTGAGAGGTTTTTTTCTATAATTTTTGAAGCTTCTTTTTGAGTTTTGCCTTTGATTAATTTTAATAATTCAGGATTTATAAATCTTGAAAAATCAAGAAATTGAGATTTCTCATTAGCAGAACTCCAATAATTCCAAATATCTTTATGTTTATCAAATTTAAATTTTACTAGGAGCATCGTGTTTAAAGTCTAAGATTATTAATTTTAACCACAGGTGCAATCGCCAGTTATGCAGTAACCACTCTCGCAGTCTACTGATTGAAGATCGTAATCACTAAAATTTCTCTTCTCTATGCTCGAAATATCTGTTGTTTTTAATTTTTCCATTAATCCATCAAGTCCTTCTTCCATTTTTTAACCTCCGTACAATTTAGTTAAAATGATAAGTATAATAATCTTTCTATTTCCCTTTTATTTGTTTTTCTGGATCAAATTTGAACCAGAAAAGAGGACATCCTCCTAAACATTTCGTACCATAATCTTGGTCCTTTACACATTTAGTTGATGGATAATTCCACAATTTTTTTCTGAACTTATCTGCAGTTTTTCCTTCTGAAAAAAATTCTTCTAAAAATTCATCTTTGCTAATATAGTCATTGTTTCTCTTTATATTAAAAAAAGGAAATCCAGAATAATGAACGCATGGAAGAATATCTCCATTAAAGTCTACAACGAATCCTCTTCCATAAAAGGAATAACATCTTGTGTTCATAGCTTTATTCTTTAATATATCTTCTATTAATTCTTGATCAAAATTACATAGGGGTTGGGGGGTAACTATAGTTATTTTTAATCCAACTTCTTTTGAGGTTTTGTAAATTTTTGCCAATAAATCAGATGCGTCTTTTGGTTGAACAGTAAAATTATGTTCTTTTGTTAAACAAGGCCCACAAACATTAAAGGAAGCCATGCCAATACTTTTATATTTTAAGAATCTTACAAGAGATGGTAAGTCTTCTTGGTTATATAGCTAACTGTACTTTCTGTTGCTATGGGAATTTCAAATTCGTGGCAGTTATCTATACCTCTAATGCTTTGTTCAAAACTTCCAGGAACTTGTGTTATCTTATCATGCATTTCGCAGTTAGACCCTTCTATAGAAATGGTTAATCTATCTAGACCACTCTCTTTAATTTTTTTAGTGAATCTTTTACTAGAAAATTTTCTTCCATTACTTACCATCCCAACATTAAATCCCATCTCTTTCGAAGTTGCTATAACTTCTTCTATCCCTTTGTACATTGTTGGCTCACCTCCAATTAAAGTTATTTTTTCAATTCCCAAATCTTTCAACAATTTTCTACAATTGTCTAACATCTCTCTTGGCATTACATTTTTTCGAACATCGCGAAATGGAGAAGCTGCATAACACCAAATACAACGATTATTACAATCGTAAGTTATAGACAACCATGCTGATCTAAATTTTATATCTTCCATTCTTATCTCCCCGTACCATAATGTTTAGATTATATTTAAGACTTTTGTGAAACTTTTTATACCAATTGGTAGTAAAAATAATTTATGCTGATTTCTTTTGGAGTAGATGGAAGTGTTGATTTTAAGGATGGTGCTCTTTTAGGTAATGAATGGCGTTATGATACAAACGACCCAAACACTTATTCAGAACTAACTCCAAAAGTTGATGGGGCAAATGTTCTTGATAGCAGGCATTTAGAAGCATTTCAGAGGGATGCTGATAAAAGATTTTTTGGAAGAAAAGAACAGATTTATGTAAAAGAAGAGAGAGAAGCTGCTTAGATATTAATAATCTAAATACATGGTGAGAGGTCTGTGTTTATAAGATTAGTTAAATCTGAACTATTGCTGTTTATCTAATAAACAAAAAGAGCATTTTTTGTTGTTTTTTGTTGGTACTATTAACAAAGTAGAGTATGTTGGTTCTATAAACAGAAAAGCTTATAAAGTTGTTTTTTGTTGGTATTATTAACATGGACAAAAGAGAAACTAATAAAAAACTTTATATTGAAAATGCTATAAAAACTAATGATAAAGATAACAAGAATAAAGCAAATAAGAATAAACCTAATGAAATCAATGAAAATAATAAATTTAATGTTATTAATGAAAGAGAATTAATTCTTCTTGGCAACGCAAAAACATTTCTTAAATCTGCCAAGATTATTTATGATACTGGAGATTTTACTTCTGCTTCTACGCTTTATTTTAAGGCATTGTTTTCTATTTTAGACTTAATTATCTTTCGAGATAAAGGAGAAATACCTAAAGACCATTCAGAAAGGTTTAGAACTTTAGAAAAAGATTACACTTCTTTGTATGTCATTTTAGACAAGATTTACCCTGATTATAGAAATGCTTATAATTCTAAAATAAACAAACAAACTTGCGATAGAGTTAAGGAAAATGTTGAAAGAATTATTAAAGAACAAAAAATTTTCGAAAGTAATCAATGAATCTCTAAAGAACATTGAGATAGTTGATATAATCTTATTTGGTTCAGTTGTCAGAGAAAAAGATAAACCCGCTGATATTGATATTCTCGTTTTATACTTAAATGAATCAAAAAAAATAGAAGATGAAATTTATAGCTTAAGGAAAAACCTTGAAAAAATTGATAAAAGATTTGAATTAATAGGAAAGAAATACGAGGAGATTTTTAATTCAGAATTTCTTGCAAGAGAATCTTTATTATCAGAAGGTTTTAGCATGAGAAATAAAAAACTCTTAGCAGAATCCTTTGGATACAAAAGCCTTGTGATGTTTAGGTATAACCTTTCTGGATTAAGCAAATCAAAAAGAATGCAGTTTTATTATAGCTTAAATGGCAGAGGAAAAGAAAGAGGCGTATTGGACAAGACAGATTCTTACAAATTTTCAGATAATATAATTTTTTCTAATATTTCTAATTCTGAGTTTATAAAAGAGTTCCTCGGAAATTGGGAAATCAAATACTCTGTTTTTCCTTTGTTAATCCCAATAAATCTTTTAAGAAAATTAAAATGATATCCTCTAAAAAAATTAAGGAGCTAGCAAAAAAAGGCGATAAGAAAATAAGCAAAGAAGCTGTTAATGAGCTGAAAAAATATCTTTTAAAGGCAGCTTGCAGTAGAATAATCAGCGCAAGCAAAAATGCTGATTTAAATGGAAGAAAAATAATAAAATTAGAGGATATAAAGAAAACATTTAATGATTGACTATTTTTGTATTAATAGAAGCAATGTTGGCTCTGAACCGAATAACTTTAATGCTTATGCTGACATAGACAGAAGTGGAAGTGTTGATCATAATGATTTATAGCCTTTTAAACCAGCAGAATCAAAAAGAAAAAAGTTTATAAACATAGTTTTCTTTTTTCAAAAAGAAACCTGGGAAAGAAAAATAAGAAAAAAGAGGAAAAATGAGCAGAAAATTATTTTTGTTTATTGGAATTGTTGTTGCTGCAATTGTGATAATTGTTCTTCTAATTTCAATTCTTCCGTCAAAATATACAGGCGAAATAAAAAAAGTTTTGTCGGGCATTAATTTGTTTAAGGCAAAACAAGCTCCAGCTGAAGAAGAATATATTGACCCCGGGCCTTCGAAGATAAATGAAACTCCTTCTGCACATGGAGGTGGGGGAACTTCTGGAACAACCACCCCCCCTACTACGCCAGAAGAAGTTGAGTATGGTGATGGAAGATTAAGTATCTCAAATAGAGTAGGTGACTATAATCTTGGTGGCGGTTCGTTGAGTGTTGTTCATTTATCGAGCGGTACAGAAGGCTATGATGCTTATGATAGGATATATTGTACTCCACATTGTTTATTTAACCCTTCTGGAAAAAAGACAAAAATAATCTCAAGGATTACTGATTACGAATTAGAAAGAGATTTTCGCCCAACTAACAGCCTCTCCACAATTTACCTTGAGCTGAGTTTAGACTCGCAAACAAGCGGAGATATAACTATTAATTCGAGCAATGAACTGCGTTTGAGTTTGCCTCTTGTAGATTCTGGGTATAACTTTACCGGGAAAACTCTCACTCTCCAGCAATATGACCCAAACAATGCTTCTGCTTCTTATACTCTCTACAATGTAAGAGATGTGATTGCAAATCAGGGCGGTGTAATAACTCTGCCTGATTTAGACGGCACTTATGCTTCTGAGGTGCCGTATGCTTATTTTAGGCTTGAGTTTTAGCTGAAGTTTGGATAAATAGGCTCTGTAAAGTTAAAAGGTGATGGTTTTTTAGAGTTTAAGCTCGCGGAATTTTAATATTTCACAGAAGATATAATTATCAGAGCTTACTGATACTTTTATTAATTTATAACTTTTTAAAATTTAATCTACTCAGTTCTGCTATTATAGTGTATGTTTTTATCATCTGTAGAATTAATATCACCGATAAATATAATGGCTTTGCTGAAACCCTTATAAAATTTGCTTTGAATGATAAATACCAAATAAAAAATTAATAAAGAACTATTTTAATAGAAGAGCTTAAAGAATTAAGCACACCAGTTCATAAATAATGCCTGCTGATTTATTATAGCATACAATTATTAATCCAACAGTAAATATCTATTGTTGATATATTAGAATTTTATTGAAGACTATACTTTTGCAGCCATTAACTATTTGTAAGGAAGTATTATGGTTTAGTGCAGTTAAGAATAGTGTTTTTTGGAGATTTTTATTGATTTATTAGCATTTTACCAGAGCAAATATGCGCATAAATATATATCTGTTTTTTCAGGCAAAAATTATTTTTTCTGTAAATTCAACCTATAAACTTAACATCTTATCTATAAATTAGCCTAGCTACACCCAGCTAAAAATAGCCGCTTCGCTAAAAATATTATAGGTTTTATATCAATTAATTTCTAAAAATCATATTCTGCGGAAGCACAATCTTTGCGTAGGCAATGTTAAGACTTCAAAATTTATTAAATTTTGATAGTGCTCAAAATCTCACGATTTTGACATATGAACTTTACTTAACATTTTCACAACTTTTATAAATGTGCTTTTCTTGTTTTAATTATGAAAAAAAGGATGATTTTACTATTTGGAATTATACTATTCATATTATGTTTATTGTTTTTAGAAAAAGTTTATGCTGACGAATTAAACTTAAGAATTGCAGCAGATATTAATGATTATGGCACAGATGTTACATTAAAAACTCATGAAAATGCAAGTTTAGAGCTAGAATCTTTTGATTCGCAAGTTGCTCTTCCTCCAAGCAATTATTCAATTTTTTATTCAAATATCACTTCTGGCGGAACAGAATATTACCTTTCTGTTGATACTTGGAACTCAACTTCTAATCCAAGAACATTATATTTAATTTATTATATTTCAGAACCGCAGGCTGGAAATATATCTTTTACATGGGACGCTCTTTTAGCAAATTTTTCAGGGAATTTTAGCTATTATGGAGATGATGCATTTTATTCAAGTCTTATAGACAGCTTAAATATGAGTGATTCTTCTTATTATAGTTCTGCTATCTACGATAATTTAACTCTTTATGTTAGTGTAACTATAGATAATCTTCCTTTAGATGTAACTCCCCCTGATTTAACAATTGAATCTCCTGCAAATGCAACTTATAACACAAACACAATTGAGTTTAATGTTTCTGGAACAGAAACTTTATCTTCTTGTAATTTTACAATTGATGGAACAAACTGGTTTGGCATGACTTCTTTTAATACAACTTATTTTAATTATACAAACTCTTCAATGGCAGACGGGCAGTATTATGCTAATTTTACCTGCAATGATACAGCAGGAAATGTGAACAATACAGAGTTTATTGTTTTTGCTGTTGATACAGCATATGCTCCTAATGTAACCTTAAACACTCCTGAAAATGCATCTACGACAACTTCTATATTAGATACAATATTAAATTGGACTATAAGCGACGATAATGGAGATAATATGGAGGTGTGGGTTTATGGGAGTAATGATAGCTCAATAATCGGGGAGGGCAATTCTCTATTATATCATAGGATTGGATTATTAGATGGAGAATACAATTTTAATTGGACCTCTCTGCTTACTCCTTATGATGGCTCTTCTCTAGTTTTATTATTGCATTTTGATAATTTAACTGAATATGGAGAAAATTCAGCTGTTGTTTATGATTTTGCAAATGGCGATGATAATGGAAGTATTGTTGAAGGAACTTGGAATGAAACAGGAAAATTTGCAGGAGCATATGAATTTGATGGGACAAATGACGCTAAAATAAATGTTAGTGATGGCGGAGATAGTAATTTAGATTTACAAAATTTTACAATAGCATTTTGGTTTATGAGAAGAGGAGATGGAAGCAATGGAGGATTTAGCGGGTGCTCTAATTCATTGACAGAAGTTCTAACATCTAAAGGATTAGGCGGAGGAGACAATACAGGTGTAGACTGTGGCTGGCTTATTGGTGTTAATGATAGTCGATACATGGCAGCATGTTTTGAAGATCCTGCTGGTGTTGATAAAATCTTAACTGGCTCTACAACAGTTATCCAAAATGAAACCTGGTATCATGCGGTTTTAACTCTTAATTATTTTACAGCAACATTTTATTTAAACGGGATAGTTGAATCGAGCGTAACTTCTAATGCTTATGCTGCAAATAATAATCTTACACTTTCTATTGGCTGGGGAGCAGAAGATATTACTGCAACCCCTGATGGAGCTTGGAATGGGAGTATTGATGAATTTGCAATATGGAACAGAAGCTTATCTGCATCAGAAGTTGCAGAACTCTATAATTTAACAGCACAAAAATATTATTGGAGAGTGAATGCAACTGACTCAGTAAAATATAATCAATCTGATATTTACGAATTTACAATACAATCAGAAGCGCCAGCAGACAACCCGCCAAGCATTACAATAGAGCATCCAATAAACACAACTTATTCAACGTCAGTCATAGATTTTAATATAACAGGAAATGAAGATTTATCTTACTGCAACTTCACTTTAGACGGAACAGGATATCTTGAAATGACGCAATTTAATGCAACTTTATTTAATTTTACAAATGACAGCATGTTAGCTGGGCAGTATACAGCTTCTTTTGTGTGCAATGATACAACTGGAAATATAAATGAAACAGAAAATGTAACCTTTTCAATTGATTTAACTCCCCCTAACATAAATTTTACAGAGCCAACTCCTGAAAATGGTGCATCAACTTCAACTGCCTCTGTTGAAATAAACATAACAACAACCGAAACAGATTTAAGCAACTTTGTCTACAGTTGGAATAACACAAACTTTACAATAATGGACGATTCTCTGAGAGTATGGTTTAATTTTGAAAATTCAAGCGCACTTGGAGAATGCGACGACTGGTGGTGCAATATATCTGACTTATCAAGCTATGGAAATATAGGAATATTAAGAAATGATTCTGCAAATGATGCTTTTGGAAATTCAGTTATTGAGAGCCATCTTCCAGAATGGGTTTCAGATGGCAAATATGGCGGAGCATTTTATTTTGATTCTAATGACTCAAATACAGCGGGAGCAAGTATTTTGATTTTACATTCAGATTCTCTTAATCCTGATAGCAATGATTTTGCAATGCTTTTCTGGTTTAGATGTACTGATGGCACTTTAGATACAGATATTTCAAGAAAAGGTTCAACAAATACAGCTCCTACTAATTGGTATAAAATGGAAGTAGGCGGATATGGAGTATCAGATTTATTATCTTTGCAATTTAATACAGATGGAGCAGATGATGCAACTCTTGAATCATCTACTGATTTTTGTGATAATAATTGGCATTTTGCAGTAGGGCAGAGAATAGGAACAAGCGCAGAACTATGGGTAGATGCTATAAATCAGACAAGTTTTACAGCAGGGCAAGCTGATGCTACTTTAGCTGGAAGTATAAGTAATACTGCTAATTTGTCTATAGGCGGTAAAGATACTCAAAATGATGATTTTTTTAATGGAACATTAGATGAGTACAGAATTTATATTAATCGCTCATTTAGTCAGGAAGAAATTGAATTATTATATATGTATAATCTGCAGGAATATGATGCAAATAAATTTGCTTTTTATATAAACCAAACTAAAAATACAACAGATGTTTTAGATACTGGAACTTATCTTTATTTTGCATCTGCACAAGATTCAGCTGGAAATATAAATATGACTGAAGAGAGGACAATAACTATCGGCGCAAACACCGCCCCAGACACCCCAGCAGTTTCTATAAACTCAACAGATGAAACTCTTAATGACACTATGCAAAATCTAACTTGTTATGCAACAATAATAGATGCTGACAACAATACGATGAATGTTACAGTTGAATGGTATAATGGAACTTCTGTTTATTTGACTTTAGATTACAACAACACTTATGAAAATGGAACTTTATTTATGGCTGAATTAGCTTCTGAAAACACAACAAAACATGAAAACTGGAGCTGTGGTTTGCATCTTTACGATGGAACTGATTATAGCAGCTGGGCAAATTCTTCTGCTTTGGATATTGTAAACAGCATTCCAGCTGTAAGCTTAGCAGACCCTATAGATGGAAGTATAACAACAAATAGAACTCCTGAATTTAATTGGACAGGAAGCGATAAAGATGGTGATACTTTGAGCTATGAAATAAATTTAACTTGCTGGGAAGCAGGAAGTATAGTTAGCGCAGGAAGTAAATATAAAGATACTGGTACTATTGGAAGCGCAACAAGTTATATTTCTGCTGTTGGGGATTATTTAGTATGCTTGTCAGATAATGGGCAGAATTATAATTGGACTGTTAGAGTTAGTGATGGTGAAGAATTTAGCTCTTGGAATGCTGCAGAAAATAATCTTTCAATACAGTCTTCTGTTACAATTAGCCTTCCTGTTGATGGTGTTGACTTTGGAAGCATGAATCCTGGAACCACAAACCACACTACAAGCGATGCCCCTCCTCCTTTTGTTCTGCAAAACGATGGAAATTGTGAAGTTAATATATCAGTAAATGCATCTGACTTGTTTTCAACATCTACTAATCCAACTAATGATTATTTATATCAAATTAGAGATACCACTGCTTCGTTTAGCTGTTATGCAGTTGAGGGCACTTATTTAGATTGGGTTCCTATGCAGTCAGATTCTAATATATCAATTAACAGGCTTAATTTTACATCTGGCTATCAATCTGGATGCAATAATGCTTCAATTGATATAAATATCACAGTTCCTGACAAAGAGCCTGGTGGAGAGTCTGAAAATAAAACATCAATTGTAACTTTTACAGCATCTTTAGCTGAGCTTAAGGTGAGTTAAAAAATGAACAAACACATAAAAATAATAATTATGCAGGGAATTTTCTTAGCGGTAGCTTCTCTTGTTATTTATTTGTTATATCCAAAAACAGGTATGAGTCTATCTGGGAATTTAGTTAGTTTTAGTTCAGTAAACGCAAATGTAGTAATTATTTCAGAAAATCCAGATTTTTCAAATCCCCGTTATTTAGATTTTGAGAGAAGGAAAAATATATCTTTTAATTTATCGCCTGGAACATATTACTGGAAAGCGAGCAATAATCTAATTCAAGGCATTGAAAATAAATTTACAATTGACTCTAAAGTTGGAATGAAAATTGGCAGAGAAGAAAATAATTCAAGTCTTGTTAATATTGGAAATGTTAAAATAAATGTTACAAAAACTGATGAAGGGACTATGGTTGGGCATATAATCTTAGAGCCAGAAGAAACAGAAAAAATAGAAGATAAAAATGAAAGTTATACCGGGAGGCAAATTTAGATGGAAAATAATCTATTAATTATTAATAGAAATAAGATTAGTAATATAAGTGATTACAAGCTTGTGGGTTTAGTTTTATTTGTTATATTAATGTTAAGTTTAATAATATTAATGATTCCTAAAATCTCTGCTTTGGGAATAACTCCGGGCAGGACAACTCTTGATTATGAGCCAGGATTAGAAACAGAAATTTCATTTTCTGTTCTCAATAACGAGCATAAAAATATGCAGGTTTTGTTAATGGTGCAGGGTGAACTAAATGGCTCAATAACGCTTCATGATAGCTTAATAGAATTTATGCCAAGTGAAGAAAGCAAGCACTTTATATATAAAATAAAACTATCTGAAGAGCTAACAAAAGAGGCGGGCTTGCATACAGCAGAGATTGTTGCTTTGGAAATCCCGAAAGCAAATGCGCAAGGAACCTATGTTGGAGCAACTATAGCTGTTGTTTCTCAGTTGCATGTCAATGTTCCGTGTCCTGGAAAGTGTATTGAAGCAGAGCTAAATGTTTTAGATGCAGAGCAAAACGGAACTGCAACCTTTATTGTTCCGATAATTAACAGAGGAAAGTTGGGGATAGGAGAAGCAAGAGCGGTAATTGATATCTACACAAGCTTAAACGAGAAAGTTGCGTCATTGGAAACAGATTATCTTCCTCTTGAATCAGGAAAAAGAACAGAGCTTTCTGCAAAATGGCAAGTTGATGTTTCTTCTGGGGATTACCTCGCTAAAATCACTGTGTTTTATGACGGAGAAAGCAAAAACTTTGAGAAACAATTTGCAGTTGGAAGCCAAATGTTGAGCATAGAAAGTATACTGGTTAATAATTTTAGGTTGGGGGAAATTGCAAAACTTCAGATTTTAGTGGAAAACAGATGGAATCAAGAATTAAAAAGTGTTTTTGCAAACTTGCTTGTTTATAATCCTATCGGGCAAGTGATGGCTGATGTGAAATCAGCTGCCGAAGATATGCCTTCTTTAACAAAAAAAGAATTAATTGCTTATTGGGATACTGTTGGAGTAGAAGAAGGAGAATACGACGGGAAATTGATGGTTAACTATGGCAAGAAATCGACAGATAAAAATTTAATTTTAAAAGTTAGCGAGAATAGTTTGGATATAACCGGAGTTGGATATGCTATAAGGCCAAATGGAACAGGGGGAATCAATTTAACAACAATATTACTGGTTTTAGTCATAATATTATTAATTGTAAATCTTGCCTGGTTTATATTTTTTAAGAGAGCAATTGAAAAATCTCAGAAATCAGGATTTTTAAAGAAAGAAAAAACAACACCAAAAACAGTAGGCGGGGGAGTAGTCAAGGCGTGAGTATGATTTACAATAAATCATATTGACTTTATTGATATATTAAATTAACTTGAAAAATTCTCTGCACCATAAATTTAACTAACTCGGAAGCTGAAAATAAGAATATTATGAATTAATAAAGTTTGATTAGTGGTTATGCTTTAAAGCAAATTTTTAGTGGTGTCGCCAGAGCATTATTTGGCTCTCAATCTATGAAGCTTTCTCTTTCTTTTTTCTTTTCTAAGGCGTTTTCTCTGCCATTTCCATCTCATTTGCCTTTTTTTCTTCCATCTGCGACTTGAGCGTTTCATGAAAAAAAGAAAACAAAAGAGTTTAAAAATGTTTAGTTATATGTATGCTCGAACTTAGAATAGAGATGGAATATTAAACTAAACTCCATACAATTACACAATTCACCAACACATTTTTTATAATGGTCTAGAGTGTATAGAGGCGTTCCCTTTTATAATTGTCAATTCTTCTTAAAGTTTCTGGATTAAAGGTGTAGATAGGATCTGTTTCCTTTAATTCATGCGCCATCCACGCCAAAATACAAAATGTTATCTCACGGCCAAAGTTTATTCTAACTCTTCCAGCCTTGTTAAAATACTCTGCTTCTAGTTTTTGTACTTCTTCTTTTCGATTTTGTTGTATGAGAGCTGCTCTTTTTTCTTTAAACACCCTCCAATGATCTTCAATTTCAAGAGGATTTAAACCCCTTTTCTCACAAGCAGGTTTATTTAAGTAACTACAAGCATCTATGCCCAAAACATCAATAGTTTCACCACTAACCTCTGCAAATGGCCTTTGATTAATAGCCAAAAGAAAATGATTATCTTTACCTTGATTTACGACTTGATAAACTTCTGTTTCAAGTTGTATTCTCTTAGGAGCTTTAGGAACTACTTTTTGAGCAGGGATCTTTTCTTCTGGCATAATTTATAAAAGAATCTGAACTATAAAAACTTTGTTATGGTCAGTTATAATTAAGCTAATTGCTGATTTATCACCCAACATAACTCGGAATTTCTGCTTCTTTATTTTCGTTTTTTCCGAACATGATTTTGTTTAATTTTTTTATAGATTCTTCTGAAAGTGCGTGCTCAAGCTCATGGGCTTCTTTGGCTGCTAGTTCCTCGTTATGCTCGAGAAATTTTTTTAAGAAGCTTGATATTGTATAATTTTTATCAAATATGTTTTCAGCTTGTTTTTTTCCTTTTTTTGTAAGAAAAATTTTAGAATAAGGCTGCATTTTCACAAGTTTTTCTGATGCAAGCTTTCTTAACATTTCTGATACGCTTGCCTTGCTTATAACTAATGCAGACGCTATATCCACACTTTTAACTCCTGTATTCTCATCTTCAGAAAGTTCGTAGATAGTTCTTAAATAGTCTTCTTTGCCTCTTTTCTTTTCTGCCTCTTTCATAAGTTAGGTAATCCTAACTTTATTTATAAATCTTTTGGAAGAAGATTTATAAGCTCTTTTCTTCTTGTTTCTATGAAGCCCTGTAGTGTAGCGGTCAAGCATCATGGACTCTGGCTCCGTGGACCCAGGTTCGAATGAGCTCTTTTAGAAAAAGACCTCGGAGAAAAACTCCGGCTCACGAAAGTCCTGGCGGGGCTATTTTTTCTTTTCCGTAATAGCTTAGCTTTCTGAAGCGGATTCTTAACTCTATAGTGTTAAGAAAGATATAAAAACTTAAGATTTCTAATAGAACTATGAAGATTTTAAAGATTATAGGACAGACTGAATTAAAAGTAAA
>Ga0315274_10003572_pt1 | contig 23105 bp, 16 predicted proteins | sample YL17G02_20_MG_FD_203700 | JGI IMG/M metagenome (GOLD analysis project Ga0315274, IMG submission 203700) | Sediment microbial communities from Yellowstone Lake, YNP, Wyoming, USA - YL17G02_20 | ecosystem: Environmental > Aquatic > Freshwater > Lake > Sediment | place: USA: Wyoming | collected...
CGTCGCGGCCACGGGTCATGCTGTTAGAGACTCTTAAAGGAGCGCTTGCTCCTGATCTCGCATGGTGAGGCTTTCTCGGGCGCATAGGATCATCCTACTGTCAGCCTGTGAGGAGCTGATCTGGATGCCTACGTATCGTCTGACACAATGGCGAGGAGCTCGCTCGTGGACAGTTCCACCAGTCCTGTGAACGTGTCCGCTGCGCCATAGTAGACCAGCAGCCTGTCGTCACGCTGCACGACACCCGTGGGAAACACGACGCCGGGCACAGAGCCTCCAAGCTCGAAGTCCGTTTCGGGGACGAGTATCGGGCTGGTTGATTTGCCCGCGACTCGTCCAGGGTTCTCCGCCTCCAAGAGCAGCAGACCGGCACAGTAAGTGCCGACGCTGCCCGGCCTAGCGGGATTCGTCTGCCCGTGGTATATCTCCAGCCAGCCCCGGTTTGTCTTCAGCGGCGGCGCACCCGCGCCTATCCGACCGGACTCCCACGTCGAGGCACCTGAATGGATCGCCTCATGCTGGCCCCAATGGATCAGGTCGGGTGACCGCCCCAGCCAGATGGCCGGGGCCGAGAAGTGCATGCTGGGGTTGGGGCGATGCAAAGCCATGTACTGACCATCCACCTTCTCGGAAAATAGCACCACGTCCTTGTTCTCAGGATAGAAGATCACCCCGTGTCTTGTGAACTGCTTGAAATCCGTCGTCGAGGCGAGCGCCGTAGCAGCGCCATGCTCTGAGACAGCGACGTAGGTGATGTAGAACACGCCGTCCAGGCACGCGACGCGCGGGTCTTCCACGCCGTAGGTTTCGTAGCGGGTCTCGGGCTCGAACCTTGCGCCGCCCATTGCTTCCACGCAGCGCCCGTCCCGGCTCCTGAAGACCCGAATGTGGGAGACGAAGGTCAGCCGGAGCGCGCCGCTCTGCTTGAGACAGACTACACGGGGGTCGAGGACCTCGATCTCGTCGTCGGGCAGCCAGTCCACCACTGGTCCTTGCCCAGGGTCCCAGCGCGGGAGACCGGTGAAACCCTTGCGGCGTTCCTTGGGTCGCTCAGCCACCCGCACCAGCAGGATCACTTGCCCATCCGCCTCAACGGCTCCTGGATTGAATACACCCGCTACCTCGAAATCATCACGGGTGGGCTGCACGTCCTCGGGCCGCAGAACGCACTTGTTGAACAGTCGCTTTGCAGTCATCCTTGTGTTTCCCTACGGTCTCCGCATCGGCCGATTGCACGCGTCCGTCACGACGCCTGCCGGGCCAGCCGGTCCGCCTCGAGGGCAGTGGCGAGCGACTGCCGGCCGTTCTCCGCGGTAATGAGCCGCTCGTGCTCAGGGTCTCGGAGCCAGGCCACCTGGTCCTTCAGCATGGCGCGCAGCAGATAGCCGTAGCACTGCTCTTTGGTCTGCCCCAGGTCATAGGCCAGTTCCATCATCTGGCAGGCGTCGAGCCTCTTGTGCCGGCCAGTGCAGAGGCGATGCGCTCCATTGTAGGTCTCTATAGTTTTCAGTGCGGCCCCGGGAAAGAGTTCGCACAGTCGGCGCGTGTCCTTCTCGTCCGCGATGGCGCGGATTCTCGCCGCAGTGGGTATCCAGCCTTCCAGGGTCACGTCGCCCCGCTCGAACACGAGTCGGGTTTCCTGGCGGTCCAGGCGGGCCGGTTGGTGGAATCCGTGATAGAAGTTGACGAGCACCGTCTGGCCGTAACGGACCGTGCACTGGACATGTTCCTCAATCGAAGTATCCGGCCGGATCGCCCGCTGCGCCGCCTCGACCTTCCCCGGACCCAGCCATCCTTCGAAGAGATCGAAGAAGTGCACGGCGTGTTCAACGAATATCCCGCCGCTCTTGACACGGTCCCAGAACCAGTGACCGGCAGGCAGAGGCTCGTCCTTGGCGTAGTTCTCGAAGTAGCCGTGGAGCGGCTGCCCCAGCACACCATCTGCGACGAGCCTGCGAACCGCCTCGAAAAGCGGGTTGTAGCGCTGCATGAGGTTGCAGACCAGAAGCAGCCCGCCCTGCCTCGCCTTGTCCATCATCTCGTCTGCGTCTTGGAGACTGAGGGCGAGGGGCTTCTCGCAGATCACGTGCTTGCCCGCCTGGAGAGCCAGCATGCTGTGCGGGTAGTGGAGGAACGGGGGCGTGGCGATGTATATGAGGTCCACATCGGGCTGTTCAACGAGCGACGCCGCGTCTCGGAAGGCCCCAACGCTGAACCGACCGGCCACCTCGGACGCCTTTCCGGGGTCTGTGTCCGCCACGCCGAAAAGCTCAACCCCGGGGACTTGGGTGAAGTGCTCGAGGGCAAACAGGCCGAACCCGCCGCAACCCACCGCCCCAATGCGAATCCTTCGGTCCGGCACGTATGCCTACCTGTTCTCGGTCCTCTCCTGTCGCGCCGCGGCCATACGAGAGGCCGATGCGATAGGAGGTCTATCGGTCCAGCAACTCACTCAAGAAGACCTTCCGGCGATCCAGCGGCGACGGGCCTATACCATTCTGGCACGGCAACGTTCAACGACTCGACCCATGCTGAATGCCAGGCCGTAGCCGTCAATTCGGCCCCCGTCCTGACGCAATCCAAGGCAAGCCTGCGAACGTCCTCATCGGGCTTCCCCTCGATGGGTCCCACCACAGGCGGCAACTTGTCCTCGAGTTTGTAGACGCGGTCAACTCGCTTGTGTGATTCATTTATAGCCGTGAGAGCCCTGGCGAAGATGTCCTCGACGGCCTCTGCCTTAACGCCTTTTGCCACCTCCGCAGGATTGAGGGCGAGCTGGCCAGGCAGCGCGTCCATCTTGAGGTGTATGCCGGTTCTGGGAGAGGAGCCGTCCGGGTTGGTGCGCCCGTCGTAGTCGAGAGTGCAGTGCAGGGGCTGGCCGGCGTCGCCGGTGTAGTGGCCCAACACCCCGGCGATGTAGAGAATCTTGGCCTGCACAGCCTTGTCGTCCGGCCATTTCCGATGTTCTGCGAAGGCTACCGCAAGTCGGTCATGCCACTCCTGGATTGTGTACGGAAGCGCCCCGACGCTGCTCGGCGGCAGCTTGATCTCGCAGCACAGGGCGAGGAACTCGTCCCTTGTCCTCGGCAGCTCCCTGCCCCCCAGAAGCTCGAGGTCAAGGTAATGGTTTAGACTCTCGCTCGACCGGAGAGCCGGCAGGTCCCTGCCCGTCCACAGATCCGGTTCCATTGAATAGGAGGCGATGGTGTCAGTGCCTTTGAGGAAGAACTCCGGCATGTCGGATGGCAAGACGGAACCCGCCGCCCTGTCTATGACCTCGTGCCCTTCGCTCCACCATGCCCAAGACGCTTGCGCCAGCGCCGCTGCAAATATGAGACAGCACAGCAATTGACGAGTGTATCTCATGGGAATTCGTCCTCCGTCTCGACCGTCAGTCCTTGCCGGGTGCGGGTTCGGACTCGACTTATGCAGGCAGGCCGTCCAGCCGCGCTCACTCCTTCGTGCGCCGCGTCGACTTCGCAAGACTGACGAAGTAGGTCCCGCTCCGGGGGTCTTCCCGCAGCGTGACGAGCTTGTGCGTCTGCGCGTCTTCCAGCAGTTCCGTGAATGAACGGTAGCCGAGCGCGGCCTCGCTGAAGGAAGGCCGTTTTCGCTTGATGGTGTCCTTGATGAGAGACGCTTGTATGGGATCGCGGCCCTCGCGGAGCAGCGCGGAGACCGTGTCCGCGACGAGCCGGACCCCAGCCGATTTGGCATCCACTGCTTGCGGTTCGGCGGAGGTCTCCGGCTTCGGTTCAGCTACAATGGCCTCATAGAAGATGAACTCATCGCAGTTGGCCACCAGCAGCTCGGACGTCGTCCCCTGCACCCCCAGCCCGATCACGCGCTTGCCGTTCTCTCGCAGCTTCGATACCAGCGGCGAGAAATCGCTGTCGCCCGACACGATGACGAATGTGTCGATGTGCTCCTTCGCGTAACAGAGGTCCATCGCGTCGACGCAGAGGCGGATGTCGGCGGAGTTCTTGCCGCTGTCGCCTCGGCGCGGGATCTCGATCAGCTCGATGCCCGCCTCGTGGAACGACTTGACGAACTTCGAGAACCGCGACCAGTCGGCATACGCCCGCCTGACGAGGATGTTGCCCTTCTCGAGCAGCCGTTGGAGCACGCGATGGACGTCGAAGCTGTCCTCGCCGTGCTTGGGCAGCCCCAAGGCCACGTTCTCGAAGTCGAAAAACACTGCAAGGTCGTGTCGCTCAGCTCCGTTCATATCGTCTGTGGCTCTCGATTGGAGGATTTGAAGCGCTTCCGCTACGAACCGTTGTGAGTCTAAACCTAACGTGCAACCCGCGGCCGTCCCTGGCCCGGCCGCACAAACCGCCGGGCCTGGCCAGCCTTAGCGTCAACCGGTCACCGGCCCGCCCTTGGGCGCACCGCCGGTTCCCAGCGACCTCATTAGCGCCGCCGCCAATCCCTGGACAGCGCCTCCGTCGCCGCCCGTCACCAGGATGTCCGGCATGATCTTGATCTGCTTGTCAGACAAGGCGTTCATGATGTTCACCAACGCCGTCGGCGTCTGCCCCAGCGCATCCACCTGCGCTTTGTAGGCTTCGGCGCGAGCCATGCCCACTGCCCTGACCTCCGCGGATTTCGCCGTGCCTGTCTGACTGATGTAGAAAGACTCGCCGTCGGCTTCCGCTTTCCTGGCCGACGCCTTATTAGTCTCAATGGCAATGCCGACCTGGGACTTGGCGAGATCGGCCTGCATGTCCGCAGTCCCCCTCGCCTTCTCCGTCTCTATCCTTTGGTCCTGGGCCTGCCTTTGCTTCTTGAAGGTCTCGATCTCCTGATTGGCGATCTCCCTTTCCGTGAGGACCTTGACGAGCTGTTCAGGAAGCACAACGTCCTGGATGTAGACGCCGGGGGTCTCCACCTGGTACTCCGCCAGCTTCCCCCGGATATGCATGTGGGCCTCTTCCTGAACCTGCTGCCTGGTCTCGATGAACCGGATTGCAGGCATGCTCTGGATCTTGTCCCTGAAGTGGTTGCCGACCGCCGCCTGCAATACTTCAGTCACCAGGCTCAGCATTGTCCCAACGATCGAGATGACCCGCGGGGCTTTCGTGTCCGGCACGTGAATCTGGACCTGAAGGTCAATACTGAATACGAAGCCCTCGCGGCTCTTGGCCACAATGGGTTTCAGTTCCTTGTCGAGCAAGTGCGCTTTTGACACTGCTTCCGACCAGTTCAGCGTCAGGATTGCCGTGGGGACGATCTCGGCCTGATAGCACCTCGGGTTGATCGGATACTTGCCCGTTCTCAAAGGCTCTTCCCAGATCCCCCTGTGGCCGGGCTTGACCAATGTGCCGAACTTGAATTCCGCCCCCGACGTGTCCTGCGGCCTGAGGCCCACGTACGCCTTGACCACCGCCACCTCGCCCTGCTCCACGACCAGCATCGGAGCCAACTCGATGCCCACCAGGAACGGGTTCAGGTTGTAGGCCCCGTACAGCAGGGGATCATGCTGAAGCCCGATGTGTCCGCCGTTGTCCAGGAAGGCCTGGAAGTCCTGGTAGTTGTTATGCAGCTCGTTCTTGCTCCCGAGCACCGCCTCAATCAGCTCATTGTCATCCTTTCCCTGGCCTTCAAGCTTCTCCACATCGGAGAAGCCTCCCAGCCGGCTGGCGATATCCCCGGCAGGCAAAGGCTCTCCCTCAAACGTAGTGAGAATCCCGACCACATCAACTGTTCTTCTGTCGCCACCCACCGGTCTGGGTTCTATCCGGAAGACCTCGAGCTGGTCGGGCCTGAGGCCGAACGATTCAGGCATGAGCACTCCGCGCCTTCCCGCCAGCCGCCCCAACTCAGGATCAACCGGAACGCCAAAGACCTGCTTCTTGGTAATGACCAGGAACCCGACGGGGTGGAACGGGGCCAGAGCTCCGGGGGAAAGGACCGGTCTCTGGACGCCCTTCTGCCCCCCAGCCTCGACGAAGTGCCTGAGGTCAGTGAAATTGCCGAACTCTTTCTTGTAGACTGCTGACTTCGCACCGATTGGCAGGGGCTCGCCGACCTGGGCAATAACCACGCCGATCTCGCCCGCCGGCACCTGGACCCACGGGAACTTCTCTACCCGATATAGGATCCACAGCTTCCATCGCAGGCCGGGCATCAGCAGGTCTGCCTGATAGCCCGGCTCCCCTCTGAAAGCAATAGGGTTATCCTTGGGCAACTTCTTTGTGGAGAACCTCTTGGTGACCAGCCCCACCTCGGTCGGCCCTATAGCCCGCAGTGACGGCAGGATCACAAACACGGCTATCACGCCCACGATCGCCAACAACCCTCCGGGACTCATTTGCAGTCTCCTTTCCCACCGGTCTCGTTCTCGAAGTCGAGAAACACCGCAAGGTCGTGTCGGTCAGCCCCGCTCATCCCGTCCGTGCCTCTCGATGTGAGGATTGGCGGTGCTTCCGCCACGAAGTATCGTCAGCTTGAACCGAACGGCTGACCATCATACGACTTGGGGGCTGTCTTGACAATACCAAAAAACCGGAAGCACCCCTTCGGTTGCGTTGAGCGGGCAGCCCCTTCGCGGCGGTAAGCCGAGGCGGCGCCCCCCGATACTCCCGTCATCCGTCCAGGACCGTCTGACGCCGGCGCTGTCTCTTGCGCGTCTCCGAATCGAGCACAGCCTTGCGGACGCGGACGGACAGGGGCGTGACCTCGACCAGCTCGTCGGGCGCGATCCATTCCAGCGCCTGGTCCAGCGTCATCTTTCGCGCGACGTCCAGGGCGACCCCCTGTTCTTTGGTCGAGGAGCGAACGTTGGTCTTCGCCTTGCGCTTGGTGGGGTTGCAGGGCATGTCGCCGGGACGTGAGTTCTCGCCCACGATCTGGCCCGCGTATATCCGTTCGTTCGGCTCCACGAACATCACCCCACGCTCTTGAAGGCTGTTCAGCTGGTAGGCGGTCGCCGTCCCCTCGGCCATACTGACCAGCGAGCCGCGACTCCGCGATGCAACCTCCCCCCGCCAGGGACCGTAGGCGATGAAGCGCGACGCCATGATGCCCAGACCGCGCGTATCGGTGAGAAAGTCGTTGCGGTAGCCAATCAAGCCCCGGGTGGGAATCTCGAACACCATGCGGCTGACGCTGGTACCCGTGTGCTCCATGCGCACGAGCTCGCCCTTGCGGCGGGCCAGTTTCTCGATCACCACCCCCCGCAGCTCTTCGGGAACCTCAATTACGAGCTGCTCCATCGGCTCCAGAACGGTGCCGCTTTCGTCCTCGTGCAGGATGACCTCGGGGCGTGAGACGCAGAATTCCATCCCCTCCCGACGCATCTCTTCGATCAGGATCGCGAGGTGAAGCTCGCCGCGACCGGACACCTTCATGCCGTCGGCGCGACCGATCTCCTCCATGCGCATCGCCACATTCGTGTACATCTCGCGCGTCAGGCGCTGCGTGATCTGACGGCTCGTCGCAGCCTGCCCCTCATCACCGGCGAACGGACCGTTGTTGACCAGGAAGAGCATCGAGACGGTGGGTTCCTCGATCTCGAGCGGCTTGAGCGCCGCTTCGGGGGAATCCGGGAGGCTGAAGGTGTCGCCGATGTTGATCTCTTCAGGGCCGGCGATCCAGACGATGTCGCCTGCACTGACCTCGTTCACCTCCGTCCGCTCCATCCCCCGCGTGACCCACATGTACTCCGCCCGTGCGACGGAAGAGCCGACAACGTCCCAGCCGAGTGCGTGGTCGCCCGGCTTGCGCCACCGCGTGGCCGTGCTTCGCATTCGCTCCCCTTTCGTCAAGTAGCCCTGCAGCACGCGACCACAGCCGATCCGGCCGAGGTAGTCGCTCCACGCGAGCGTGCTGACCTGCATCAGAAACGGGCGGTCCCTGTCGGCCTGGGGCGGCCGCACGTGCTCGATGATCGTGTCGAACAGCGGTCTCATGCCGTCGCGCGGCTCTGTATCCAGGTCGCGCACAACCCATCCCTGCAGGCCGGAACCGTAGAGCACGGGGAAGTCGGCTTGCTCGTCGTTGGCGCCCAGTTCGACGAACAGGTCGAAGGTCTGATCGAGCGTCACCGCCGGCTGCGCGTTCGCGCAGTCAACCTTGTTGATGATAACGACCGGCCTCAGCCCCAGTGCGAGCGCACGCATCAGCACGTAGCGCGTCTGAGGCATCGGCCCTTCGTTGGCGTCGACCAACAGCAGGACGGAATCGACCATGCCGAGAACGCGTTCCACCTCGCCCGAGAAGTCGGCATGGCCGGGGGTGTCAATGATGTTGATCAGGTACTCGCCCCAGGTCACCGTGCAGTGCTTCGCGCGGATCGTGATGCCCCGCTCGCGCTCGAGCTCATGGGTGTCCATCACGCGCTCGGCCACTTCCTGGTTGTCGCGCCACACGTGCGCCGCACGGAATATCGAATCAATCAGAGTCGTCTTGCCGTGATCGATGTGCGCAATGATCGCAACGTTGCGTATCTTGTCCGCAGAGATCATGGCGTACCTTTCACCTGGCAAAACGGGAGAACCGAGCCGGTCCGAACGGGACGCGCGGGCTATGCCAGACCACCTCCCCTGGCTCCCGGTGCCTCCGTCACTGACTGTCGCTGCCTTGCTCCCAACCGATTATTATACTACAACTTACGGTGGCATTTTGCAACATCCGGTCTATCTACCGGGGCATTCTGTGGGTGCCATGGTGCCGCCCTGGCTGCGCCCCGCGGACGCAGCCAGCCCAAACGGACCGGCTGACAACCGAATGCCGCATGCGCCATCGAGCATGCTGCTGCGCGCAGGCCATAGAGAACCGAATACCCAAATCCGTACGACAGAGGCTAGATCGCACTCCATACTTTGCTCGCGTGAAGCGCGTGCAACACGCCGACTGCTGCGATACCCCGCTGTCACTAACGCGGCCGGACCCGCCCCCCTACTTCTCAACGGGCACCACAATGCCCCTCATAATGATGTTCTGAGCGAATATGAAGATAAGCAGCGTCGGGATGGCCGCCACCAGCAGCGAGGCGTATACCACCCCCGGCCCCGACTTTTCCTCGAGCTGATAGAGCCAGACCATCAACGTCCACATCTTCTCGTCCTGGCAGATAAGCAGGGCGAACATGAAATTCGAGTAGGCAATCGTGAACGCCTGGAGCCCTATGACAGCGAGGATCGGCTTCGACAGGCTCATCGTCATCTGCCAGAAGATGCGAAACTCCCCGGCCCCGTCCAGCTCGGCGCTCTCGTAGACTTCCTGGGGAAGCGAATCGAAGAAACCTTTCAAGAGCAATATTGCATACCCGTTCGCCAGCCCTGGAAGGACCAGCGCCGCGAAGGTATTCAGCAGGTGGAACTCGCGCAGCATCAGGAACTGGGGGATCTGGGTCACCATCGGCGGAAACGCCATGGTAAGGATGAGGAACAGGAGTATCTTGTAGGTCGAGGCCATCTTGTACCGGCTCATTGCGTACGCAGCCAGCGGGTTGACCAGCAGCGCGAAGAACACCGCCATGGCGCAGTAGATCACGGTGTTCAGGACGCCCCGCCCGTGAAAGACCAGGTAGTCCAGGACGGCCTTGAAGTTGCGCGTGACGAACTCGGACCGGATCTCGCCCTTCGCCTTGAGGAAGTCCAGGTAGTTCGCGTCCCGCTGCGGCGGAAGGATATCGAGGATGTCCTCGTAATCCGTTCCGAAGTGCTGATTGATCGCCGCGACGCTTCCGTAACGCTCCATCAGGTAATCACGGAAAAGGAACTCCGCGCTGTGGATGCGGATCGCCTCGACCGGGAGAATGTGCATCTCTCCCGTGCCGGCATCCTTCCAGCCCTGCAGGAAGGCGTCCCAGTCGCTCAGGACGATGCCCTCGCTGGGCGGCTCCTTGATGATGGGCACCTCGTCGAACGAGGCGTAGCCCGTCTCGTAATTCCTGTTGAGGGTCTCGATATCGACGTACTTGGCCTTGAGGAACTCGTGATAGGCCGGCGCGGCCGTCTCGTCGGCGCGAATCCAGGCCAGGTTCAGCGTCAGCCGGACGAACTCCTCCCAGTCCGCGCGCTCCTGCTCCGTACCGTTCGGAACGCGGCGCGACAAATGGACCTGCCTGTAGGACTTGTACTCAGTCCCATGCGCCCCGTTGTACTCGCTGATCTCCCTCGTGTACTTGGTCTTGATGAACAGGTTCTTGAAGAAACCTTCCGGGCTGACGTAATACCGGTTCCAACGGGGTTGGTCGGCCTTGAAGGCCGTGAACTCCTCCGCCAGCGGCGTCTCGACCGGCTTCTCTCGGCGCAACAGGAAGCTCTCGGGGAGGAGGTAGACAGCGTACCACTGGACGAAGTCGGCGCCCAGCTCGCGGTTGGCCGCGTCGATGTCACCTTTGAAGCGCTCCCTGATGCGGTTCGCGAAGTCCCGCAAGGCCTTTGGCTTTGTGCGCGAGAGGGGTGTCTCGACATAGCCGCACGTATATGCGTAGGTGGGCAACCCTGCCTGGTCCACAAACTGCCACCACTCATCCACCAGGGCCGCGTTGGCGTTGGCGGGTGGCGCGATGTTCTGGAACGTGAGGGGGGGCCTCTTCTCAGGCGCCGCGCCCGAATAGCGACCATCGAGGGCAACGATGTCATCGTCATAGGCATCGCCCTCGTAGGCGATCTTCAGCGTATCGGATCTCTCGTTGAACAGGCCCTCGACGTGCTTGCGATACAGCATCGTATCGTCGAACAGGAACGAGGGGTACGGCTTGAACTCCGCCACGTCCACCTGGCTCTTCGTGCTGCCGGAGATCATGATCATGAACGGATAGACCATGGTCACGGCGCCGATGATGAGCGCCAGGTAGATGCTGTAGATCAGCAGCCGGACGTTCCAGGACCTGCGGCCTATCTTTGAGATGATGGACATCTATCCTCTCACTACTGCAATCACCGTCTACTTCGTTTCACCCGTCGTCCTGAACTCCAGCCGCGAAAGAATCCGGAGCTGGTTCACCGTGAAGCCGATGAGCATGAATCCCAGGACCCACGCCATGGCGGTCGCCGGGCCGAACTTCATGTAGATGAACGCCTTGTAGAAGATCGTCAGGCCGGTCACTTCGGTATTCGCCGCCCCGGCGGTCATGGCCAGGATATTCGCCTCCGCGTTCCACGATGCGATGAACACGCCCACGAAGTTGATGATTAACAGGGCTTTGAGGATCGGGAAGACGACGAACAGGATCTTGTCGATGAAAGTCGCCCCGTCCATGTCGGCGGCCTCATAGTACTCGTCACCGATGCCCTTCAGGGCGGCCAAGTAGATGAGGCATCCCGGCCCCATCCCCGCCCACACCATCGGCAGGACGCAGCAGAGCATGGCCGTGTTCGGATCGCTCAGCCACCGGTAGGGCTCAGGCAGAAAGCCGATCAGCCTCCTCCACACTGACACATCCGAGGTGTTCGCGAAGTCCAACGTCAGCAACATCCTCCACAGGGGCTTCGCATTCCCGGGGAACAGTATCGGCTTGGCGAGGCTCGCACAGGTGTAGAAGAGGATCACCCCGGCCAGCAGAAACACCACGCTGGCCGCGATGATTCGGTGCTGGAACAGCCGCCTAGCGAAGGCTACGGCTATGCCCAGCAGGAGCAACCCCACCAGGAAGTAAACGATGGCCGGCGTGTTGAGAAGAATCAGGTTCAGCGCGCCGTGCTCGCTCTGTTCGTAGAACGTCTTCCAAAGGAGGATGGTCACCAGGCCGGTGAGCACGGCAGGCAGGTAGTAGATGGTGCGGAAGAGGATCTTGCCTCTGGGCGCCTCCTGAAGCAGGATCGCCAGCGCGACCGGCGGTAGAAACGTGAGCCCGATAACCAGCATGCTATAGCGCAGCGAATTCCACACCGCCAGCCACCACTCCGGCGACCACAGGATGTCGCCGAAGTTGTCTACCCAGACCAGCGTCGAGCCGCCCATGAGCCGGTAGTCCTGGAAAGCCATCACCGACCCGCGCCCCAGCGGCACGTAGCTCCAGAGGAATATCGACAGCACCGCCGGCAACAGGATCACGTAGGCCCACTTGTAGCGGCGGAATTGCCAGCCCCTCTTCTGGCCCTCAGCCACCGGCCGGGCGAAGGCCCTGCCGACCTTCCGGAACATCAGGCCGAAGGCGAGCACCATCCCCATCAGAACGGCAACGGCGGTAATCCGCCGCCACATGCGCTCCTTCGGCGGGATTATGCCGATCATCTCCTCGTTGGCGCGCGCGTTGGCCCGGACGAGCATGTTGCGCAGGTAGTCGAGGCGTTCGCTCTTGACGCCGTTCTTTATGTAGTCCCGGTAAAGGTCGAAGATGCTCTGCCCTTCCGAGAGGTTGTATGGCGGCAGCTTGCCCTGAAGTGCCAGTTGCTCGGCATCCGTGATCGGGTAGGTCATCAGGTCGTAGGCGACGTTGCTGTTGCGCCCGTAGGGCTCGGGCCGGCTGCTCTCGATGGCGATGTCGAAGATCTCCTTCCACCCCTTGGGGCTGAGGCGGCTGACCTCCGGATACCCGAACATGTTCAGATACTTGGGGTTTACGAACCTCCCAAGCCCGCCCTCCACGAGGATCTTGGTCTTTATGCCAACGGAATCCTCGCAGTCTACCCATTTCATGTACTCCCACGCGGAGTCGCGCACGACGGGGTCCAACACGCCGGCGAAGATGCCCATCATACGGCTGTTGAGTTCGGCGCCGCGCATCCCGGTAGGCCCCAGCGGGACGGGCGCCATCCCCACGATGTCCGGGTTTATGGTGGCGAAGAGCTTCTCATCAATGTAGCTCATCTGCATCCCGATCCGGCCCTGCTCCCACTTCTCATATGCCCCCGGCGTCTCCTTGGAGGAATAGCCTCGACGGAGCTTTCCTTCGGAATCGTGCCAGGGCTCGGTGCTTATCAGCGTGTAGTAGTCCAGCGCCACAGCCGCCTCGCGCGTGTCGAAGGTGCAGCGCCACTGGTCGGTCTGCTCGTCGTAGACCATCGCCTCCGCGCCGGCCGACCACAGGTAGGTGACCCAGTGCCACGCTTCGTGCTTGTAGCGGGTCAGCAGAAGGCCGTAGATGCCCTCGTTGGGGTTGCTGATCTTCTTGGCGGCCTCCAGCATGTCCGCCCAGGTCCAGTTGTTGTCCGGGTAGGCTACGCCTGCGGCGTCGAAGAGGTCCTTGCGGTAGAGCAGCACCTTGCCCAACGCGCCCCCGAATGGAACGGCCCAGACCTGCTTGTTGCCCTTGGGGCCGACGCGGCGGATGACCTGCCAGATATTGCGGTTGATCCGGAAGTCCAGCTCCTCCTCGGTCATCCCCGTCAGGTAGCCGTCCTCGGGCTTGTCGAGCGGGTAGAGGAACTCCTGCTGGATGTAGTTGTCGGACTTGCGGAAGTTGACGTAGAGGATGTCAGGCGCGACCTTGCCGGCAATGGCCAGCAGATCCACCTCGACTACTGGGACATCGCCGCCCCCGACCTGTATGCCGGAGAACTTGTGCAGTTCGACCTCGACATTGTCCCAGTTGTGGTTCCCGTACTTTACCGGGTCCGCTTTGTACTTTGCGCGGTACCTCTCCGCGAAGATGGATGGAAACCGCCGGACGAACTCCTTGGCGGACACGATGTCGGCGCGGCTATTGGGGTCGGTTCGGGTAGCGTCGGGCGGGAAGGCGTCCTGGCTCACGACGACATGGATGATCGTCTTGCCGTCACGATCCTCAACCCACCCGGCCGAGGCGGGCCACGATCCGGCCAGGAGCACCACGAGAGCACCGAGGAGGAGGGTTACTCTGTACCTTGACTTGGCGGTGTCCACGCGCCCTTCCGATCAGCAGCGCCAGATCATTCGATGGTTCCAGCACCGATTGCACCTGCTTCGCTCGGCCTGGCAGGGAATATTGTGCGTGATTCCCTCCTCAAGGTCAAGCGCGGCCAGAGGCAATCCCCAAAACCCTCGGAGTGATCCGCATCGAACGGGTCCGCGATATCGCTCACGGCTGCGCGGGATGATGGTCGCGGTTGGAGGACGACCCTCCTTCGCTCTGCATAGCCTTCGGCGTCGCAGAGCTACGGAGGGCAAGCGACGAGGACGATGGGCGCTGAACCCTGAACCCTGAACCCCGTACCCCAGACGCCCGCCGGCCCCTGCTACAGCGTGAAGCCTTTTTCCTTGAAGAGCTTCACGCACACGTCCACAACGTCCGGGTCGTAGAGGGTGCCCTTGCTGTCCGATATCTCCCGCAGCGCATCCTCCACGCCCAGGGCCGGCCGGTGCGGACGCTCAGACGTCATGGCTGCGACGCAGTCCGCCACGGCCAGGATCCTGGCCTCGAGCATGATCTCTTCCCGACTCAGGCCGGCCCCATAGCCCGAACCGTCAAGCCTCTCATGATGTTGACGCACTATCTGCGCCACGCGCGCCGGGAACTCCTCCGACTCCAGCATCTCCGCCCCGACACGGGGATGTGTCTTGACTACGTCCAGTTCCTCCTGGCTCAGGCGTCCGCGCTTGCTGAGGATGCCAATCGGGATGCGGAGCGTGCCGACGTTGTGGATGTTTGCGGCAAGGACGAGGCTGTCAATTCTGTCTGCGGGAAGCTCCATGCTCTCGGCGATCGCGCGGGCCAGCTTGACGACGCGCCGCCGGTGAGCAGCCGCGTAGGGATCGCGCACTTCAAGATCGGCCATCAGGCTTTCAACCGTTTCAAGGAGGTAAGGCCGCATCCTCTCCTTCGCCGCGGCTGACATCTGCGCGACGAACAGGGCAGCCGTCATCACGGGATCGTGGCCGCTCTCGACTGCCTCGTGGATGCGCTTGACCAGCGCGCTGCCCACTATCACCCCGTCCGCCAGCCGCGCGACAACGGTCGCCTGCCGGGGCGTCGAGATCCCGAAGCCCACCGCAATCGGAACGTCCGTGCGCGACTTGAGCTCGCGTATGTTGTCGGCAAGGTCGTCAGGCACCGACATGCGCTCGCCCGTGATGCCACGCACGGAGATATAGTAAATGAACCCCCTGGCAAGACGCAGTATCATCGAGCGACGCCGCTCATTGGTCGCCGGCGTGACAAAGCATATGAGCCGGAACCCGCGCTGCTCGGCGGCCTCGTGAAAGGGTTCGCTCTCCTCTATCGGCAGATCGGGTATCGTCGCGCCGTCAATGCCGGCGCGACAGGCGCGATCCAGGAACGCCTCAAACCCCATGCGGAAGACGAGACTGTAGGATATCATCGCGACGATGGGTATCCCCGACTTGGCACGGAGCGACTGCACCGTGCGGAAAACGTCTTCCGTCCGTTGCCCCGCGGCCAGGGCGCGGGTATAGGACGCCTGGATGACCGGCCCGTCGGCGATCGGGTCGGAGAAGGGGAACCCCAGCTCGAGGATGTCCGCGCCGGCCATTTCCGCAGCGCGGATGATGGCCGCAGTGGTGTCGAGGTCCGGGTCGCCGGCCGTCACGAAAGGTATGAACGCGGCCTGGTCGGCTTGGCGGAGTTTCTCAAATGTTGCATCGATCCTATTCACTCGCCTCTCCCGGGCCTGCGCCGGACATGCCAAGCTTCTCCTCGACTTCGTACACGTCCTTGTCGCCGCGGCCGGACATGCAGAGCACGACGATGTTGCCGGCAGGGATTGCCTTGCCGACCTTCACCAGGTAGGCCACTGCGTGGGCGCTTTCCAGGGCGGGTGTGATACCCTCGGCCCGCGCGCAGAGCTGGAAGGCGTCCAGGGCCTCATTGTCGGTGACGCTTGTGTAGCGCGCCCTCCCCCGCTCTTTGAGCAGGCTGTGCTCCGGGCCGACGCCGGGGTAGTCCAGGCCTGCGGCAACGGAGTGGACGGGGCTCGTCTGCCCGTCGGCGTGCTGAAGCACGTAGCTCTTGGAGCCGTGCAGCACGCCGGGGCTTCCCCAGACAAGCGTGGCGGCGTGCTGGCCGGGATTGTTCCCAAAGCCGCCGGCCTCGACGCCGACCATCCTCACCGAAGCATCGTCCAGAAACGGCGCGAACAGGCCGATTGCGTTGCTCCCGCCGCCGACGCACGCCACCAGCAGATCGGGCAGGCGGCCTTCCTTCTCGATTATCTGCTCGCGCGCCTCACGTCCGATGACGGACTGGAAATCCCGCACCATCATCGGGAAAGGATGCGGGCCGACGACGCTGCCGATGGCATAGTGCGTCTGCTCGAAGGAGGCCATCCAATCCCGCATGGCCTCGTTTGTGGCATCCTTGAGCGTGCGCGAGCCGGTGCTCACGGGCACCACCCTCGCGCCAAGCAGCTCCATGCGCAGCACGTTAAGCCGCTGGCGCCTGATGTCCTCCTCGCCCATGTAGACGTCGCACGCCAGGCCGAACATCGCCGCTGCGGTCGCCGTGGCGACGCCGTGCTGCCCCGCGCCGGTCTCAGCGATGACGCGCTTCTTTCCCATCCGCACTGCAAGCAGCACCTGTCCCAGCGTGTTGTTGATCTTGTGCGCGCCGGTGTGGCACAGGTCCTCCCGCTTCAGGTATATCTTCCCGCCGCCCACGCGGCGCGTGAGCCGCTCGGCATAATACAGCGGCGTGGGCCGCCCCGCATACTCGCGCAGGTAATACCGAAGCTCGCGCTGGAATTCCTCATCCCCCCTCGCCGCCAGATATGCCGTCTCGAGCTGCTCCAGCGCGGGCATCAGCGTTTCAGGCACAAAACGCCCCCCGAACTGGCCGAAATACCCCCTCTCATCTGGCATCTGCTTGCTCATGCGCGCAACCTGGCTGCGATCCCGGACACCGCCGACAACACGCCCCTACATTACGGTCCCGGCCATAACCGTGTCAAGCACATCGCGCCGCCCTGCCGAGCCTCAATCGTTTCACTCATACCTCCGGCCCGCGCCGCCACAACGGCTGTCCCTCCCTGAGCCGTGAGTAATGCGTAAGCTGACCGCCCATGCATGCCGAAACGAGTCAATCCAACACGGATCTATCGGGCAAGCTCTTACACATCTTCTCTATGATCTTCTCCGCCAGTCTCTGTGCCTGAAGAGACAGTTCGCCGCCTGCGACACCGCCCACTATGCCCCCCGCAACCCCGCCGGCAACCTTGTCGGAATGGTCATGAGTGACGAGCACGCCGACCACTGCACCCACCACGGCCCCGATTGCCGTGAACACAGTGCGCCGGGTGCTGCCAGAACCGGAAGCAGTCCACAGGACCTTCCCATCCTCCACGTCGAGCATCGTTGTCGTGATGCACATCCTGTCGCCCATCATCGTCACGGCGGCGTACATTATCGCGTCGACATTGAGGATTCGGCCCGTCTGCGCAATCCCCTGCGGCGTAGTGAGCTGAAGACTCTGGAAATCATGTTCCGCGAGCAGGGCCTTGACGTTTCGCCGTTCAACCAGTTCATAACCCTTGCCCAGGAGATCAATTGTGAAGAAATGCGCAACCTGGTCCTTCGCAGCCTCGCTCTCCAAGTCCCCTTCAACGTCCACAACGGCAACGCGTTGCACACGCCCGAAGTCGTATCCACGAGCGACGCGTCCCTTGCTGGACGAGCAGCCGCAGAGCCCAGCGAGCGCTATCGCCATCAACAGACAAGCGAAGGGACGATTCATTGGTTGCCCTCCAAGCTGGCAAGCGACATGAAGCTCCGTCGCAAGGCGTTCAGCACGGCGTCTCTATAGGCGGAACGTTCGGCCGAACTGCGGTCCCGACCCAAGCCACGCTGGGTGATGGACCTACTCGTGAGCAGATCTGCGTTGGCCGTCGAAAGCACGCGCACGGAGCACTCCACTTGAACCTCGTACGCCTCGACCCCGTAGGGTTCGATCCGATTCCTTGCCTGCATACGGCGCATCTGCACTGCGATGAGCCAGTCCGCGCCGGATTTCCCTGCCCTCGCTACGACATTGCGCTCAGTATCTCCACTCGCCCCTGCCTCGACGCCCGCGACGTCGAGATGACCACGCACACAGGCCTCCTCTATCCACGGCCTCGCAACGTCGAGCGAGACCTCACTATCCCCGCCCGACTCTAACAGCACGTATGCCGATTTGCCTGACAGGTCGGGAAAAAGCCCTTGGACGCGTATGATGCGCTCACGAATACGTGCAAGCTCGGCGTCATCCTCGGTCAGGTCCAGGGCTGATTCAAGCACGGTCTCGGCGCTGTCAATCATGCCGGCGTGCTCATACGCGTCGGCCAGCGCGAGACGCACGGGCACGGGCGCCCCCGGGTAATCGTCGAGCAGCGCTTCGAGTAGCCGGGCAGCCGCCACTGGTCGCCCAAGTCTGATCAGCTCACGCGCCTGCGCAGGCTCGGCTACAAGCCGGGTGAACTGCTGGAGATTGCGCTCGTACTCCACCCTCGGGTAGGCAGCAAGCACGTAGTATTTGTAGCGCGTGAACGAACGCCTGAACAGGCCTGGGGCGATGAGCCATTTCTCCCAGTACTTGCCTTCCTGCGAGACGCCGCGGATGTTCTGCTCAACGCTTGTCCGCACAAGCCGGGTGTACTCTGCCTCGGACACCTCTCTGCCGAGTGCGGCATCGCCCTCGCGATGGATCTCCTCTTTGGTCTGTGCTGCCACCTTGGTCTCGAGCAGACCGGCGATCTGGCTCCTGGCATCCTCCATCGCTCGGTCACGCATGGACCTCTCGTCAAGAACGTTCTGACCCACCGCCTGGCCGGCAAAGAGCAATGCGTCGGCGCCCTCGCCAGGCGGCCCTGTAACCCAGGGCGGCGTCGGTCCGGACTGCTCCAGCAGCCGTTCCGAAGCACAGGACGTAAGCAGAATGCACGGCAGAACCAGCGCGCACAGTAAAAATCGTTTCGGCTTCGCCATGTTCGCGCAACCAAAGAGCCCGTATGTGCCGCGTCTACCGTTCGATCTCGGCCGCTATGCTCTCGGCGAGTTCCGTCTGAAGTTTTTCATAGAGTTCTTTGGGCATGTTCGCCCGGACGTAGTATTTGTACCGAATGAAGCTCGCCTTGAAGAACCCGGACTTGACCTTCCACTTCTCCCAGTAGTAGGCGTCCTGGCGCACTCCAGACATAGCCTGGCTGACCTTGCTCCTCACCTCGGCGTAGTAGGATGCTTCGTCAACATTCTCGCCCACATGCTGTGCACCCTTCTGCTTGACTATGTCGATTGCCTCACTTACGACCACCGTCTCAAGCGACGATGCTATCTGGTTTCTCACGTCCTCCATGGCCCGGTTGCGGGCGTTCTGCTCATCGAGGATGTTATCGGCCGGCCCCATGCCGACGAACACCTTGCTCGCCGCCGTGTCCTCCGGCACCCGAACCACCCAAACCGGGGGTCCCGGCTCGCTCGACGTAATTCTCGTCTCATACGCGCACCCCGCCATACCAACAACCGACATCAGAACCGTGCACAATGCCATCTTGCCCTTCATCGTCACTGCCTCCTTTCTGAGCATCGGGCCGGCTTCGTCGAGCCCCGCCGGCGCCTGGTATCCCGTAACGCCGCACACAAATGATACCACCCCGCCGCATCTGTCGCAATGCCTCACGTGCAGAAACAAGCGCCCACCGAGCGCAGAAAGGCGGGATGGTCAAGCGTTGACAGGCCGCGGAACGCGCATTAGACTTTCGGTTACCGGCCGGTGTGGGCAAGGGATGGTGGGAAACGTCGCATCCCTCTGAGCGTCTGGGATCTCGGATCCGCACGGACGCGCACAGGCAGAGCAAGCAGGAGCAGCGCAATGGAAGAGAGCAGGTTTGCCGAATTGCAGAATGGAATCGTTCTCGCCGAGCTGGGCGGGCACGGTAACGGTCCCTATTGCGCAGAGCACGCCGCGGGGGCGGCGCTCGCGATGATGGGAACCTACATAGTGGACCCGGGCGACGACGTTCCTTATCCCTCGCCCTTCGTGTTCAAGCCGGGCCGCGACAGGTACGCCGCGTATCTGCGCAAGCACGTAGCAGCGGCAAGAGCGGGCGTGCGCGCTGTCGGGGTGAGCGTCATCAGCGTTGCGCTGGAGGACACGCTCGACTTCCTAAGAGCAGCCGAGGAGGCAGGGGCCGACTATGCGGCGCTGTGCGTCTATTCCGCGATGGACATGTTCACGCGCGAAGGTCTGGGTGTGGCGCTTTGCGATCCCGCGAACCGTGCGCTGCTGCGTCGCTGGTCGAGCGCCATCGCGCAGGCGGTGACTATCCCCGTGATCTTCAAGATCGGCCTGGATGCCCTGGATGAGACCATCGGGACCGTCGAGACGATCTCGAGCGGCGGGGTGCCGATCGTACACGTGGCCATCGGCAGTTCCGAGGCGGGGTCGAGTGACCTGATGGCGCTCGGGGAGCTGGCTGGGCGCTGCGAGTTCCTGATCGCCGGCGGCGGCGTCGCCGACGTGGACGGCGCACGCCGCGTCCTTGGGGCCGGCGCCGGGGCCGTGGCCATTGCCACGGCGGCCATGAAGGACCCGACGCTCTGCGGGCGTATTCAACAGGAACTGGGCCGCAGGCCGGCGGCGCAAGATGACCTCAAGCGCCGGCGTTCCGGGCACTGATGCTCTGACCCTGCATGCAATCAAGCAGTATGACATAGGTCTTCCCAGAATCGTGCGGCCCCCACGCCTGTCATTCTGAACCCGCTGCTGAGCGGGTGAAGAATCTCTGCGTTCGTGCACAAAACGGCGAGATGCTTCGCCTGTCCCGAGACAGGCTCAGCATGACAGAATCCGGAAACATAGGGGACCTATGTCAGAGCGATCAGTTGCGTTGACACGACCATGCCCGCGGCATACACTCGTGGCCCAAAGAGGAACCGGCGCTGGTGTGTTGGACTTCGGGGCGGCGCCTTGACCTTCACGAGACCCTCGGCGGAAAGGTGACGCGATGCATTTCCTGGTCATCGGTGTCGGCTCGATCGGCGAACGGCACCTGCGCAATCTCCTTCGCATTGACGGCGTGCGCTGCTCCTTCGCCGAGGTGAATCCGGCCATGCGTGAGCGGGTCGCCGCCGAGTACGAGGTGGTGGCTTCTTACGCGGACTACCGCGAGGCCGACCTGTCCGGCTTCGACGGGGCGGTGATCTGCACGCCGACGAACCTGCACGTGCCCATTGCCACGGACGTGGTGTCGGCCGGGACGCACGTGCTTGTGGAGAAGCCGCTCGCCATGTCGCTGGACGGCATCGGTGCACTCAAGCGCCTGGGCGATGAGAAGAACGTCGTCATTTCGGTGGCGTTCACGCTTCGCTCGGACCCGCTGTTCCGGGAGGTCAAGCAGCTTGTGGACTCAGCGGAACTGGGTGATGCGCGCATGGTGAACTTCTACACGGGCCAGTATTGGCCGCGCATGCGCAAGGACTTCCCGCCCCCCTACGCGCAGAAGAGAGAGACAGGCGGCGGCGCCATCCCCGACCACCTCGTGCACCTGCTCAACTACGTCGAGTGGTTGTTCGGGCCGGCCGACAAGGTCTCAGCCAAGCAATGGCACCTGAGGCTCGACGAGATCGCGACCGAGGACACGGCCTTCGTCACGATGACGTTCCCCAGGGGGCGGGTGGCGCAGTTCGGCCTCTGCCTGTTTCAGCGCGACACGAACATGCGGCTCCAGGTGATTGCCGACGCCGGCACGATCCAGATGAGCGGCGGCGCAGATGCGCTGGAGATCTTCACGGATCGGACAGGTGAACGGACATCGGGTCGCGCGCGCGCCAAGGAGCGCGATGACGTGTTCCTCGATCAGGCCCGGCACTTCATCGCCTGCATCCAGGGCGAGGCCAAGCCCCGCTGCACCGTCGAGGAGGCCGAGCAGACGCTCAGGACCGTCCTGGCCGCCCTCGAATCGTCCGACGGCGACGGACGGTTCGTCGAAATCCAGCGGAGCTGAACAGCCGCCACGGGAGAAAGTCTCACCGGGCGTCAAGGCCTGCCGTATGCTGAACTTGTGCGTCGAACGCCGATTCCAGGAACGTCAGAGCGAAGAGTTCCGCACCGGCCGCCGCTTCCGCTAAGGCCACGTCTGCGCAGCATCATCGGGCGCAGGCCGTTTGGGGCCCCGCGGAAACTCCCTCGGGCTGAGGCTCGCAGCCAGAGACAGAGCCTCGTCCGGTGGGACAATCCTCTCAGCGGTGTAAACCACCAACAGGCCACCCAAGTCTCCCTCTACCTCATCCGTGAGCGTGATAAGGTAGTCCCCGCCCGGCCCATCGCGCTTGGAAGTGTGGAAGACGAACACTCTTCGACGGTCACTCACGGGGAACGACCAGGCGCTGTCGAACCAGAAAATGGCCAAGCTGGTCAAGACCTCTATGCTGGCGCAATTCCCCAACACGGAGTCGGCAGACTCGAGATCCGAACGGCTGAAGGTACAGAGCGTCTCCAGGAAGTCCGCAGTGTCGTGAACCTGGTAGTACGTGATTGCGCAGTAGAGCTCCTCTCCTCGTGGTGGCCGGGTGTTGTGGAAGTTCGGAAACGACGGGCCACCCCACGCCACTGTGACACCTTCGCAGCGGAATGCGCGTCCTTCGGCAGACGGTACGGGATTCATCTGCGGCCATGCCTGTGGCACCATGACTGAGAAGCCACCTATGTTCATCTGCGTGCCGGGCAGTACGTCCGGTTGGGAGATCACTTGGTAGTACCTCTGTGAGCGATCGAAGCCTATCTCCTTGGCGCTTTCCTGCGCCGCCCTTCTTGATCGTCCGGCGGCGTCGTAGAAGAGGAACCCGAAAAGGCCAGACCCCACAAGAGACGCTACCAACAACCAGAAGACGACGCCCCACGCCCGCAGCCACAACGGCCTCGCTGACGGTAAGACTGTCTGCGCCCCTCTCTCTGGGGCTCGTTCCTTCATGCGACGCCAGATACCACGCGCGCCCAACAGGTACATGGCAACGAGAAGCGGAGAGACAACCGACAGGGCCTTAGCGACAGCCGCGGTTATGTCGTCCGCCTTCTGACGGGGGAGAGATGCAAACAGCTTCTCAGGGAGACCGTAGAGAAGCCACCAACCCAAAGTCAGGTGGCAAGCGAGAACGACCGACAGAGCGGCGAGCAGCAGAACCAACGGCCGCCATCTCGGTTTCCGGCGCTCCGGTGGCTGCGGGAGGACGGACTCTTCAGAAGGCTGTTGCCCCATCACAGCGGTGCCTCCCCCGTTTGGCATTCTTGGCTTACCTTCCCGAGC
>Ga0315274_10003573_pt1 | contig 23103 bp, 22 predicted proteins | sample YL17G02_20_MG_FD_203700 | JGI IMG/M metagenome (GOLD analysis project Ga0315274, IMG submission 203700) | Sediment microbial communities from Yellowstone Lake, YNP, Wyoming, USA - YL17G02_20 | ecosystem: Environmental > Aquatic > Freshwater > Lake > Sediment | place: USA: Wyoming | collected...
TGGGCTTACACCGACCTGGCCGCATTGGCGGTGCGGGCGGTGGTCGTTCCCATATATTTCAAGAGCTCCGCACCCCAGGTTGAATATATCCTCAGGGACTCCGGGGCCAAGGCGATCATGGTGGGTGACGAGGGTCAGCTGGATACCGTTCTCTCCATCATGGAGGCCTTGCCCGAGCTGAAGCAGATCCTGGCGCCCAGCCGCATCGCAGAAGGCCGAGAGGACATGGTCCTCGATATCGAGCAGTGCCTCGCAAGGGGAGAGAGCGAACCGCTGCAACGGGAGGTCCTGCGCCGCAGGGAGGAAATAGACGGGGACGATGTCGTCACCATCGTCTATACCTCCGGGACTACGGCGGAGCCGAAGGGAGTCATGCTGACCCATCGCAACGTAATCCACGACGCTCGCTGCGGCCTGGATATCGTGGGTCTCAAGGATGATGATGTGGGCCTTTCCTTCGTGCCCACCAGCCATGTGCTCGACCGGGTGGTGGTCCATTACATGAACGTCATGGCGGGCGGGACGGTGGCTTACGCCGAGAGCATGGATACCGTGCTCGGCGACGTGCAGCTGGTGAAGCCCACCGCCATGTGCGGGGTGCCGCGCATGTTCGAGAAGATCTACGCCGCCATCCACGATAACGTCAGCGCGGGGCCCCCATCCAAGCGCAGGATCTTCGCCTGGGCGGAGAAGGTAGGGGCCAAGGTCGTCTGCTGCAGGCGGGATTACCGCGAGCCGGGACCGTTGCTGCTCATGCAGTACCGCCTGGCGGACAAGCTCGTTTATACCAAGCTGAGGGAGTTGTTCGGCGGCAGGATGCGTGTCTTCGCGTCGGGGGGCGCCCACCTGCAGGAGGACATCGATATCTTTTTCCGCGCTATCGGCATCCCGATCATGCACGGATACGGATTGACCGAGGCGACCTGCACGGTGACGCTCAATACCCTGGACGATTTCATGCCCGGGACCCTGGGACATCCCTATCCGGGAGTCGAGGTGGCCATCGCCGAGGATGGGGAGATCTTGGTAAAGGGCGACATCGTGATGAAGGGTTATTATGGGCTGCCGGAGGATACCGCGGAGACCCTGAAGGATGGCTGGCTCCATACCGGGGATCTCGGCTGCCTGGACAAAGATGGATATCTTTTGATGACCGACCGCAAGAAGGACATCCTGGTCACCTCGGGGGGCAAGAACATATCTCCCCAGAAGATCGAGACCCAGCTCAAGTTGAACCGCCTGGTGGAACAGGCGGCGGTAATCGCCGAGGGGAAGCGGTTCGTCTCAGCGCTCATCGTGCCCGCCTTCGCTGAACTCGCCAGCTATTGTTCCAAGGTCGGCATCGAGTCTACAGGTCCCGCAGAGATGGTAGAGAAGCCTGAGATCAAGGAGCTGTTTCAGGGGATCGTGGATGAGGTAAACGGTGGATTGGACAACTTCGAGCGCGTGAAGAAGTTCGCCCTGCTGCCGCAGGAATTCACCGCTGAGTCCGGTGAGATGACCTATACCCTCAAGGTTAAACGGAGGGTGATAGACGATAGGTATCGCGAGATCATCGACACCATGTATGAGTGAACCGGAGAGTGTGTCTTAGTAGCCGGGGACTCCCAGGTTCCTGAGAGCTTGCCTCGGATCCTCATAAGCGGGGTCCAATTCGACTGATTTCTGGTAGTCGGCTATCGCAGGATCGCGCTGCCCCAGTTTCAGGAAAAGGTTACCCCGGTTGTAATGTTGTATCGGGTCGTTGGGATCGAGCTCGATGGCCTTGTTAAAGTCCGTCATTGCCAGGTCGTTCTGATTCAATCCGGAGTAGGCGATCCCCCTGTTGTTGTAGCCCGAAGCGTAGTCGGGGGCGAGTTCGATGGCCTTGGTGTTATCCGCTACGCTCAGGTCGTATTGTTTTAACTCGTTGTAGGCGTATCCACGGGTCACGTATGCGAGGTAGTCCTCGGGGTCGATCTCGAGGGCTTTATTGGCGTCGGCTATAGCCTTGTCGTACTGGCCCAGCTTGTCGTAGGCCCATCCGCGCTCCTCGTACGCCCAACCGTAATCCGGGTAGATCTCGATGGCCGCGGTGAAATCGGGTATTGCCTTCTCGTACTGATGTGTATCGTTATAGGTCAAGCCCCTCCCGTAGTAGGCTTCGTCGTTCTCCGGGTTGAGCTCGATGGCCGCGGTGAAATCCATGACGGCGAAGTCGTACTTTTCCAGTTCGTAGTAAGCCCAGCCCCGGTCCTCGATATAATAAGAGTCCTCGGGATCGAGCTCGACAGCCCGGATGAGATCTTCCAGGGCTGTCTCGTATTGTTCCAGCTCTGTGTAAGCCCGGCCGCGCACGCCGTGCAGATAGGCGCTTTCAGGATCGACCTCGAGCCCATCGGTGCAGACCTCCACGGCTTTTTCGTACTCGTCCAGGATGATATAGACGTCGCCCCGATTACCGTAAGCCCAGATCAACTCGGGGTCGAGCTCCATAGCCTCGGTGTAGTCACCCAAGGCCTTTTCGTATTCCTCCATGTGATAGTAGGTCACGCCCCTGCCGTTGTAGGCTTTGGCGTTCTCCGGGTCGAGCTCGATGGCCTTGTCGTAGTCTTCCAGGGCCTGCTCGTACTCGCCGAGATCGTCGTAGGCGTTACCCCGGTTTCTATAGGCCTCGGAATATCTGGGGTCGAGCTCGATGGCTTTGTTGCAGTCATCCATCGACTTTTCCGTCTCGCCCAGCCCGTGGTAGGCCTCCGCCCGGACGGTATAGGCTGGAACGTATTTAGGGTCTGCCTCCACGGCCAGCTCGGCCTTTTCCAGGGCCTCTTCGTACTCTTCCTCCTCCAGCAGGGCTTCCGCCTCTTTAACGTAGGGATCCGCCTTGGACACGCCAGAACCGGAGAAGACCGTGAACACCAGTACCAGGACTACCACCGCGATCACCGCAAGCGCCACGCCGCCGATGAAAAATGGGCTCTTCCACCATGCCCTCGCTGCCAAGGCTTGGGGTGCTGGTACCCCTTGAGCCGCCGTCCCGGGCGCGGCAGTTAACGTCTGCTGCGCAGGGGGCTTCTGTTCGCTGCCGCAGTACTTGCAGAACCGTGTGCCGTCCGGCAGTTCCTTCCCGCATTTCGTGCAGAACATCTGAGGCTACCTCCTCTTCTTCTGCCACAACCGTCTCGTAACATGCTTTCCATTTCTTCTTCGGCCGATGACGTCTCTCCTTGAAACCGGGATGCCCAGTCATCAACACCAAAGCCTTATCGTCTCTCGAGCACAAGGGCCTGGTCGGGCTGGAGCCGGATGTTCTCGAGAGCTACCTCGCCACCTTCCTCACCGTGTGTGGACAGTAACGTCTTCCAGGTCCCCTCGCCCAGCACGCCATGCTGGTTTGGCAGGGAGACCAAGCCCGAAGTGAAATTGAGGAACACCGCTATCCTTTCCTCTCCCAGTTCCCTCAGGTAGGCGAAGACACCTCTGGGGGTTCCTTCTATGGCGCGGTAGCTCCCGGCCATCAGGGCGGGCTTTTCCTTGCGCGTCCAGACAAGGCGCCGGTACCAGTTGAGGAGGGAGTCCGGCTCTTTATCCTGGCGCTCGACGTTCCTCTCGCCATAGGAGGGGTCCACGGGAAGCCAGGGCTCGTTTCTCGAGAAACCCGCGTTCTTTTCCCCACTCCACTGCATGGGGGTGCGGGAACCGTCCCTGCCCACGGGGATGGGCCAGAACTTTTTCCCTATGGGATCATCCATCATCTTCCTGGGGACCTTGCTTGCCGGCATCCCTATCTCCTCCCCGTAATAGATGATGGGCGTACCCCTCAGCGTCGACATCATGGCCGCCGCCACCTTGGCCCTGGCCTCGGCGTTCCCTCCCCTTCCCAAGCGCGTATAAGTACGCATAAGGTCGTGGTTGTTGAGATAGTAGCAAGACCACCCCGGCGCGGGCAGGTGCTCCTCCAGCCACTGCACCGACTCCCGGAAGCCCTCGGCCCTCCACTTGCGCTCTGCGAAATCAAGGTAGAAGGAGAGGTGCAGGGCATCGGTGCCGTCGCCCAGGTAGGCCACCGCGTCATCGGGCGTGTCGGTGTAAACCTCGCCCATCAACACACGCTCGGGGTACTCGTCCGTGATGCGGCGCAGGCCCTTCGCCGCCTCCAGGCTTTCGGGTCGGGAGCGGTCGTATAGGTGCACTTGCCAATCATAAGGGCGTATGCCGTACTTGCGCGGGTTATTTCGCAGCAACTCGTCCTCGTAGAGGAAGTTGATGAGGTCGAGGCGGAAGCCGTCGACTCCCTTGTCCAGCCAGAACCTGACCACATCGAACATCGCCTCCCTCACCTCGGGATTGCGCCAGTTGAGATCGGGCTGGAAGGGCAGGAAGGCGTGGTAGAAGAACTGGCGGGTGCTGTCGTCGAACTCCCATGCGCTGCCCTCCACCACCGCGAGCCACCTGTTGGGCGGCTTTCCGGGGGACCTGCCTTCCCGCCACACGTACCAGTCGCGCTTGGGATCATCCCGCGAGGAGCGTGACTCCACGAACCAGGGATGTTCGCTGGAGGTGTGGTTGAGGACCATGTCCATGATCACCCTGATGCCCCGCCCGTGGCACGCATGCAGCAGTTCCTCGAAGTCATGCATGCTGCCGAAACGGGGGTTTATGGAGTAGTAATCGCTGACGTCGTAGCCGAAATCCAGCATCGGTGACGCGTTGATGGGAGTCAACCATATAGCGTCAACACCCAGGGAGTGCGAGGTGCTATCGTTGAGGTAGTCGAGACGATCGATGATGCCGCGCAGGTCTCCGATGCCGTCGCCGTCGGAGTCGGAGAAGCTGGTTACGGAGACCTGGTAGACCACGCCTTTTTTCCACCAGGGCATACCTGCGTACTCCATGACGCACCCCCCCAGAACATATCCGCTGCCGCCTACTGCAGAAAATGATAGCACAGGTCGCGTGACCGGCAGCATGCGGAAAACAAGCCAGCAGGCTATCTGCTTCCCGTCTCGCTTCCGTCCCTGCATCTGCCAGCACCTATCTGCTATATTGGGCTGGAAGCCGTTTAGAAGCATCAAAGAGGAGGTAATCCAGATGGTGATGGCCCTGGAGGGAATAAAGGTACTGGACCTGAGCCGCCTCGCCCCCGGCCCCTACTGCAGCATGATCCTGGGAGACCTGGGGGCCGAGGTGATCCGGTTGGAGGCCATGGAGAAAAGGGCCCGGGCTGAGGGCGTCCTCGGTTTGAGCGACGAGATGGCGGAGGTGCTGCGGGCATTCAACCCCCAGGGAAGGAATAAGAAGAGCATCGTCATAGACCTGCGCAAGGATGAGGGCAAGGAGGTCTTCTTCCGCCTGGCCAGGGAGGCGGACGTCATCCTGGAGGAGTTCCGCCCCGGCGTGGTCAAGAGGCTGGGCATCGACTACGAAAGGGTGAGAGAGATAAACCCCCGCGTTGTCTACTGCTCCATCACCGGGTACGGCCAGGACGGGCCTTATGCCCAGCTCCCCGGCCACGATCTCAACTACATCTCCATGGCCGGGGTCTTCAGCGTCGTGAAAGACGATGCAGGAAAGCCGGTCATCCCCTCCAACCTCCTGGCCGACATGGCGGGTGGAGGGATGCACGCCGCCCTGTCCATACTTGCCGCCCTGGTCGCTCGCTCCCTGCACGGGGTAGGCCAGTACGTGGACTGCGCCATGACCGACGGCGTGGTGAGCCTCATGCACCTCGAGCCCATCCTCAAGCACACCACGGGGCTGCAGGGGCTCCCCTACTACAACGTGTACGAGACGGAGGACGGCAAATGGTTCAGCGTGGGCAACGTGGAACCCTGGCTGTGGGAGAACTTCTGCCGGGCGCTGGAGAGAGATGACCTGATACCCCTGCAGCGGGATACGGAGAAGTACCCGGAGCTCTTCGCGACCTTGCGCGAGATATTCAAGCAGAGGACGCGCGAGGAGTGGTTCGAGTTCTTCAAAGACAAGGACGTCTGCGCGGCCCCTGTTTACGACATCGACGAGGCGGAGCAGGATGCCCACCTGCGGGCGCGGGAGATGTTCATCGAGCTCGAACACGAGAGGTTCGGCACGATCACCCAGGTGGGTATCTCGATGAAACTATCCGAGACCCCGGGGAGGTTCCGCAGCTTCGGGGCCACTCCCGGCCAGCATAGCGATGAGATCCTTGGAGGGTTGGGTTATTCCGAGGACGAGATAATGGGGCTGCGGGACGCGGGAGCCGTGGCCTGAATGGGTCCTGGGGAGCGGAGGGATGACTGTCTTGAGTGAGTTCTGGGACGGAAGATAAGGGGGAAGCATGAAGAGGTTCGAGGGCATCTATGCAGTGATGCTGACCGCATACGATGACTACGGGAACATCGACCGCGAGGCCATGCGCGAGATGACAACCTACCTGGTGGACTCCGGGGTGCACGGGTTGGTTGTGCTGGGAAGCAACGGGGAGAATCCCTATCTCACCCACCATCACCAGAAGGACGCCATCGACACCGTGGTGGGCGAATGCGCGCAGCGGATCCCGGTGATCGTGGGGGTCAACAAGAGAGGGACCGAACCGGCCATGGACATGGCGCAGTACGCGGAGGGCGCGGGCGCCGACGGTATCCTCCTGGCACTGCACCGCTTCTACAACCTGGACGAGGACGCCGTTTTCGGCTCTTACGAGGATGTCTGCAGCAGCGTGAACATCCCCGTGCTCTTCTATAACTTCCCATCCAACACCGGCCTCACGCTATCTCCCGAGAGCATAGCCCACATCGGCGACATCGAAAACCTGGTGGGCGCCAAGGAGACCATCTTCGATGTGGACGAAGTCCGCCGCCTGGTCGACGCGACCGGCGAGGATTTCAGCGTCTTCACGGGTATGACCTTCAACCTGGTGGACACCATGGCCGTTGGCGCCTGCGGCGCCATCTGTCCCGTGCCCAACTTCATCCCGGAGAAGACTGTCGAGCTGTACGAGGCATGCCGGAGCGGTTATGCGGAGCGGGCGGAAGCCCTGCAGAAGGAAGTCTTCTCTCTCGCCCCGCTCCTGGCCTCTACCCCCACCCCCCATGCCATGCAGAAGGAGGCGTTGCGGCTATTGGGACACCCCATAAAGCCGCATGTGAAGAGCCCGCTGCCCAGGCTCACCTCAGACCAGGCGAAGATGGTGCGGGAGACCCTGGAGACAGCCGGCCTCATCTAGCGGGTATCATAGATCAATAGATATATGCGAGCGGCGACGGGAGGTTGGTCGAGTGAAAACCTGGGGTCTTTCCATCGGGGAAACGGAGCGCATGGAGCTGGAGCGGATAGTCATGGATAAGGACGGGGAAGCGGCCCTGGTCTTTATCCAGAAGGTCATCTACCCGAAGGTGAAGGAGAGCGAGAAGCCGGGCAGCTGCTTCCATGACACGTCCAAGCCGGTGGAGCAGCTTGAGAGGCCGGTGGATACGCATAAGAAACTGGGCGATACCCGTTGAGATGACCGTGGGCTGAGGCCTGCCTGCCCGCATGGCGTGAAAACAGCTTGTCCCGACCGTATGCAGCAGTGTTAAGACTCGACGCGGAGATAATATGGCTCTCAGGCGTACGCAATCTATACTCGCCTTCGTGTTAACCCTGCTCCTCTTCTGCCTGGCATTCGCTCTTGGAGGTTGCGGCAAGGAGGCCGAACAAGAAGCGACCGGTGATGCCAGTGAGGCTGCGGGAGCGGAGAGAGCCCGCAGCCACGCGTTCCTGGCCGGAAGGGAGGCGCCGGTCTACGGATATGAGGTCATCGAAACCTACGACCACGATCCCGAAAACTTTACCGAGGGTCTGGTCCTGGACGGCGGTATCCTCTACGAGGGAACCGGTTTGAAGGGCCGGTCCAGGCTGCTCAAGAGCGACCTGGAGAATGGTGAGATCCTGGACGTGCACAACCTTGCACCCGAGTATTTCGGGGAAGGGGTGACCGTCCTGGGAGACGAGGTCTTCCAGCTCACCTACACTACCAACCTGGGTTTCGTCTACGACCAGGAAGGCCTGGAGCCGAAACGCACCTTCACTTACCCGACGGAGGGATGGGGGCTGACCCACGACGGTGAGTCACTGATCATGAGCGACGGCACCGCTACCTTCCACTTCCTCAATCCGGTAAGCGGAGCGGAGACAGGGCGTGTGAACGTCTCCGACAACCTTGGCCCGGTTGCCAACCTCAATGAACTGGAGTATATCGATGGTGAGGTCTATGCCAACGTCTGGCAGACAAACATTATCGCCATCATCGCGCCCCGGAGCGGCGAGGTGGCGGGCTGGATAGACCTGGCGGGATTGAATCCCGACCCCGAGAGACCGGTGAATGACTACGTCCTCAACGGCATCGCTTACGACCGGGAAACGGGGCATCTACTGGTGACCGGGAAATGCTGGCCTCACCTCTACGAGATCGAGCTCGTCCCCGAGGACCTCTATTGGTGACCGGGAAACGCTGGCCTCACCTCTACGAGATCGAGCTCGTCCCTAATCCCCCAGGCTCTTGACCAGCCAAGCCACGTTCTCCGCAAACCTGCGCACTACCTTAATGCCCTCCTCGTCCTCCCACACCTCGCCGGGGTTGCGGCCGAAGACCATGTTCCAGTAATCGGAGCCGGGCACGACCATGTCGTTGATCAAGTAGAACATGAGTAGTTCTTGGATGGTGGCGGTGTGCCCGCCGCGCCTGGCGACGGCCACGGGGCCGCCGACCTTGCGGGAGAGGAAGCCGTCGGTGGACTTGGAGACCATGCCTATGCGCTGCAAAGCCGCCATGAGGTCGCCGCGGGCCGTCCCGAAATAGACCGGCGTGCCGACGATGAAGCCAGCGGCCTCCTTCAACTTGGCGATGATGTCGTTGAGGCCATCCTCCTGTTTGCACTTGCCGATCTTGGCGCATTTCCCGCAGGCCAGGCAGGAATTGATGCTCATCCCGGCCAGGGAGAAGATCTCCGCCTCCACCCCGTTCTCCGCAATGACCCTGGCGCATTCCTCCATCAACTGCATGGTATTCCCGTTCTTGCGGGGGCTGGCGGAGACGAGTAGTACCTTTCCCATCGCTTACCTCCATTCCCATATGGGCCGGAATGTCCGTTCAGCCATCATTATTCCCCCAGTAATGCATCATAAGACACGTAGTATTATAAACGAGTGTGGAGGCCGGCGGGGCTATAGCTCCACCGGCTTTCTTCTTTATCTCAAGCGACGACCGGTGCTCGACTTTCAACCCAAGCCCATCACCGTGTTTTCGTGCCTGCTAGACGGTCCCGAGATTTCTTTTGCTTAATTGTCCGCTTTTATTTAAAATATGGAGGATGCCCGCTTAGGGGGTATCCTCTCTGCGCTTAGTGTTGGTTCGCAGAGAGGGGCTGAGAAAGGAGCTGTGAGGTCGCAAGATGAACATCTATGTAGGCAACCTGAGTTATGGATCGACGGAGGAGACCATACGAGGCCTGTTCGAGCCGTATGGCGCGGTCGAAGCGGTAAGCATCATCATGGACCGCAACACCGGACGTTCCCGCGGTTTCGGCTTTGTGGAAATGCCGAACGACGACGAGGCCAAGGCCGCCATCGCGGAGTTGGATAACAAAGAATTCGAGGGGCGCCAGCTGAGGGTGAACGAAGCCCGCCCGAAGCCGGAGCGCAAGTCGAATTACGAGAGCTGGTAGAGCGACCACGGCTTAGCTGAAGTTTTCAGGGACGCGGCGTCCCGCGTATTCTTGTTTACCCGCACACCCGGACGGGCGTCATGTCATGTCCTATTGCCAGGTCCCTGGTCCTTCAATACGATTGGTATATTCTGGCAGATGGCTCTTTATCGCTCATCGCGGCCGACTACGTCATGCCCTCCCTGTACCCCACCGCCCGCATCGAAATACATGGGCCGTTCCACCACGATGGGGCTGCTGGATATTACGCGGGTGGAAAGCTGGTATCCCGTGCCGGCATGCTCGTTGACGAAGACGGTCTGGCGGGTCCCCGCCGGCAACTCCAACGTGCGCAGCGGCAGGAGCCCCGCCTCCTGGCTGTAATAGGTAACCAGGACCAGCGCGTCGTCGATGCCGGGGTTCTGCAGGCACAACCAGGTATGGTAACCCTCGCCCGTATATCCCTCGGCGAAAAACCACTCCACCGCGGCACGCTTGGCCCCGATTACGCAGTCGCCACCGGGCCAACTCGCCCCGTAGCCCGTGTAGAGGAAGTACATGGGCCGTTCGGCAAGGAAGAATGCCGTTGATGCGAGGATGATGCTCACGTCTTTCTCCGCCCCGACCTCTCCCGGCACGTAGACCGTGTAGCGCTCTCCCGGCCGCACTACGTAGGACTTATCCACCGGGTCTCCCTGGTCGGGTCCCATCTGGTAGGTGGCGTTCACCGTGATGATATGGGCGTTGGGGTTCTGGAGGGTCAGCCACTCCTCGAAACCGGCCCGGGTAGTCCCCTCCGCGAAGTAATAGACCTGTGCCAGCTCCGTTACCCCCGACACGCAGTGCCCCCCCTGCCAGTGATGCCCCCGCGTCCCGTAGTAGTCGAAGTACATGGGGCGTTCCGCCACTACGGGGACGGAAGCCTCCAGCTCGAGCGAGTTCTGGAGATCGGCTCCCAGGACGTCGTTCACCCTGAAGCTCCTGCGCGAGCGGGCGGGCACGGCCAAGCCGGTCTTCACCTGCTCCCCCTCCTCCTGGGTCTGGAACCGGAAGGTCAGGTCCGCCTGCGTATTGCCCGGATTGAGCACGCAGATCCATTCGTCGAAGCCGGCTCCCGTGTAGCCCTCGGCAAAATACCAGGTGGCCGAGGGAGAAGGCGCGCCCATGGCATCATGCCCGCCCTGCCAGGCGCCGTTATAGGTGAAGTACATGGGGCGCTCTGCGACGATGCTCTGGTCGGACTCGAGCTCGATCGAGACCTCCTTGTCCGCCCCTACGTCGGCGTTGATAAAGACGGTCAGGCGGGACTCGGCGGGAACTTCTACTATCCTGGCCAGGCTGGTACCGTCGGGAAAAAGATAGGTGATCGCCGCCCTGGCCTTCCGAGGCTGCGGATTGCCCAGGCACAAATATTCCTGGAAACCGCTGCCGGTATAGCCTTCCGCAAAATAGAGCATGTTGGAGGCCTGCGCGTTCCACACCTGGCAGCCTTCCTCGCATTGTGTGCCTACGACGAGGCCCGCCCCCTCCAGGACCATGGCCACGGCCGCTACGTTCTTGCCGCTGCCGAAACCGCCGTTGCCCTCGCGGCGCCACTCCTGCCCGTCGTATGACCATACCTCGCAACCCGAGACCTCGTTGTAGGTGCCCACGGAAAGGTCGAGGCCGCCCGCGGCCATAGAGGAGGCCGCGAGGTTCGAGGCGGTCCCGAAGCCGCCGCTGCCCACCTTCGTCCAGTTGGCGCCATCGAACGACCATACCTGGCAGCCGCTGCCGCCCGAGGAATCGTAGGTCCCTACGTACAGACCGGAGTTGTAGACGCTCATGGAAGCAGCCCTGCGGTTGTTGATGTCCCCGAAGCCGGGGCCGGTGGGAGTGCCAACCGCGCCCTGCCCCACCTCCTGGGTCCAGGAGCTACCGTTGTAGGACCACACATGGCATCCGGAGGTATAGTCGTTGTTGAAAGTCCCGACGTAGAGGCTCTGGAAGTAAACGGCCATGGATGCAGCCGCATAGTTGTCCGTATCCCCGAAACCCCCTTCCGCGACGCGTTTCCAGGCGCTGCCGTCGTAGCACCATACCTGGCAGCCGCCGGGATCATAGGTGCCCGCGTAGAGACGGCCACCCATCACGGCCATGCTCGTGACGTCGTTGTTGCCCGTATCCCCGAAACCGGGGCCGGTGGGAGTGCCGGCCGCACCCTGCCCCACCTCCTGGGTCCAGGAGATGCCGTTATAGGACCAGATCCGGCAGCCTTCCGCAGGATTGCGTGTCCCCACGTAGAGGCTCGAACCATATACGGCCATGGAGGAGACGTTGTTGGTCTTGCCGTTCCCGAAACCAGGGCCGGTGGGAGTGCCGGCCGCACCCTGCCCCACCTCCTGGGTCCAGGAGATGCCGTCGTAGGACCACACCTGGCATCCCTGCGCGTTATAGGTGCCGGTATAGAGGCGGCCTCCGTAGAAAGACATGGCGCCGGCGGTGGTATTCCCCGCCTTCCCGAATCCGCCCGCGGCCGCACGCGTCCAATTCAAAGCGGCCGCAGTCCCGGCCGGAAACAGGACGGGAAAGACGAGCGCCGCGGCCAGCACGACCACGCACGCATGAACGACAAACCTTGAGCGTGCGGCGTACATCCAGTGACCTCCCCGCTTTCCTTTACGTCTCTGTACTACACAGAAATATTCCAGGGTCCCCCCGCCAATACCTTCGCATATGTCAGCAAGGACCTCAGTGGGAAGAGATGGCCGGGAACAGGAGAGGCCGGGGTTTTCGAGCCAGAGGGTCAGTTCGTGAGCATCTGGCCAGGTCGCCCTGTCGTTCCGTTCCTCGCGGCAAGCGTGCCGATCGTAAGGCTGATCTCATGTGGACGCCTGACCCTGTGTGTCGATTGAACGGCTGACCCCTTATGGACGGCTGACCCCGGCTTGGGGTTGTGCCATATAATAGTGGCAAGGCCCCTGGCTGGGACCTTGTAGAGGAGAGGCTGAACGGGCCTGTATCAGGGGGCGCATCAGTATGGAGGGGAACCATGCGTAAAGAGGAGCTGGCCGAGATACTGGAGAAGGTGCAGCGGGGCGAGATGCCACTGGACGAGGCCGTCTCGCGTATCGCCATCGAGCCCGTAACCGACCTCGGATTCGCGGTGTTGGACCACCACCGCGAACTGCGCAAGGGGCTCCCGGAGGTGGTCTACTGCGAGGGCAAGCACCGGGACATGATCCGTCCCATCGTCGAGGCCTTGCTGGAGAAGAACCAGGGGAACATCCTCCTTACCCGCGCCTCAGAAGAAGTATACGAAGAGGTACGGGCGGCCTGCCCCGAGGCGGAATACCACGCGCAGGCCCGCTTCATCCTCATCCGCAGGGAAGAGAATGAGTTGGCGGGCAAGGTAGTGGTGGTCACCGCCGGCACGGCGGATATCCCAGTGGCGGAGGAGGCCGCTATCGTCGCCGAGTTGACCGGCAACGCCGTGGAGAAGCTGTACGACGTTGGCGTCTCCGGCATGCACCGTATCCTCTCCCGCACCGACGCCTTTATCGGGGCCAACGTCATCGTCGTGGTGGCAGGCATGGAGGGGGCCCTGCCGAGCATCGTGGGCGGCCTGGTAGAATGCCCGGTGATAGCAGTGCCCACATCCATCGGGTACGGCGCTAACCTGGGAGGGATGGCCGCGCTGTTGAGTATGCTCAACTCCTGCGCCCTGGGGGTGGCGGTGATGAACATCGACAACGGCTTCGGGGCCGGGTATTTCGCCAATCTCATCAACCAGGCTGCCGTCAAGGGTGGCGGTAAATGAGAGCCCCTTTTACAAGAACCGCGCTCATGCTACTGTTCTTCTCGCTGCTGACGCTTGCGCTCGCCGCGATGGCTTGCAGCGGTTGCGGACAGAAGGAACAGCAGGACGGAGCCCAATCGGAACGAGAGACCCTCTACCAGGTCTCGACCCTTGGGGCTTTGAAGGCCGGGTTCTATGACGGCGACGTCTCGTACGCCGAGTTGGGCGAACATGGGGGTGCGGGAATAGGTACCTTCGAAGGCCTGGACGGGGAGATGGTTGCCCTGGACGGAACCTTTTACCAGGTAAAGACGGACGGTAAAGCGTATCCTGTGGACGGTTCGTTTATAACCCCCTTCGCCATGGTCACCTTCTTCGACGCGGACAGCGAGGCGCGGCCCGCTCCGGGTCTGGACTATAAGGGGCTGCAGGCCTTCCTGGACGGCGTGCTTCCATCGCGGAACGTCTTCTACGCTTTCGAGATCGAGGGGGAGTTCGACCACGTGCAGGCCAGGAGTGTCCCCGCGCAGGTGAAGCCCTATCCCCCGTTGAGCTCGGCTATAGCGAACCAGAGCGTCTTCGAGCTGGACAGGGTGGAGGGGACCATGGTGGGGTTCTGGTGCCCGGTATACGTGGGGGAGATCAACGCTCCCGGGTACCACCTGCACTTCATAACCTCCGACCGGCGGGCCGGTGGTCACGTGTTGGATATGCGCCTGGGTGAGGTAACCGTTTATATCGACGAAACACCCGACTTCCTCATGCAGCTCCCCGAGATGGAGGAATTCCTCAAGGCTGACCTGGAACCATAACGGATTTTCCAGCAACGTTTGACAGTCTGCACCTCGACTGCACTCGGCACAAGCATCGCATAAGCGACAGCGCTTTTATTTCCTGCGGGTAAGCGCCTCCACACCGAAGGTGTGGGGGCCTGACCCCAGTCAAATATCTTAACGCGACGGTGCCAGCCGCCTTCACGTTTCCGAACGTGTAGGCCTGGCATGCATACATCTGCGCAGCCATGTTGGAGGCCTGGCACGCATACAATTCGACAGTGCGCGCTTATTCCTCTCTATTTCTACCACGTATGGTGCGCCTCATGATCGACTGGTTCCCGGGCGGTCTGGCCACCTCCTTGAAGCCGGCTGCCTTAAAAGCCTTGTCCACCCCCATGTATCCTGTATAGCCCTTTAATTCGCCGCCGGCGCAGACGGGATAGCCCTCCACGATGGTCGCCCCGTTCTCGCGTGCGTGATCGACGGCGGCCGCGAGCAGCATGCCCATGAGACCTTTCCGGCGGTAATCCTTGGCCATGTAGAAACAGACCACCGACCATACCGGTTTATCATCCACCCTTTTCAGCTTGGGCGACCTCTCCAAGGCACCGAAGCTCTCCCTGGGACCGACGGAGCACCAGCCAACGGCACGCCCACCATGATAGGCGAGGATGCCGGGGACCTCACCCTCGGCAACCAGGGCCTTCATGGCCAGGCGGTTGCCCTCCCCCGTCTGTTTATCGAACTGGGCACGGGTGATCCTCCACCACATGCACCAGCAGCCGCTGTAGGCGCCATGCTTCCCGAAGAGCGCCTCGAAGTCATCCCAGCGTTCCGGGGTCACCAGATGGAACTCCAGGTCTTGCCTGGAAAGGCGTCCGCCGGGCATTTTCCACCTCCATCGCGGTCACGAGCCGATAACGTCATTAGATTATTCCCATGTATGGTAATCCGAAATCATGTCCGGTCATCACGGACGCCCAGGCACGCTCCAGGCATGTTGCGACGAGTAAAGCGACGCGGCAATCTCTCCTTACCACAAACGTGTCTCTCTTGCGATGTCAATCTTTCGGGCCTTGTGGCATTATTAGTTAACGACATTCGCCGCGACCGGGCCGGCCGACACGCCCGGCTACGCAAACATCGTGCGGCTGCGATTCACGGGAGGGGAGATCATGTCCAGTCCGATGTGGTTCGTGAACATCGTCAAGAAGACCTTCCCACAACGTTTCATGATGGCCAGGATGACCAAGCTGCCCATCATAGGTAGGGGTATCGATTATCTGCTCTTCGATGGAGATGATATGTTCTTCCTTCCCAAGGATAGTATTGTCGAGGTCAACGAGGACGTCGAGGTGGAAGATATCGTTCTCCCCTCCCAGGTAATCGAGAGTTTCATCGCGAAAGCCAACTACCTGTGGATCATGGACACCTGCCTCTGCCGCGATGCCACCAAGTGCAATGACTACCCCATCGACCTGGGGTGCCTGTTCATGGGCGAGGCGGCCATGGACATCAACCCCGCACTGGGGCGCCGGGTGACCCGGGAGGAAGCGCTGGAGCACCAGAGGAAATGCCGCGAAGCCGGGCTCCTGCAGCTCATCGGGCGCAACAAGCTGGATCCCATGTGGCTCAACGTGCGCCCCGGTACAAAGCTTTTAACGGTGTGCAACTGTTGCCCCTGTTGCTGCCTGTGGAAAGTCCTGCCCGTTATCTCGCACAAGGTGAGCGACAAGATCCACCGCATGCCCGGGGTAGAGGTCACGGTAACCGAGAGGTGCGTCGGGTGCGGCACCTGCCAGAAGGATGTCTGTATCCCCAAGGCCATCCGTTTGGAAGGAGGACGTGCGATCATCAGCGAGGAGTGCCGCGGCTGCGGAAACTGCGTCTCGGTGTGCCCGGAAAAAGCCATCGAGCTGACCATTAAGGATCCCTCCTTCATGGACAGCCTCCTCCCCCGCATCTCCTCCCTGGTAGACGTGACCTGAGTCTGTCACTGGGGTACCGGGGTGGACTGGATAGACGTAACGGTCACCATCCGCAGCGGGATGGTCCACTGGCCCGGCGACGAAGATGTGGTGATCGAGAGGACCCAGGACCTGGACCGCGGCGACCCTTATAACATGTCACGCGTGAGTATGGGCCTGCACGCTGGCACGCACATGGACGCCCCACTGCATTTTGACCGCGAGGGACCGAGTATAGACGAGATGCCGTTGTCCGCCACGGTAGGGCCGGCGCGGGTGATAGAGATACTCGACCCGGCGGCGATCAAGCCTTCCGAGCTCGCTGCCCACGCCATAAGAGCGGGGGAGCGCATACTCTTCAAGACCTCCAACTCGGGGCACGTATGGGAGTCGGACGCATTCGTGGAGGACTACGTCTATTTGTCCGCTGAAGCAGCTCGGTATCTCGCGGAAAAGGGCGTCCTCGCAGTTGGAGTCGATTATCTATCCGTCGGACCTTACGGCGAGGATGCGTCTGAAATCCATCTTGTCCTGCTTGAGGCGGGCATATGGATCATCGAGGGGCTTGACCTCTCGGGGGTGGAGCCGGGCGACTACGAGCTGGTCTGCCTGCCGCTCAAAGTCGCCAGGGGCGACGGGGCTCCCGCGCGGGCGATATTGAGGCCTCTGCGCTGATATAAGGTGAGCAAGGTTTTGGGAGGTTTGTTCACAACGCCGTTTTGGAACCTGAAGGCGCCCTCTCTCAATCCGTTCTTCACCATACTCATCCTATTAGCCCATCATCTCTCTGGATACTCTGGTATCCGAATATCACAACCGCTTGTTAAAGATTTCGTTGCCCACCTGGAATATCCTCTTTAAGGCCAGCTCATCGCCTTTGCCTCAACGTCTGGAGCGCTTGATGCGCGGCTTCATCCCTCCCGTACCGCGTTATTCGGAAGAAAGCGGGGGAATCATACTCATTAAGGTCATCGCGCGTCGGCGGGATCGCATACCGTACCCGGCCTGCATGCGAAGCCGGGGCCTTGGCTCCCGGAGATCCTAAGGCCTGCAGCGTGGCCGTCTTACCTGATGATCAACACAGCGGGGGACCGGTTCTCCCGGAAGGAGGCGGGGATATGGATCTCGACGGCAAGAAAGTGGTCGTGGTCGTGGGTAGGGGATTCCAGGACCAGGAGGCTACCGTTCCCATCGATTTCCTGAAGAAGGAGGGTGCCGAGGTGGTGACGGTTGGGCCGGATACCGGCGATATCAAAGGTATCCACGGTGCAGTGATAAAGGTCGGGAAGGTATTCTCCGAGCTGGATCCAACCGCGTTCGACGCTATGGTAGTACCCGGGGGAAGAGCCCCGGCTTACCTGCGCAAGTTCGAGGAAGCTCGGGATTTCGTCTCTTCCTTCGCGGACACCGGGAAACCCCTGGCGGCCATATGTCACGGAGGGCAGCTGCTGGCGGCAGCCGGCCTGGTGAAAGGCCTTACCATGACCGGTTACCCTAAGATCAAGGAGGAGATGCTGGAGGCCGGCGCCGACTTCGTGGACCGCGAGGTAGTCGTGGACCGCAACATCATCACGTCCAGGGTGCCGGATGACCTCCCCGCCTTCAACGCCACCCTCAAGGAGAAGCTGATTGACTGGGGGTAAGCCGGTTGCGCGCGTAGCGTCCAAGCCCTGACCCCCATCTAATCCCTTTAAGGTGTTGCGTTCTGCCATTACCCATACATCCTATAGAATAACCTACATGCAGAATGCCAAGACCTGACCCCACTCCCCATTACCTACGACAAAGGCTCCGGTCATGGTGCTCGGTCCAAGCCCTGACCCCCATCTAATCCCTTTATGAATCCAAGGCCGACCCTTTTGCCTCATGCAAGCCCTGAATATGTAAGCCCTTTCAGGTGCCGGTTCCCAGCGAAGACAGGATCCCTTCGGCTCTGCCCAGGGCATCCTCTTCGAGGGGAGTAAGGGAACGGCCGCGCAGGCTTTCCGTAAATGCTGCGAGTTCTTCCCTGGCCTCAATCTCTCTCTGCGCGCGGACTTCATCGTTAAGCGGGCGGGTGGCCTGGAGCTTCATGCCTCCCTCCATCCAGCCCTCCGGGAAGTACCAATCCTTGAACCACCGCAGGCCCACAGCCCACAGGTGATTGCCAAGGGGCGTGGTTGCAGGAGGAAAGCTCCTCTTCAGCCCCTTTTCCGTATCGGAGGAGATGGGGTGCGCTTCCGCGCCGTAGATGACCATCATGGAGCCGCCGGGAGGGATAAGCCCACCCAGGAGGGAGAAGAGTTTTCCGGTCAGTCCTTTTTCCTCGAGGTCTACCGCGGTGCCGTCCGGGAACTCCGCCCGTGGTTCGTAACGGAACTCTATCCACGCCTTGATGTAGTCCCCCCTGCCCACGAAAAAGAGGCCCTGCACAATAGGTCCCAGGGAGAGCAAGCCCTCGCGCACGAGGAACAGGTTGAAGTAGGACTCCCTCTCCGTCCTGCCTTTCTTTAAGTCCCGCGGTTCCAGGGAGTAGCCATCCAGCGCCCCGCCATCCAGCGCCCGCCACAATCCTTCCGCCGGCCCGTCGATCACGATTATCACACCTCGCATCGATAGTCCGCGTTGAACAAGCGCCTTGTAACGCTTGCATTATCCCCACTCGACCATGCCTTATATCGGCGTCGCAGCCGTGTTCTAGTATTCTACATGGTAGCAGCGAATAATGATCCCCATGGCGTGAGGGAATACTATTCCTGGTTCCGACGCCTTTCATCGTGATGTCGGATCATCCATGATCTACGTCAAGCGGATCGGGGGATAGGGCGTTTCATACTTTGGAGGGATGGGAAATATAGATGTGCGGAAGGAACCTTAGTACCCAGGTTCATAAATACGGTAACGTACCGAGAGCGTCGCTGCGCCACGCCCGCAAGGCGCGCGACTGAGGCGTACTCGGCGAGTACGTCGCAGGGAGCGGAACTAGTCGAGTCGCTGTGCGACGTGACGTATTGCGAGGAGGCGTAGCCGACGTGGCAAACTCGATTGGGCAAGACGTTTCTATAGGACGTGAAACAAGCGGATGCAGCGGCGGTCGAATGCGAGCGTATTTATGGATCTGGGTACCCAGAAAGGAGGTCGAGAAGGTATGAGAGATATGACGGAGAAGGCACTGAACGAGGCCTTCGCTGGCGAGAGCATGGCCCACATGAAATACCAGCATTTCGCCGACAAGGCCGAGGAGGAAGGACTCACCGAGATGGCCAGGATGTTTCGGGCCATCTCCTACGCGGAGCGGGTGCACGCCGGCAACCACTTCGAGGTACTGGGGGGTATCAGGTCAACGTCCGACAACATCCAGAACTGTATAAACGGCGAGACGTTCGAGATTGAAGAGATGTATCCGGTTTATAACGCCACCGCCAAACTGCAGGACGAGGACGGGGCAGTGCGCAGCACCTACTATGCGCTAGAGGCGGAGAAGATCCACGCCGACTGGTACAAGAAAGCCAAGGATGCCGTGGACAAGGGCGAGGACGTAAAGGTGGGCACCATACAGATATGCGGTGTGTGCGGGCATACCCGCGAGGGAGAAGCGCCGGACAAGTGCCCCATCTGCGGTGCTTCCAAGGACAAGTTCCGCCAGTTCTGAAAGCGGGGAGATGCACGGCATCTCCTTGCCGTGCATCCAATGAATAAGGAGGTATGGATATGGCCGAGAGGCTACAGATGTACAAATGCGAGATTTGCGGAAACATCGTCGAGGTGCTCCATGGAGGGGCAGGCACGCTGGTCTGCTGCGGTGAGGACATGGTCCTGCAGGTCGAGAACACCGTGGACGCCGCAGTGGAGAAGCACGTTCCGGTAGTGGAGAAGACCGATGCCGGGATAAAGGTGCTCATCGGGAGCGTGCCCCATCCCATGGAGACGGAGCATTACATCGAGTGGGCCCAGCTCATCGCCGGGGATGTGTCTTATCGCATCTTCCTCAAGCCGGGTGTAGCGCCGGAAGCTCTGTTCGATATTCCGGCGGACCAGGTCATGGCACGCGAGTACTGCAACCTGCACGGCCTCTGGAAGTCAGAATAGACTGCATGCCGGCCTTTGCCGTGAGGGCATCGGCCATAATGCTCGACGTGAATGTCGCCGTGCATTGAGGCACTGAACCACAGGTTATCAGAGGGCGCCCACCGGGGCGCCCTCTGCATGCCCCCACTTGCCGGTCTCAGGAGCCTTGTTCAGGTCTCCAGGCCCCATACCTGAGCGAGTGCGCCAGGTAGCGCTCTCAGCCCTTCATCTCCTCTACTTCTTCCTTGCCTGCCTTCAGTTCCTTGACCTGCTCCTTGTCCTCCATGAGCAGTAGGGCCTGGAACTCACCCATATGGGTCTTCTCCTCCTTGGCGATGTCTAAGAGCACGTTCTTGATGAGCTTGTTGTTGGTCATAGCCGCCAGCTGCTCGTAGAGGTTGACTGCGTCGAGCTCCGCGATCATGCCCACCCTGCATATCTCCTTGTTCAGTTCCTTCTGGCTCATCTTGGCCAGGTCCTTGGGAATCTCGGACAGCATTCTCGACCTCCTTGTTCTCTCGTTCACCCTCATGGTTTTCCGTAAAAGCCGCCACGGACAGGTTCGTCATGCCGCTCTGCATCTTGTGGAATATGTGTCCCGGGCTTCTCCAATCTTTTTATTCCCACACCCTACCGCTGAATAACGGATTTCAGCCGGTTGTTTGTTTGCGAAGTCTTCCTGGGGAGACCTGTCCGAAGAGCTAGGGTGGAGGCCCGACCAGATTCCCACACCCTGCGGCGACCAGGTTGATTTTTCCCCGGACTCGATCCATGGGGAATGTGATGTAGAGGGGTTGACCTTACCTATTATAATGGTATTATAGTACCAGATTACCTTTTATAAAGGAGGGGCCGGATTGAAAAGCATATTGAACATATCGGAGGCTTATTCGCTGGCGCTGCACGCTATGGCCATGATCGCATCGAACGGAAAGACGGCGCCCCTGACCGCGCACGGGATCTCCTCCAGGCTGGGGGTTTCGGAAGCCCATCTCTCCAAGGTGATGCAACGCTTGACGAAGGCCGGCATACTCAAGTCTTCCAGAGGACCGGGAGGTGGCTTCTCTCTCGACCGTCCGGCGCGCGAGATAACCCTGCTCGATATCTACGAGAGTGTCGAAGGGCCGCTGAAACTGGACGATTGCCTCATAGGCACGCATATATGCGGCGGGAAGAGCTGCGTGTTCGACGATCTTATCGATAAAGTGAACGGGCAGTTCAAGGATTACCTTGAACAAACCACGGTGGAGAGGATCAAGGACGTTTTAGGGAGTGATGGCCATGATCAGGAAGATAGTGCAGATAGATGAGGAAAAGTGTGACGGCTGTGGTCTGTGCGCCTCCGCTTGCGCGGAAGGAGCCATCCAGATCATAGACGACAAGGCAAGGCTGGCCAGCGATACCTATTGCGACGGCCTGGGCGCTTGCATCGGGGAATGCCCGCAGGATGCCATCACCATCGTGGAACGGGAAGCGGACGAGTTCGATGAGCAGGCAGTGGAAAGTCATCTCGCCGTCCTGTCAGCCCGTGATGACGTGCAGGGAAGCCGGCCCGGTAGTAGTGCAGACACCCTCGCCTGCGGCTGTCTCGGCTCCATGGCCCGTGAACTGCCGGCCGGCGTGGAGGTGGAGGCTGCGCCAGGCGGAGACGAGGCGGAGCGCGTGCCATCCCGGCTGCGCAACTGGCCGGTGCAGCTGCACCTTGTCCCGGTGAACGCGCCATACCTGCGAGGGGCCAGGCTCCTCCTGGCTGCCGACTGCGTCCCCTTTGCCCTGGCCGATTTCCACCGCAGGCTTCTGGACGGGAAGATCCTCATGGTAGGGTGTCCCAAGCTGGACGACGCCGCTTTTTACCGCGACAAGCTGGCCGCCATCCTGCGGGAGAACGATATCCAGGAGCTGAAGGTGGCCTTCATGGAGGTGCCCTGCTGCTTCGGGCTTGTCAACCTGGCGCGGCAGGCCGTCGCGGATTCCGGCAAGGACATCCCCTTCTCCACCGTGAAGGTGGGCATAGAGGGCGAAGTGATGGAGATGGAGGAGGAGCATTCCGGCTTGCCCGCCTGATACAGACGCCGATACCGTTCAGCTCTCCACGTCAAGGGTATGGGTGAAAAGCCCTCAAATGTAATACGGGTATAATGGCAATATGGAAGAGACTAAAAAGAAAAGAGTCTGGCTGTATGCGGTATACGGCCTTATCGCGCTGGCCATCATCCTGAGTATACAGTTCGCCAATCCCTTCCAGGCCACGGAGATAAGTTATAGCGAATTCCTGGCGCGCCTGAACGCCGGGGGGGTCACCAAGGTGACCGTTACCGACACCAAGATCGAGGGGACATCGGTGGGCGAAGGGGGAGAGAGCAACTTCGTCACCAGCCGCATCCCCAACACCGACGACCAGGAGCTCATCAACCAACTCACGGCGAAGGGCGTGGAGTTCTCGGGGAGGGTGGAAAACACCTTCTGGCGCGACTTCCTGCTCACCTGGATACTGCCCCTGGGCCTCATCGTGTTCATCTGGTTCTTCGTTTTCCGCCGCCTCTCCCATCGCATCGGTGGGGCCGGCCCCATGTCCTTCGGCCAGTCCAAGGTAAAGCTCTACGACCGCAGCGTGGAACGCGTGATCTTCGACGACGTGGCTGGACTGGACGAGGCAAAGGAAGAACTGCGCGAGATCATCGATTTTTTGCGCAACCCGCAGAAGTACCGCAGTATCGGCGCCCTCATCCCCAAGGGGGTGTTGCTGGTGGGCGCGCCGGGAACGGGCAAAACCCTCATGGCCCGCGCCGTAGCGGGTGAGGCCGACGTGCCCTTCTTCTCCATCAGCGGCTCACAGTTCATGGAGATGTTCGTGGGCGTTGGCGCGGCGCGGGTGCGCGACCTCTTCGAGCAGG